>Ga0315274_10002720_pt1 | contig 26447 bp, 13 predicted proteins | sample YL17G02_20_MG_FD_203700 | JGI IMG/M metagenome (GOLD analysis project Ga0315274, IMG submission 203700) | Sediment microbial communities from Yellowstone Lake, YNP, Wyoming, USA - YL17G02_20 | ecosystem: Environmental > Aquatic > Freshwater > Lake > Sediment | place: USA: Wyoming | collected...
TGCAATTGTCGGCATGCGTTATGATGCCTCAGAGGTGGTCAGCAAGGGCTCGGCTACCGAGGTCCTGTGCTACGGCACCGCCGTCGTGATCGAGCGGGAGTAAGGGACTCCTATGGGACAAATGGGATTTATAGGGCCCATTTGTATTTATTATTCCTGGCCGATCACAGCGGCCGTGCTGCCACGAGCCTGGGATTCGAGGGCGGCGGTGAAGAGCTTGTGCCATATCGTGCTTTCTGCGGGCGTGGCGCAGGCGGCGAATCGGGCGAGCCGCTCGCCTTTGTCGAGCTCGTAGAGGAATGCCGCCCACATTTGCAGGATCGCATCGGAGACGCCGAACTGAAAGATGTCCGGCGTAATCGATGGGAACGCCACCTCGTGACCCATGTCGATTCTCCGCCACGCCTGTTCGCCGCCGACTTCGTATTCGAGCAGCTCCAATGCATTGGCGTCCTTGAGGCTGTACTTGACGCTTGCCCGGGTCCCGTAGATTTCGATGTACCAGTTGTTCTTCTCGCCCGGCGAGATGCGCTCGATCCGCAGATTGAAGGGAAAGGTGTTGCCCGCCGCCGGGTCCTCGGCTTCGCACAGCAGCGTTGCGTTGTCCCATGTATCGCATGGGACCATTCCTCCCCGGTCGTCGGGTCGCTCTCGCACGATGTTGGACAGGACGGCCCGCACGTTTCGCGGGCGCCAGCCGGCCCGCAAAGGGATGGTGCATGCGTGCGGCCCGAGGTCGCCCATGCAGCCGTACTCGCCGTTGTATTCGATCATACGCTTCCAATTGATGGGCTTCTGCGGATTCAGGTCGCTGCTGTGGAGAAAGCCGGCGTTGACCTCGATGATTTGGCCGAACGCTCCGGCGTCGATCATCCGGCCGATTCGCTGCACGGCGGGGAAGAAAACGAACTGCGACGCGCAGCGGACGAAGCATCTGGGGTGCCTGCGAGTCGCGGCTATGATCGTGTCGTTGGTCTTCAGGTCGATGCCAAAAGGCTTCTCACCCATCAGGTGCTTGCCCGCCTCGATGGCGGCGATGAAGAACTCCTCATGCAGGTTGTGCGGCACAGCAACGTACACCGCCTCGACGTCTGGATTCTTCAGCAGCTCGCGGTGGTCGCTCGTGACCTGTCGGATGGTCGGGACATGTTGTTTGAACCAATCTACTTTTGGCGTCGCGAGCGTGCGATTACAGACGGCCACGATTTCCGGCCGAAGCGTCATCTGTGGCAGGTGCAGCCACCGCGCCGCCGCACTGGCAAATTCCCGCCCCATCATCCCGCAGCCAATGATCCCAAACCGAACCGTCCGCATATCCTGACCTCCACATCTCAGCCCATCGCGTTCCATCACCGCTCCCCATTCCGTAGAGACGCAGAATCTTGCGTTTCTACCGCCTGCTGACACGCACCGGATAGTACCAGAGCATAAGCCGCCATACAAGCCTGCCTGGCAGCGTGCCGACAACGACTCGTAGACATCTGGCCGCGCTGGCAGTGATCAGTCAAGTCTCGCCAACCGATCTTCCAAGTCAGGCACGGGCGCGAAGTGCCAGGTCTTGCCCATCTTGCGGCTGCTTAATAACCCCCGCGATTCAAGGTCAAGCAGGTCCACGCGAGCCGTCTGGTAAACCACGCCATGACTCATTTGATGGGACTTGATGGTGTACCGCTGGTGAGGATGACGTAGCGCATGACCGATGAGTTCACGCTGGCGATGATTGAGCTCCATCAGACCATGAAGTCTGCTCTCGACAGCATGCAACTTCGCCGCTCTGCGCTCAATATACTCGTGAAGCTCCCGTATCGCGCCTCGAATGACCTCCAACTGATGCATGAGGAAGTAAGTCAGATCGTCGTCATCAGTTTCCGTATACAGAAAAGCCCTCGCGTACTTGATTGGTGCTTTGAGGATGATCTGCGAGATTGAGACAAACTCAAACAGCCAGAAGCCATGCCGCAGCATCGACCAGTAGAATAAAGCCCTTGCCACACGGCCATTGCCGTCGACAAAGGGATGGTCATAGGCCAACCAGAAATGCAGTATGATGGAACGGATGACCGGATGGACGAACTCGTCCGGTGTCTTGCCGTTGGCGAAGTCGCACATGGCGGTCATCCGGTCCTCAAGCTGGTGAGCGGACGGCGGCCCGTGAAAGACCTCATTGTACATGTCACCGACCACGATTTGTTCGCTTGCTTGCCGGAGGCGCCCCGCCGACTGTCCATTCTCGAGGGTCTTGTCCGTAATGATGCGGTGGATGTCGAGAACAAGTTGTTTTGAGAGGGGCTCTCCCTTCAGTGCTCCTGTGCGCTGCATCGTCCGGAAGTTGTTGAGGATCATCTGTTCGCCCTTGTCCCTGGGAGCTCGTTCCGTCCGGATCATCTCCTTGGCGATCTCCCGCGTCGTAGCCGCCCCCTCAAGTTGACTGGAAGTGATAGCCTCCTGGATGAGCGAGTTAACATAGTATTGGTCCTTGGTCTCTGGATTTGTGATCTGATCCGGCATCCTTATGAAGCCGCCTGCGCCCTGATCGATTGTGTGGAGCATCTCCGGAATAGGGTCGACGAGTGTGTAGCTGAATCGCACACCCTTCTCATCGCGGAGGGGGACATACCGCGACTGTTGGCGTCGCTTAATCTTGAGTGCGAGCCACCACTCCTCATGTGAAAGGTCTTCGGGAGGAGAGTAGTATTGAAGCCTGTCCCAGTGGAGATACTTCCCGCGAAGGGAACCGCTGAGGTCCACGCTGAATATCTTCTCAATCCGCTTCGGACTCTTTCGGAGGCTCGCCCAGATGGTTGAGGTATCCGGTGGATGTTTTGGGACCTTCATTACTCTATCACCATACCAGATAATCAGTTAGCACGTGCCAATTCCGTACTAATTTATGTAATATTAGTATATCAGGTGCTTGCTCCACGTCAAATACCAAATGTGAATGTTTTAGTATGAAAGTAGTATTTCTGTCGGGTGTGCGGATCCTCTGACGACAACACAGCACATGCACGCACGAGGGATATCCACCAAACAGCACCCCTGGTCAGGTCGCGCGTAGCAGGTGGGCGGCGGCTTTGGTGCCTCGGATGAAGCTGTCGAGGCTGAAGTGCTCGTTGGGACCGTGTGGCCTGTCGCTGTCGAGGCCGAAACCCATGAGGATCACCGGACAGCCCAACTGCTCGACAAACGTGCTGACCACGGGGATCGAGCCACCGCAGCGGATGAACGCCGTATCGTGGCCGAAGCCCTTACGTAGAGCTTCCTGAGCGGCGCGAATGGCGGGGTTGTCCACGTCGAACAGCACCGGCGGGCTGGCCCCAAACTCATTGATCTCGAGACGGACTGTTTCTGGACAGATGGATCGGATGTGTTGAAAGACCAAGTCCCGGATTCTCGCCGGGTCCTGGTGCGGGACGAGCCGACAGGTGACCTTGGCCGTGGCGGTGGCCGGGATGATCGTCTTGGAGCGCTGGCCCTGGTAGCCGCCGAAGATGCCGTTGACCTCGAAAGTGGGTCGGGCCCAGAGCCGCTCCAACGTGCTGAAGCCCGGCTCGCCGTGCAGGCGCGGGACGTTCAATTCCCGGGCCAGGGCCTGGTCGTTGAAGTTCAGTTTGCGGAAGCTCTCTCGCTCCCAATCCTGGAGGGGCGCGACATCATCATAGAATCGCGGGATCAGGACCCTGCCCTCCGGCGAGACACACGCGGCGAGGATCTGGGCGACGACCATGGCGGGGTTGGCCACGGCCCCGCCGTAGGCCCCGGAATGGACGTCCGCCGCCGGGCCCCTGATGATGAACTCAAAGGCGATGATGCCGCGTAGGCCGTAGGTGATCGCGGGTGTGTTCTTGTCATACATCGTGCTGTCGGAGATGACGATGGCGTCGGGCTTCAACTCGTCCTTGACCTGCCCGACATAACGGGCCAGGGCGTCGCCGCCGGATTCCTCCTCGCCTTCCAGCAGGAACACCACCCCGCAGGGGAGCTGGCCCTCGGTCTTGAGCAGGCTCTCGACGGCCTTGACGTGCGTGAAGACCTGTCCCTTGTCGTCGGTGGCCCCCCGGCCGTACAGGATACCGTCTCTGATCGTCGGCTCAAACGGCGGGGTCTGCCACTGGTCGAGCGGGTCCTCCGGTTGCACGTCGTAGTGCCCGTAGATCATCACGCAGCGCGAGCTCTTGCCTTTCCTGGACGCGCGCACGATCGGTTGACCGCCAATATCGACCAGACCGGCCTCGAAGCCCAGGCTCTTGAGATGGTCCGTGAGCCATTCGGCGCAGGCTCGCGTATCACTATCATGGTTGCGCTGAGCGCTGACCGAAGGGAACCGCATCCACTGCTGCAACTCCTCGATGAAACGATTGCGATTCGCATCGATGTAGGCTTCGACACGGTCTGCCATGTTCTGCATTCTCCTATGAAAGCGGGTTCACATCCGAGTCAATCCGCGACAATCCCCATTTTACCTGGAATCCACCTGATCCGGATAGTCTCAACTCTGTCTGTGTCTCACGGCGGTCCAGTAGAGCCAGAAGGTCACGGAAATCAGCAGTATGATCCCGACGATCCCGCCGAATAACCCCAACAGCGGGATCTCAAGACCTTTTTGTTTCAGAAGAGCCGACAGCGGCATCTCAAGACCGAGTTGCTTGAGAAGAACGATGGGGATCGCCACGATAATTCCCATCAGGGCCTCGCCCGTGATCAGACCGGAGGCCATCAATAGCCCTCTGCGGTCGGAGGCATCGATTTCGTCGCTGCCGCTGCTTCTCCTCTTGTGATACCTCTTGACGGCGAGGCTGACCAGACCCCCGACAAAAATGGGCACCGACAGTTGGAAGGGCAGATAGAACCCGATGGCAACGGCCAGGATCGGCGTTCGGAACGGGTACTTGCGGGCCTGGAGATACTGGTCCAGGGCAATGATCAGAATCGCCACGGCTATCCCGATGAACAGGAAGACCCAGGGCAATCCGCCTTGAAAAACGCCCTTGGCCACCGAGGCCATGAGATTGGCTTGAGGCGAGGAGAGGGCCTTTGGGCCGGCGTCCTTCATCCCTGCGAAGCCATAAGCTCGCTGGAGCAGAATGAGTACGGGGGCGATGACCAGTGCAGCGGACCCCGTCCCGACCATCTCCATGACCTGTTGTTTCCATGGCGTCGTTCCGACAAGTCGGCCGCACTTCAAGTCCTGCATGACGTCCCCGGCAATCGCCGCGGCGCAGCAAATCACACTGCCGACAATAATCGCTGCCGCCGGTCCGTTCGTCGCCGCCTTGCCCATGAGCAACAACAGCAGCAGCGATGAAACCAGCACGGTGGAGACGGTGACACCCGAGATGGGGTTGTTCGACGAGCCGACCAGGCCCGCCATGTAACCCGCGACGGCGGCGAATAGAAACCCGGCGCCGAGCATAATGATGGCCATGACGCCCGCGACGTGTATCTGCTGCACGAAGTGCTGGTATACCAGGAACAGCGGGACGACGGAGCCCACGATCATGAAGATGACCCACTGCATCGGCAAGTCCCTTTCCGTGCGCTCGATGCCGCCGTGGCCATCCTTGATCTGCCGATAGGCCCTCAAACCGCTAGTCACTCCGCTGAGCAGTGATTTGCGCATGTGAAAGATTGTCCAGAGCCCCCCGGCGAGCATTCCGCCGACGCCGATATAGCGGGTCTGGGTCCGCCATAACTCGCTGGCATAATCGACGGCGGACATGACCTGGCCGGCCTTCGCGTGGTCGGTGGCGTACACCGGCCAGTCGCTCATGCTCGCAACGATTGGGATCGTGACCAGCCAGTTGGCGGCGCCGCCGATGAAGATCAGGACGGCAATGTTCAGACCCACGATGAAACCGACGGAAAGAAGCGCGGGGCTGAGATTCGACCCGAAATAGGCGATGGAGCCGCCAATGCGAACCGCGCCTTGCATGACCTCGGACCAGATTCCTATGGCGTTTGCACCGACTTTGAAGAGTCCGCCAACCAGCGCCGCCGTGAAGATGTACTTGATCCCGGAGGTATCCTTTCGGCCGGTCTCCAGGACTTTGGCGGTGGCCACGCCTTCCGGGAACTGGAGCTTCGTCTCCACGATCAGCGATCGCCGCAGCGGGATCGTGAACAGCGTGCCCAGCAACCCGCCGAAGCCCGCGATGACGGCCACCCAGAAGTAGTTGAACTGCTCCCAGAAGCCGATCAACAGCAGGGCGGGCAGGGTGAAGATGACGCCGGCCGCCAGGGACTCGCCCGCCGAGGCACAGGTGCCGATCAGGTTACACTCGTAGATCGTGCTGGTCTTGAAGAATCGCATGATGCCCAGCGCCATCACGGCGGCCGGAATCGCCGCCGAGACGGTCATCCCGGCGAACAGTCCCAGGTACGCGTTCGCCGCCGCCATGACCATCGACAGCACCACCCCGAAAAACAGAACCCTGATCGTCAATTCCCGCGATCCGTTGCTGCTGTCATTCATGAAGCACCTGTCCTTAGAAAACCGTCACTTTACGAACTGGTTCACGAAATATCGGGCTGTCAGCGGCTCGTCGGTGGCTCGTTCGATCATCTTGTTCCACGGGTAAAGGTTCCCGGCATGGAAGACCTCATTCTTCAGGAACCGGCCGGCGACCTCCTGGCCGATATAGCTGACACCCTTATCCGATTTGAGCCCGAGCACTTTGTGCACGAGATGGTACTGCATTTGCGACGCCAGCATCTCGCCGAGCATGTAGTTGTGGTAGTAGCAGGGGGCGGCGGCAAAGTGAATCTTGGCGGCCCAGTCCGGATTGGCTCGGTCGGTCGGCCGATTCACAAGTTGGTATTTCTGGACGAGGTCCCACCATAGTTTCGTCAGGTCCTGGTCGGGCCTGGCGTACAGCCCCTTCTCGAAGTCATACATGACCATGGCCCAGCGGGCGAAGATGAGCTGCTTGAGCTGGGCGTACTTGTCGCTGACCTTCTCGATCTCGGCCTGCTGCGTCTTGGACAGGCCGAGCATCGTCTGCATCCAGGCGGGATTGCGGCTGAGCCGGCCGAAGAACATGGCGATAGCCTCCGTGGTGAAAGCATGGGCCGGCGAGCGGAGCAGGTACGGTGTACTGTAATCGAGGTACTTGTCGTACACACCGTGACCGAGCTCGTGCAGAATCGTCTCCATCCAGTATTCGTCGTTCTTGAGATTGCACAGCACCCGCACGTCGCCCTCCCGGTCGATGTGGGTACAGAACGCGTGGGGGTTCTTGCCCTCCTTCTCATAGAGGTCGCTCTTGGCGAGGATCGCGTCGACCGGCAGGCCGATGCCCGCGTAGAAGCCCTCGGCCAGCGTGCGGACGTCCCGGCCCCTGTAGTAGGCGTCGAGGTCGAGGTCATAGACCATCGGCGTCTCCTGGAAGAACGGGTCGTGGTAATGCCAGGGCATCAGCTTGTCGGGCGAGATGCCGTACTTCCTGGCCAGCGTGCGGTCCAAGTCGGCCTTCAACGTAGCGAAGGGCTTGTTCGTCAACTCGTACAGTTCGTTGAAGATCTTATCCAGTTCCTTGATGTCCTGCTCGCTGGTGGCCAGGGCCATTGTGTGGTAGTTGTCGAAGCCGAGCTTGCGGGCGGCTTCGTTTCGCAGCTTGACCAGCCGGACCAGGTCGGCCGCGACTGCTTCGCCAACCTGTTTGCTCGCCAGCCACGCCGTCTCACGCTTGGCCGAATCGGTCTCGTTCTTGAGGATGTCTTTGATCCGGTTATCGGTGACCTTCTTGCCGTCGATGCTGCCGCGGAACGTGCTGAAGTTTTTCTCGATCTGCGTCCCCAGCTCGACGATCTGCTTGAGCAGGTCCGGCTCGATCTGGTTGGACAGGTAGCTGTTGTAGAGCACCGTCAGTTGCCGGCTGAGCAGCGGATCGACGACTTGGCCCGACTCCTTGAGGTCCTTGAGCAAGGCGAACTCGCTTGGGTTGCTGCGCACCCGGCGAAGCTGCAACGTCAGCTCGCTGTTGCGGTCGTAGGCTTTCGGGTCGCCCGTGACCGCCGCCTCCCACCAGGCCAGGTTCTCCTGCTTCTCCAACGGCTTGATCTTCTCGACGTGTGCGGCAATGAAGTCCTTCAACTGAGCCTCCTTTGCGTTGAGTGCATACCCCTGCGTGGTCAGCCCGATCACAACCAATCCCATCACTATTGATACACTTCTCATTCCGTCGCACTCCCTAAAGCCGACTTGCTGTTTCCTTCACCATGAACCATGCGTCACGGGAACCGGTGTGCATAGCACACCCTACCGACTGTCGCTGATCCTTCTGTCTTCATTCCTCAGGCCCAGTTAGTTCGCATTGGCTGAGCGATTTGGATACGCCGGTTTCTTCGGCCTCTTCGGCGGCTGCTTGTCCAGCAGCGTGAGGGCGACGCTGATTCCCGTCTCGAGCTGCGGGTCGTGCCCGGCCACCAGCTCGTGCGGAGCGTTCTCCACCTCATAGTCGGGATCGACGCCGTAGCCTTCGACCGCCCAGCCGTTGTCCTCATACATCCCGAACGTCGGTGCCGATACGAAACCGCCGTCAATGAGCTGCGGGTTGCCGCTGATGCCGATCAGGCCGCCCCAGGTCCGCGTGCCCACCAGCGGTCCGAGGCCGGCCTCACGGAAATAGTACGGGAATGCGTCGCCGCCGGAGCCGGACCATCCGTTAATGAGCATCACCTTTGGCCCCGTATGCGAGACGGACGGCGTCTGCCAGTCCCTGTGGTCGCGCCGGGCCCAGTAGTTGTAGATGGGGCGTCGGAGCAACTCGACGAACCGATCGGGGATCTGGCCGCCGCTGTTGAATCGCTCGTCGATGATCATCGCCTCCTTGTCCCACTGCGGCGTGAACTGGCGGACCAGCTCGTTCTGGCCGTTCCTCCCAGTGTCGGGCACGTAGATGTACCCGACGCGGCCTTGTGTGGCCGTCTCGACCTTCTGGCGATTGCTCTCGATCCAGGCGAGATTGCGGAGGCGAGATTCACTCGACATCGGCTGGACCAGAACATCGTTCGTGTCGTTCACGTCCGCCGTGTGACTGATCGTCAGCCGCACCGTCTCGCCCGCAAGGCCCTGGAAAGCGGCCCAGGGGTCCAGGGATGTATCCATGCGCCGACCGTTGACGGCCAGCAGACAGTCGCCCTCGCGCACGTCCACTCCGGGACAGCATAGCGGCGAGCGGACTTCGGCGTCCCACTTGGCGCCTTGGTAGATCTTGCTGATGCGATAGGCGTTGATCTTCTTGTCCAGCTCGAAATCGCAGCCGAGCAGGCCGACGGAGAGCCGTGACGGCTGCTCCGTATCGCCGCCGCGGACGTAGGTGTGTGAGCAGTTCAGCTCGGCAATCATCTCGCCAATCACGTAGTTGAGGTCCTCGCGGTCCACGATGTAGGGCAGCAGCGCGGCATAGCGGTCCCTGGTTGCCTTCCAATCGACACCATGCATGCCGGGGTCGTAGAAGTAGTCCCGCTGAATCCGCCAGGCCTCCGCGAAGATCTGCCGCCATTCCTCCTGCGGATTGATCCACGCCTTGAGGTCGCCCGAGGCGATCTTGCCGTCGCCGACTTTCTTGTTCTCGGCGATGTCGATGATGCCGTAGGTGGACCCGCTCTCGTAGAGGACCTTCTTGCCATCGGAGGACACTTCGTAGTTGCCGATGCCGTCGATGACCGTTTTCTCCTCGCGCTCTTTCAGATCATAGTAGAGCAATTTGCCCGATGGCTCGCCCGGCTTGCCCACCCCTTCCGGCAGACGCCGGACGAGCAGCAGCTTGCCCTCCACGCAGTGCAGTGCCCCGATTCTGCCCGCCTGGATCGGCAGCTCGACCACGCGGCCCTCGAAGCCGTCGAAGTCGATCTTGACCGGCTCGACTTTCTTTTCACTCTTCTCGTCCTTCTCGCCGTCCTTGCCCTTTTCGTCAGCCGCATTCGGATCGGTTTTCTTGTCCTGCTCCTTCTTCTCAGCGTCCTTGTCTTTCTCTTGATCTTTCTTGTCCTTGTCCTTTTTGCCTTCCTCCTCGTCACTGCGTGGCGCCAGCGGCGACTCCAGGTCTTTTCGCAGCGTCACGGCGTAAACTCGCGTCGAGTTCGGGTAGATCCACGTCGAATCCATATCGCCATAGACGGGACTGAACGCGCGGTTGGAGCGGAAGAACAGGTACTTGCCGCCGGCATCGAAAACGGGGCCCGCGTTGTCGTAGAAGTTGCTGATGACTTGGCGGACCGTGGCATCGTTGACGTCGTAGATCGCGATACTGCCGTTCCGGTTGGCCCCGCGCTTGGAGTAGGTGAGCCAGCGGCTGTCGGCCGACCAGCCGTAGGACTCCATCTCCTCCCATTCATCCTTATCGACGAACTTGATTTCGCCGGTCTCGATCCTGACGATGAACAGGCTGCCCGTCTTATCGCTGAAGGCGATCCTCTTGCTGTCGGGGGACCAGACGGGCCGGTATCGGAACGCCGTGCCGCCTTGCGTGATCTGCTTCTCTTGCCCCTTGCCGTCGCCCGAGCGGATGTACAGTTCGTACTCGCCCGTTCTGTCGGAGAAGTACGCGATGTGCTTGCCATCCGGCGACCAGGTCGGGTCCCGCTCCGCGGTTCCTGATGTGTTGGTCAGATTGCGCACGCTGCCATGTTTCTCGGGCACGGTGAACAACTCGCCCCTGGCCTCGAAGACGGCCCGTTTGCCACTGGGCGAGAGCGAGCTGCTCTCGATGCGGTCCGAGACGCTCTTGAGTACCGGCCGGGTTTGCGGCAGGTCGCACGGGACCCGGATTTTCAGCGGTTGCGATTTCTCCGTGGCGAAGTCCAGCAGATGCAGTGCGCCGCCGTTCTCGAAGACGATCGCATCCGGCCCAATGCTCGGCCACTTCACGTCATATTCTGCAAAGCTCGTGACCTGTCGGGTCTTCTTCGACTTGAGCTCGTAGGCCCAGATGTTGAGCTTCCTGTGCCCATCGCGATCGGACATGAAGTAGATCGTATCCCCGTGCCACATCGGCACGGCGTCAGTGCCCGCGAAGTCCGTGATCTTCTCCGAGGTATTGTTGACGAAGTCGTACAGCCACAGGTCGCTGGCCATGCCGCCCTGGTAGCGTTTCCACGTGCGGAACTCGCAGGAGATGAACTGGAAGGCCATGCGTGTGCCGTCAGGGCTGAAACTCGCCAACTCGGCGTACGGCAGGGGCAGCGTCTGCGGCAGGCCGCCCTCCACCGGCTGCTTGAAGAATCGGTTGAACCGCATCGAGGGGCTAACCATCGTGGACCGATAAAGGACGTTCTTGCCGTCCGGATACCATTCGACCGCCAGGTCCGTGTCTGGATGGTGCGTCAGCCGGGTGGGGGTGCCACCCTGGGCCGAGACGACATAGACATCTGTGTTGCCGTCATAGTTGCCGCTGAAGGCGATGAGCGAGCCGTCCGGCGAGAACTTCGGGAACATCTCCTGGCCTTTGGGCGAGCTAAGCCGCCGAGCCGTACCGCCCGGTTTCGCGACGATCCACAGGTCGCCCGCATAGACGAACACGATCTTGTCCTTGCTCACATCCGGGAACCGCAGCATCCTCGCATCCGGCGTGTGAATCGGGTCTTGCGACTGGCCGCCATACCCCGCCGTCGAGAACAGGATTGTCGCAATCAGGATCGGTGCACACTTCATCGTATCTCCTTACCCCTCACGGCGTATGCCTGCATTCCAGTACGTCCACCAGATACTATCACCTTCCCATTGCCAAGGCAAGGCTATGGCCTGATGGCTTGCAGAGTATGCTTTCCATGGCGTACTTTTGTTTGATGCTGGCGGACTGCGCGGGTAGGATGGCCGGTGATTGGCCAGGGGTGTGCGGCACGTGGATGCCGGCGCTACAGGTGATGGATGCAGGATGTGCACGGCACACTTACTGCGTAGTGGAAGGGAAGATTTAGGAGCAACACGGAACGAACCATGGCTCGACGCGAACAACTGACGGCGCCGTTGCCGACGACGAAGATGCCGCCCGGCGTCCCATACATTCTCACGAATGAGGCCGCCGAGCGATTCGCCTTCTATGGGGCGACCTCGATTCTCACGATCTTCATGACCAATTACCTGATGGGGCGCGGCGGGCAGCTTTCGGTCATGGGCGACGAGCCGGCAAAGGAGTGGTTTCACTGGTTCACGGCCGCTGTCTATTTCATCCCGATCCTCGGTGCAATCATCTCCGACGTGTGGCTCGGCAAGTTCAAGACGATCATCTGGTTCTCGCTGGTGTACTGTGTTGGGTTTATCATCCTGGCCTGGGACCACACGCGGCTCGGCATGGTCGGTGGACTGGTCCTGATCGCCATCGGCTCCGGGGTCATCAAGCCCTGCGTCTCCGCCAACGTGGGCGACCAGTTTGGGCCCTCCAACAAGCACCTGATCGAACGGGTGTATAGCTGGTTCTACTTCTCCATCAATGTGGGCGCGGCGGTCTCAATGTGGTTGTGTCCGGCGTTGTTGGACAGATACGGCGCGACGGCTGGTTTTGGGGTGCCAGCGGTCTTCATGGTCATCGCCACGGCTGCCTACTGGCTCGGCCGGCGCAAACTCGTGGACGTCCCGCCGGCGGGCAAGCTGAACTGGGCCGAAACGCTCGATAAAGAGCAGCGCATCACGCTGGTCAAACTCTGCATCATCTTCCTGTTCGTGTCCATGTTCTTCGCGCTGTACTATCAGTCCCAGTCTGCCTGGGTGCTCCAGGCGGAGAAGATGAACCTCCAGTGGGCGTGGATCACCTGGCTGCCGGCGCAGATGCAAGTGGCCAACTCGGTCCTTATCCTGGTTATGATCCCGGCGTTCTCCTATGGGGTCTATCCTGCCCTCAGCCGCATCCGGGCGGTGACGCCCCTGCGCAAGATGATGATCGGCATGTTCGTCACGGCCGGAAGTTTCCTTGTCCCTATCTGGATCGAGACGCAGATTCAGAGGGGTGCTCAGCCTTCCATCGGCTGGCAGTTCCTTGCGTACATCTTCCTGACGGCTGCTGAAGTTCTGGTCTCCATCCCGGCCCTGGAGTTCGCCTACACGCAGGCCCCGAAGAAGATGAAATCGCTGATCCAGTCGATCAACCTCCTGTCCATCTCGCTCGGGAACATCTTCGCGGCCGTGGTCAATCACGTGATCAAGAATCCTGACGGCACGAGCAAACTGCCCGGCGCGAGCTACTACTGGTTCTTTGCCGGCGCGATGCTCGTCACGGCTGTTCTCTTCATTCCCCTGGCACGCTGGTACACGCAGAGGGAATACATTCAGGACGGCGCGCCGGCCGGCGAGTGATTCTACCGCCGGGCAGGCCGAGCTCTGCAAGCCATCCTTCTTGCAGGGCGGTTTGCGGGATGGTCCAAGTCATGCACTCTCTCTTCGATTTTGCATTGCCGGTTGAACGCCATTGTAGTAAGACTATAGGGCACGTGACGACCAGGGTACATTCCCTTTGCGCTTTGGAGTCCTGAACGATGGCAGATACGTTGCGGGCGGCAGCGAAGTACCTCGCGTGGCTTGCGATCCTTCTGGCGGCGACAGCGATCGTGATGCTCGTGATGGGCTTTCGGTCCGAGGTCGGGCCACTCGTGATCGCCGCCCTGGTCTCGTTGGCCTTGTTCTGCATGCGCCATCCGTCTCTCAAGAGTTACGCTTTCACGGTCTGGGTCTTCGCGTTCGTCGCCGCCTCGATGTTCTACCCCCAAGCCTTCATGACGTGGGCCGGATGGGACCTGGGCAAACTCATCGTCCCGCTGATCCAGATCATCATGTTCGGCATGGGGACGACCTTGAGCGTCGCGGATTTCACACGGGTCCTCAAGATGCCCTGGCCGGTCTTCATTGGCTTCTTCCTCCAATTCACGATCATGCCTCTCGTCGGCTTCACGCTGGCTAAAGCGTTCGGCTTCAGCGATGCCATCGCGGCCGGTGTCGTTCTGATCGGCTGCTGCCCGAGCGGCGTGGCCTCGAACGTGATGGCCTACCTGGCGGGCGGCGACGTCGCGCTGTCGGTAACGATCACGTCCTTGACGACTCTCGCCGCGCCGATCATGACCCCTTTGTGGATGAAGGTTCTGGCCGGCACGTTCGTTGAGGTCGAATTCCTGAAGATGATGTTCGATATCATCAACATGATCATTGTCCCGATCGTGGCGGGTCTGATCGCCAACCGTATCCTATACAGTCGGCGGCAGGTCTTCAGACAAGTCTGGTCGCTGGCCCTCATGACGGCAGCCGGACTGCTGCTGGCCATCGCCCTCGGACGTTTCGCCCCGACGACTCTGTTCCACTACGGCAGCGCCTCTTTTCAGAAAGGCGGCCTGGTGGTTGGCCTGTTGCTGATCGCGGCCGTAACCGTGGTGAAGCTTGTCGTAAGCGTTTGGCTCAAGGGACCTGAGAACTGGATCGATAAGGCGTTACCCCTGGTCTCCATGGCGGCGATCTGCTGCATCATCGCGGTCATCACGGCCCGCTCGCGCAACGACCTGCTGACGGTCGGGCCCTGGTTGATCGGCTCATCGATGATCCATAACCTCACCGGCTACTTGCTGGCTTACTGGCTTGCCCGGGCGATTCGTTTGAAGGAGAGCGCATGCCGGACCGTGGCGTTCGAGGTCGGCATGCAGAACGGCGGCATGGCCTCGGCACTCGCCATGAATGTGCTCAAGAGCCCGCAGGCAGCATTGGCGTCGGCCATCTTCGGACCCTGGCAGAATATCTCCGGGTCCATCCTGGCCACGTACTGGCACCGTAAGCCCGTGCAAGAGGCAAAACCGATTGGGGATTTCGGATTGCAGACTGCGGATTAGACTCGCGATGTCAATCCGCAATCAGATGGGAGGATTGCATGAACCGACGTGACATGGTGAAAGGGCTTGGGCTTGGGGCCGCCGCGGGTGTGCTCGGTCTTCTTCGGTCGACCAGCGATGCCGGCGTCGCCCAGACGTATTCGAAGGCGACGCAGGGACTGCCGCCCCTGAAGATTACGAACGTCAAGGCGATTCTCACCGCGCCGGAGCGGATTCGGCTATGTGTGGTGAAAGTCGAGACGAGCGAGCCGGGACTCTACGGCCTGGGATGCGCCACGTTCAACCAGCGGCCGCTCACTGTGGCCGCCGCCGTCAACGAGTACCTTGCCCCGTTCGCCAAAGGCAGAGACGTCGATAACATCGAGGATCTCTGGCAGAACGCCTACACCAGCTCCTACTGGCGCAATGGGCCCGTGCTGAACAATGCGCTGAGCGGGCTGGACCAGGCCCTGTGGGACATCAAGGGCAAACGGGCCAATATGCCGGTCTATCAACTGCTCGGCGGCAAGTGCCGCTTCGCGGTCGATTGCTACACGCATTGCGGCGGCAACGATCTCAAGGGGATCGAGGAGAGCGTGCGCCGGGCGATGGAGCGGGGCTTCCGGCATATCCGCATCCAGCGTGGCGGCTACGGCTCGCCCCACCTGTCGAAGAAGGCCGACTATAAGGATGCCGGCTTCGGGGCGCCGGTCGATTCGCCGATGGCCGTCCGGCCGTACGTCGAAGCAACGGTCGAGATGTTCGAGCACATCCGCGGCACATGTGGCAAAGAGGTCGAGCTGCTCCACGACATCCACGAGCGAATCCCGCCGATCGAGGCGATCAACCTCTGCAAGCGGCTCGAACCGTATCATCCGTTCTTCATTGAGGACCCGTTCGCGCCCGAGGATATCGGCTACTTCAAGATGCTTCGCCAGCAGACGAGCGTGCCCATCGCCATGGGCGAGCTGTTCAATAGCCCGCACGAGTGGGTCGGCCTGATCTCCGAGCGGCTGATCGACTTCATCCGCGTGCATATCTCGCAGGTGGGCGGCCTGAGCGTCGCCCGCAAGATCGCGACGCTGGGCGAGTGGTTCAACGTCCGCAGCGCCTGGCACGGCCCCGGCGACGTCTCGCCGGTCGGCCACGCCGCCAACGCGCACCTGGACTTGGCCATCTGGAACTTCGGCATCCAAGAGAGCGTCAGTTTCAGCGACAGGACGCGGGAGGTCTTCTCCGGCTGCCCGACTATCGAGAACGGCTACATGCACATCCACGAGGCCCCCGGCTTCGGCGTTGACATCAACGAGGAGTTGGCCGCCAAGTACCCTCTGCCCGAAAGGCCCGGCTATTGGGACCCCGTCCGAAGACCCGACGGCACCGCCGTCAGGCCGTGACACCACATCGCGTCATTGCAGGTCAGCAGCCCAAGGGCTAAGAACGATGTCAGTCTCTCGCGATTGTGGCTTCGGTGATTTCGAAGGCCCAGGCGTGCTCGTTGGGGGGTGCCTGCCGGATGCTCTGTGGGACGGCGATGGACAGGCCGTCCTCGGCCACTTTCCATTCGATCGCGGCATCCGAACCGAGCAGCCGGACGGACTTCGCTCCCCGGATCGGCGGAATCTGGATTCGCTCAGGTGGGGCCGTCTGCCCCTCTTCGGCGAGGTAAATCGCGTAGGCCGTGTTCGCCTTGCGAGTCAGGCATACCTGGCCAACCTTGTATGGGGGCACGGGGCGGGTGCCGTAAATCGCACTGCCGTTGACTTTCATCCACTTGCCGATCTCCTTCATCCGCTGCACGGCGGGCTCGGGCAATTCGCCGTTGGCATCGGGCCCGACGTTGAGCAGGAAGTTGCCGCCCTTGGCAACGATGTTGACGAGCAGGTGAACGAGCTGGCGGGTGGATTTGTAGTTGTCGTTGGGCTTGTACGACCACTGCGTGGCCATGGTCATGCAGGTCTCCCAGATGTAGGGCTGGGCCTTCTCGGGCACCTCCTGCTCGGGCGTGACGTAGTTCTCATATCGTCCGCCGACTGTGCGATCGACGACGATCAGGCCGGGCTGGTGACTTCTTGCCACGGTCGCCAGTTTGGGCATGTTGATATCCTGTTGGGGCGGGCGGACCTGGCCGCCGTCGAGCCAGAGAATGTCAACAGGGCCGTAGTTCGTCATCAGCTCTTCGACGATGTTGTGCGTAAAATCGACGAATGTCGCCCACTTCTCCGGATACTTGCTCGTATCGTAGTTCACGTTGCGGTCGGGATGCGGCCACTCGGGGGCCCGGTAGCCGGGATGGTGCCAGTCGGACTTGGAGTAGTAGGTGCCGATGCCGAACCCTTGGGTGCGGAACGTGTCAAAGACGGCCTTGACCACGTCCGCCTTCGGATTCGTGTGGAAAGGACACGATGAATCGGTCGTGCGGTAGTTTGTCTGCTTCGTGTCGAACATGCAGAATCCGTCGTGGTGCTTCGTCGTGAAGACGACGTACTTCATGCCGGCCTCTTTCGCGGCGGCCGCCCATTTGCCGGGATCGAAACGCTGCGGATTGAAGGTCTCGTTGAGGGCCACGTAATCGCGGAAGAACCACTTGAAGTCCTTGTCCCTGTCGGTCCAGGCCTTGAGGTCGTCCGGCCGGGCCCACTTGTCCGCCTCGACGAGCGGCCAGGACTCGATGCAGCCCCACTGGCTATAGATGCCCCAGTGCATCATGAAGCCGAACTTCCAGTCCTGGAAGCGGTCGAGCTTGTCCAGCACGAGCGGGTCGGTCTCCTGGTCCTGCGGCGACTGCTTGCCTCGCAGGGGATAGGAGAGGTAGCTCGCGAGGATGTGGCCGAGGATCTGCTCGCCCCGCTCGTTGGCGTGGATAGGGTCTCGTTTGAACCAGTTGAGGTCCTTTCCGGATTGCCGGATGTACTGGCCCCATGCGGCCTCCATGTCGAGGAACGCGGCGCCGGTCTCCCGGGCCAGTGCCTTAAGGCCCTTGCGATAATCGCTGTAGGAACTCGGATCGCTGATCGCCCGCCATGACTGCTCCTTGAGGGGATCGGCCTGCCCGAAGGCGCCGGTCATGAGCAGGATCTCGGCCTGCGAGGAGCCGCGAATCTGCCGGATCACTTCGCGGATGGAGGTGACGTCGCCGCGCTGGCTGATGCCGCCGATGATGACCATGTCGGGCTTGTGGTCGAACACGTACTCCTTCACCCGGCCGGGCTCCTTGTACCACCAGCAGCCGGTGGATCCACGCACGGAGGTGACCTTCTCGATCCGGCAGGTGGGGTGCCGGCGCTCCACTAAGAGGTCCCAGCCCGAGCGGCTGGTGTCATTGACAATGCTGTCGCCGAGCATCACGACTCGGAGAGTCCCGCCGCCGAGCAGCCGTTCCTTTGTTTTAGGCAGGCGGTCCCAGCGATCAGCCGGCGGTGTGTACTGCACGGGCGGCATCTGAGCATACGCCCTCTGGGTTACCTCCAGAGATCGCTCGTTGCCGCGAATCACATAAACGTCGTCGGCTGCCATGGTGACGGATATCAGGAACAGAGTGAGAGTCACTGCCTGCAAAGCACGCGATGTCGAAGTCACTTGTCTCTCCTGCTGATTCATGTTGCCAAGGGCCGTTCCTACTTGCGGAGCCCCACAGATGCCGCCATGATATGCAGTGAGATGCGAACACGCAATTGTGATGTCGCACGCGGCGTGTAGAATGGACGCGCTGTTCGTCGCCCCCGACGGCTCGTTGCTCATCAGCGACGACGAAGGCGGCCGTATCTACCGCCTTCGTTATGCCTGAATACCATCCCTGGACCTGGGCAGCTCGCTCACAGTATGGATGGGGCTACGGCAGTTGTCGTACGCTGAAGTCGTCGAAAAGGACGCGGGCCCTCCAAGTGTTGAGCCAGAGTGGTCCACCCTTGGACAGCCTTGCGTCGGTGGCCTCTACCATGAGCTTGCCATCCAGATACCCTCGCAACTGCTGGCCTCGGATCTCGAATTCCAGCGTGTACCACTTGTCCGGAACGAGACTGCAGGGAGATTGGCTCAATCTACCGTGGCGCAATGCGCCTGAGGCGTCAACGTAGTTGAGGTCAAGTAACATGTATCGGGGAGCGTTGTTGATGTAGAGAACGAGCAAGCTGTAACGATCCATACCGGCGGACCCAAACTGGCTGGGTGTCGTCCTCACGTTGATGCCGAAAACCGCCTCTCCAGACGCTACCGACTCCTTCATGCAGACACGGACCGTGACGACGTAGTCGGTCCAGTCGATGCCGTCAAGGTATGCCCTGGCGTTCGCCAGCACCAACTTCCCATTTTCGATGACATGCCCCGCGGGCGGATTCTCCTCGGGCATATCCTGAAACCGCCAGTGCTTCGAAGGCCCGTTGTCGAAGTTGTCTGTGAAGACTGAACCAGCGATGGGCTCCGCCTGTGGGGCGGCGCTGGCTTCGGTCGGTTTCCTTTCTGCAACGGGCGGAGTCTTTTGCACTGCCTCCGCCACAGCCAGTTCGCGAAGGACCCCTGCCGGACGTACCTTTTCAGCTTCCTTGGCCGTACAGCAAATCATCTTGCTGTCAGGCGACCAGAGGAAATCCTGAGCCGTGTCGGGACTGTTTTCCAGCTTCTCAACTATGCCGGTATCGGGCGAAAACAGACACAGCCGGCTTGCCTCGCCCCTTTTCCCGCCATAGAAGGCAAGGCGTTGACCATCCGGAGACCATCCCAACCACGAAGCGTTCTCATAGCCTGCATCCTGCAATTTGACTATCACTCGGGCACTTCCACCGACAATGGGGAAACCTGAGATCGTTCCGTCGCATACCACCGCGACTTCCTTGCTGTCAGGCGACCAGCCATAAGGAACTGATTGTCCCTTGGGTATAGTCATTATGGTCCTGGGTGTACCGCCTTCTGCAGGGATCACCTGGAGCATCTCGCGATCCGGTGCCCTCAGATAGAAAGCGATCATCTTGTTGTCTGGAGACCACTGTGGATACTCTTCTATCTCGTTCGCTGTTTGAGTAAGCTGTATGGACCTACTGCCATCAGCGAACAGAATCAAGTGCCCGATTCCTTCGTTGCTTTGATGCGGCATCGCTATCTTGGTTCCATCGGGAGACCACGCGCCTACTCCCCCTCCAATCGCACCATTAGGGGGCCGCCATCCTTTGAAGGCCAATGTGGCCGGACCCGTTGCTCGGCCCTCCTTCAGTGAAATGGGAGCGACATATAGATTGCCCCCCTGGTCTGTATCAGACCATGTGATATAGAGGAGCTTCTGGCTATCTGGAGAGAGTGAGCACAGGTATCGTTCCTCTTTCCCAAGTGACTCCATGTTGAATTGAACTCGATCTCCTCCTGTGAGGGGCATGGAACACAATCGCTGACTACCCCCTTTCTCCATCTCGAGCACCGCCAGCGAAGCAGAATCCAGTGGCCAGCAATAATGATAGGGCCAGAAGTGAGTTGGGCCAACCTTGAACGCAGGGCCACCTGATACGCGGATCACCTTGGAAGTGGTCACTAGATCAAAGGAAGGACAGTAGAAGTACAGCTTCTTGCCCTCCGTGGATCTGCCAACGAATGTCCCTACAGTCTCCGGTAGAGACACATCGAATCCCTGCCCATCCACCAACCGGGAAAAGTGCATCTTGTTCCTCATCCACCCATCGACCGCGCTCACTACCCATTGGCTATCCGAGGTCCAGGCTTCGGGGTCATCAAACAGCGATTGTCCGTAGAAGGCTCGAGCAATTCGTGGAGTCCCACCAGCGACCGATCTAGTCCAGATGCCGTCATCGGGTACGGAATAAGCAATCGTCTTGCTGTCGGGCGAGACAAGCCCGAAGTCGGCATAATCCGGCTGTCTGTCCAAACGGCCGTCGCGGAGGGCGATGGCCCCGATTTCGCGTTCCATTCGGATGTTTCTTTTTACGAAGAGGATTCGTTCCGAGTCTGAGGACCAGTAGATCTTTCCACTATGCCAGCCCCCTCTTTCGTCCAGGAGTCTGCGTACAGGACCTGTGGGCCGGCCCGTTTCCGATGAGACAGGCAGTACCTCAATGCCTTCGGAATTGAATGCGATCTTCTGCCCGTCAGGCGACCACGAGGCTGACCACGAATCGACGCCTGCGCCCTGGAGTTCCTTCAATGTGAACGCGGGGCTTCCGTCCAAGGGCACCACGCGGCCATTCCACAGCAGAAGCTTGCCGTTCGGTGACATGGTGATCCGGTTCTCATCTTCGATGACATCGTTCGCTCCGGCAATCGTCTTGGCGACGGTGAATTTCAGTCCGGTGTTCGGGTCCACAATGGTGTCACTCTCGCTAGCCACAGGGGCCTTCTCCGTCGTTGCCACAGCGGTCGCCGGCGCAGGGGCAGACGCCTCGTTGCTGGACTTCTCAGCTCTTGCCATTGGGAGCAGGACCGCGGCGAGGACAAGGATTACGATTGTGCCGAGTGCTCCGATTCTTGCACTTTTAGGTACTGGTCTCGTCAACATGTGTTTGATCCTCCACTGTAAGGCTTTTCTTGATTCCGCTACGCCGACCAGACGCAGGCCGAAGTCGGCTTTCCAGAACGCCATCTCACCGATGTCGATGAGGGTGTTGCTGTAATCTCTGGCTCGCCCGCCAAGGGTCACGAGGACCGTCTCGTCCACCGCTTCCTCACACGTTCTACGAATGATCGCGTTGGCGAACCACACGAACGGATTATAGAAGTAGACGACCTGCAGGAGCGTCTGCACGGAATTGACCCACAGGTCGCCCCTCTTGATGTGGGCGAGCTCGTGAATGAGGGCTGCCCGGAGTCCTTCGGGCGAGAGCTTCTTCACGAGCACGGCTGGCATCAAGATCGTGGGCCTGCGCAGGCCGCAGACGGCAGGACTGGGGACAGCCTCCGATGTCCGCAGACCTACCTGCCGGCGAACGCCCATCTGGCGGCGGCACTGGTCCAGCACGCTGAGCAATTCTCCCTCGGCAGGAGCGCCGGCGGCGACGAGCCCTTTGACGAACCTGACCCGTTGAGCGAGCAGGGCCGCAAAGGCAAGCACGCCCACAAGCCAGAGGAGGAAGATGACTGCCTGCCAAGTGATGGGAGTCACACTCACGACAGTAGGTGTGACGGGAGTGTCCGGCTCAGCCGCATTCGCGGTAGGCTGCACAGGAGGACTCCCGCCCGATCGTTGCGAATTCGCGGGCCGACGCTGCCACTCGCTCTCAAATCCAAGCGTATCCGCAGAACGTTCCGATACGGGATGGGCGGCGGGTAGGCGATCTCCAATCCAGTATCCAATCCCCGTGGGTAAGGCGAGGGTCGGCGGCAGAAGGAGCTTCACGAGTACGAGCAGCCACACGCCATGGCGGAAGACGGCACGCACCCGTTTCCGCACCAGCAGGTCAATGCCAAAGAGCAGAATGACCAAAAGAGCCGATTGGAGAAATGTGTTGGCGGCGCAACTGCTAAACGCGTTGCCAAGACGGTTCAAGCCGCTCAGACAATCGTTGACGATCTCAGTCATTGGTGGACCTCCCGCTCCTGTGAATCCGCTGGATCAATCTTTTCCCTTCTCGGCCTTCTTCACCAGTCCGCGAAGCTCTGCCGCTTCGTCCTTCGAAAGACCTTCATGCTGGATCAGGAACTTCAGCATGGGCGTCAGCGCCCCGCCGAAGGCTCGCTTGAGCATCTTGCGGAGCTCCCCTCGCCTGGCCTCGACCTCGCTGATGCAGGACCGGAAGAGCTGCAGGTTGCGAATCCTGTTGATCTCCAGAAAACCCTTGGCGACCATGCGGTCCATGGTGAGTTTGACGGTGGCGTAGCACCAGTCCCTGGTGGCGGCCAACGCCTCCTGGACGGTGCCGGCCGCACAGGGCTCTTTCTCCCACACCACTCTCATGATCTCCCATTCGGCCTCGGTGAGCTCTGCTGTGGCCTTCTTGCGCCTGCCGGCCTTCGGCTGCTTCGATGCGGTCATGTCCTTGTCTCCATATTTGATTTATATAAATACTATTTGCCTAAAATCAAAGAGTCAAGAGAAATATCAAAATTCTTTCAAAAAATTCTGGCCTTTCACTCTCGGGGCTGTGGCGCCAGCCGATGCCGGCTGGGAGGACAGTTTCTTCACTCTCGCCCGATCATGACGATCGCATCGTGCCTCTCAACCTCCGCTGGGCGGCTTTGGGGACGGGCCGATCTTGCCGAACGGGATTGGCTCGAAGCCCAGTTTGAACGCGGGGGAATCGGCCTTCAGGCGGAAATCGCCGTTGGCGGCATCGACAAAGAGCGGGTCCGCGTCCGTCAGGTTGTTGCGGCACTCGGCCATCTCCGGCTTGGCGCCCCACGTGACATTCAGGAGCTTGCTGCCAACGCAGATATTGCAGGCCACCAGGACGTTTCCGGGCGGGACGCCGCCGTCCTTGTTGTAGTACGGTTCCAGGGCCGCCATCTCCGGATAGCGAGTGCTGTAGGGGGGCTGTTTCCAGTTCATCTCCTCCAGCCGCTGTTTCATCGTCTTGTAGACCATGTCGTGCCAGACGGGGGCCGTGCTCAGACCCCGGCCGTCCAGCTCGACCGCCGGGTCGCAATCGACGAAGATGTTGTTCTCGACGCGGAAGTCCCGACCGCCGCCGAGGAAGACGGCCCGGTGCAGCTTCCACAACACGTTGCCGTAGATGAGCGTGCCGCTGACGCAGTCGTCCATGTAGATGCCCATGGAGCCCATGCCGACGCCGCCGGTGTGGTGGATGAAGTTGTGGCGAATGACGTTGCCGCGGTAGGTGTAGTCCCGGCCGGTGTAGATCGCGCCCACGTCGCCCGTTTCGAGGCAGACGTGGTGAATCTCGTTGCGCTCGATGGCGTGCTCGTTGCCGCTGAACAGAATCGCACAGTGCGGATGGTCATGAATCAGGTTGTTGGAGGCGCGGATGCCGACGCCGGAGATCAGGATCGCCGGGGCGTAGCAGCGGGACCATCGGGCGATGTGATGGACGTGGTTGTTTTCCACCACGTGGCCTGCGGGGACCAGAGTCTTGCGGTCGCCGCCGCTGACGGACACGCCGCCGTCGCCGGTCTCGTAGATCGTGCAGCCATCGACCCTGTGGTTCACGCCGCCCTCGATGGCGACGCCATAGTTGCCGAGATCGCCGAGGATACAGTCCACCACGCGGTTATTGTCTCCACCGGTGATTCGAATCCCAGCTCCCCGGGCGCATTCGATCGTCAGGCCTTGGACGGTGACATGCGACACCCCGTTGAGGTGGATCACGGGACTCTCGAGGATGGACACCATGGCTCGGCCCTGCTCGACCGGCTGCGGAGGCCAGAAGTAGAGGATGCCGGAGACGCGGTCGAGGTACCACTCGCCCGGCTCGTCCAGCTCCTCCAGGATATTGAGGAAGAAGAATCGCCCGCCATCGCCACCGGCGCGGAAACCGTAATGTCCGTAGGGCGGGCTCGTCTTGATCAGCCGCTTGTCCAGGTCGATGGAGGCGATGTGCTCGTAGGAGTTCGCCCAGTCATAGGCCCAATAACCGTGAATCCAGATGTCACTGGCATCACGCCATCGAGATGGCCGGTCGCCCTCGTAGTTGAACCCGCCGGTCAGTTTGCCGAGCTTGCCCCCGTGCTCGTCTCCGACGCTATCCGGGTAGCCGATGATCTTCGTGAAACCGCTGTTCGGCCATCGGGCCAGGGTCATCGGTTTACCTGCGAAGAACAGTTCCAGCCCGGCCGGCGTCACCGCCCGGCCGAAACCCCGGCTGCGCAACTGGCCGAGGTCCGTGATCCCGAGGGCCTTCAGGTCCGCCTGCCGGACGTTGTCTCTTGCGGCCGGGTCGAGCCTGCCGAGAATGGCCGGATCCTCGACCTTGCGCCAATTGCTGATCTCCCGGCCCCCGATCAGCCGCCCATTCTGTGTTCCCGCCGCCCGGTACACGATTGGCGATTCGCCCGCGCCCGAATCTTCCGCCGTCAGCTCGAAACTCCGTTCGAGAGAGTAATCGGCCAAGCGCATCCAGACGGTGATGCCGCCCGCCGGTAGTCCCGTGGTCTTCTTCATCTCGCGAATCGCCTGCCGGGCCGCCCCGAGTGTTGCCAAGGGACCATCCGTTCCGCTCTCATTGGGTGATTCCAGCTTGCCCGACCACGAATCCTTCCCCTGTGGCGAGACATAGAGGCTGACCGGCTCTGCCACCGCACGGCTGGTCTGCATGAACACCAGAGCAAGCAATGCTGCCACGGTTCTCTTCGTGTATTGCATACGCTCTCCAACCATTGCCATCGCCCCTTCCTTTTGGTATGCGATATGTGCATGCTCTGACAGTCCGGGGACAACCACCGGGGGGTGCCCCCTACGTATGATGCGCGGCTTGGTCCTTTGTCGGGCTGCCGCAGCACTTCTTGTGTTTCTTGCCACTGCCGCATGGGCAGGGATCGTTGCGGCCGATCTTCGGGGCGTGCTCCACGATAGGGGCCGTGGGGGTAAGACGGAGTTGATCCGCCTGATCGGGAGGCTCTTGCTCAAGAGAATCGAGGGATTGTAAAGCCTGCTCGTACCAGAAGCTCTGCAAGGCATCCGCGTCCGTTGTGTCCACGCCGGCTCGCTGCGCCTTCATTGTCATTGTCTTGGCCGGGCCCCAGTTTCCGGGGTCCGTTGCTGCGGCGACAATCTCCTCGGCCCAACCGTGCACCGTCCGTGCAAGGGCCGAAGCATTCTCCAATATCCCTTCAGATGCCATCCACTCCAAGAACGCCTCGACCACCGGCGCGACCTTGGCGAAGAAGCTTCGTTCACCGGTGACCTTGCGCGGAAACACATCCAGCAGCACGTTGTGTAGCGTCGGCTCGTTCAACTCGTTCGGGGCGGCCCCTTCGTATGTCCCGGCGTATTCGAGCAACCGGCTCGTGATGAACGGCGCGTCCTCGAAGAGATCGTCCGGCAGGTCTGTGGCCCAGGCCGACCTCAGGAACCGCCTGATTACATTGCGAGGCTGCGTCGAGTCGGCACTCACGTCCTCAAGCTCTTCGGCAGATCGCTCGGCGAACCAGTCCCTTGCCATTCGCCAGCGAGGCTCGAACCACTCGTGTACCGGCTCGTCCCATGTCTCCGGCCATTCATAGCGATCTGCCGATCCGTTCAGCAATTCCACCGCTGCTTCGAAATCTGCACAGCCGAAGAGTGGTCCGCATTTCTCGCTCAGCCGCTTCAGCAACTCCGTGTATTCGGTGCGTCCGAGCAAACCCAGCGTATGGGCCGCCTCGATTCCGATGTGCGCTTCCACTTCCCCACGGTCGGCCCGGTCAAGCAGCCTGACACACGCCTGCACGGTCAGGTCGCGAACGGCCGTTTCCTCGGTGACGGCCGCCAGGGCAGTCAGACCCCAAAGGTGAAACCATGCGCCATGGGAGTCGGGCTCTGCGGCTATCGCTGCGAGAACGGCCGGCACAGTAACTGGGCCCATCGATCCGCTTGCAGTGACCATGACTTCCATCATCAGGTCGTCATCGTCCTTGCCGGCCTCAGCAAGCTTCTTGACCAGGAATTCACCGATTCTTCGACGTCGGTCCTCGTCGAGCTTCGGCGCCGCCAGGGCGAAGATGGCCGGCACGTACAGGTCGGCGTAGCAGACCTTGGCGAGCCAGATACCCCGCGATTGTTCGTACACGTTGAA
>Ga0315274_10002721_pt1 | contig 26429 bp, 22 predicted proteins | sample YL17G02_20_MG_FD_203700 | JGI IMG/M metagenome (GOLD analysis project Ga0315274, IMG submission 203700) | Sediment microbial communities from Yellowstone Lake, YNP, Wyoming, USA - YL17G02_20 | ecosystem: Environmental > Aquatic > Freshwater > Lake > Sediment | place: USA: Wyoming | collected...
GCAGTGCTCTGCGTAATACATCGAGACGTATCATGAGCCCGGCCTCAAACAGAATAATAACCAACGTAACAGCGGTAAATACCGGGCCGACCACACCGAACTTCTCAGGGGTAACAATACCCAGCAGTGGACCCAGGCAGACCCCTATTAAAACCAGGAAGAGCACATCCGGAATCTTAGTGCGGTTGAAGAGCAATGTGAACAGGTGTGCAACGAAAACGAGGACACCCAGAACGACTATAGTCAGGGCAACATCCATGAATGGTCCGTTCCTCAGTGTGATCGCACGTTATGATTCGGTGCAAGGAACCAGATCAGCGAATCCTGCTATTCAAAATTAAGTCACCTGTAATCTTGACACATGAACAGATTCATGTCAATATGTTAGTAATCGTTTACTTACAAAGAGGTAAGAATGCCACGAGTACGAAGTAGCACTGAAGAAAGGCAGCGTCAGATCATTGATGCAGCGAGGAAGATCATAGCGACAAGGGGTATGGAGGACCTGAGGATACGCGACTTGGCTAAGGAAGTTGGTATTTCTGAAGCAGCCATCTACAGGCACTTCCTGAGCAAGAAAGACATCCTCCTGTGGCTCATTGATGATATCGAAAGGACGCTATTAGATACAGTGGATCGAGCAGCCTCAGAGAAATCAGAGCCCCTGGAAAGCTTGGAAAACGTGTTGAAGGCTCATCTTTCCTACGCAGAGCAAAGGCGTGGTGTTTCCTTGATAGTTATCAGTGAGACCCTGCGCTTGGCCGACAAGAGCCTACGAGAGAGAATGTTTGAGGTTGTGAACCGTTACCTCAGCCGGATTGAGGAACTCTTAGTTCAAGGTGTGGAGCGTGGGCAGATTAGCCAGGAGATAGACCTGAGTACAGCCGCCCTGACCTTCTTTGCTATTATTCACACCACGGTTACACTGTGGGCGCTCAGCAACTCAGCATTCTCGCTCGCCCAAAGACATAAGCCACTTTGGGATTCATATCTAGCAATTATAGCGGTAAGAGGTGACTAATGCTGACATCAGCGGATATTACTATGAGAGATATAGTTTTTGCTCTGGCTATTGCTCTACCTGTATTCGTCTTCGCGGGAATTTTCTATTTCGTCCTTAGAATGATAGCGCGCCGTATAACGGCCAGGACAAGCACAGCCCTGGATAACATGCTAATTGAGAGCCTGGAATGGCCGATCTTTGCGGGCATGGTCTTATCGGGAATATACTTTGCTGTACTGCATCTTCCCTGGAAAGAATCGGTCCATTTCGAGATCAGCAGAGGCTTCCATACGGCTTTCATCATCCTGGCCGCCTATGGAGGTATAGCTCTGCTTGATAGCCTTTACCGGTGGTTCAAGCTTGAGGTAACGTCGAAGACCCAAACGGCTTTGGATGACTGGATTGTAGGCGCACTAAGAATAATTACCCCGATATTGATTATACTCGCTGCAATTCTGGCGACATTGGGTCTATTTAACGTAGACACCAGTGCAGTCAGGGATTGGCTCGTTGTACACGGGACACGCATAGGTTTAATATTGGCTCTATCTGTTGCTGCGCTTCTAATTCTCGGTTTCGCTGGTGCTAGAGGCATTAGAGGTTTTGTGGCCCGTGGCGCGCCGGGGCAGCCGGATGAGGAGGTACGGAAAAGGGCTGATACCCTCAGCAGTGTCCTCATAACCGCGGGGCAGGTTTTCATCATAGTCATAGCCGCTTTCATCATACTGTCCGAGTTAGGTATCAACATTGCACCTATTTTGGCAGGGGCTGGCGTGATAGGCATTGCTATTGGCTTCGGTGCTCAGAGCCTGGTAAAAGATATAATTGCCGGCGTGTTCATAATAATGGAGAATCAATACCGGGTGGGCGATGTGGTTAAGATAGCCGATATATCAGGCCTGGTGGAGCAGATCAACCTGAGGCGCACGATGCTGAGGGATCTGGACGGCATTGTACATACGGTGCCAAATGGCGAGATCAGAGTAGCCAGTAATTTTACGAAGGAATGGTCACGAGTGAATCTGAACATCAGTGTCTCGTACGGGACAGACTTAGACCACGCCATTGCGGTTATCAACCGGGTCTGCCAGGAAATGGCTCAGGAGCCCGAGTGGGCACCACTTATCATAAAGACGCCGCAGGTGTTGAGGGTTGACAATCTGGGCGACTCCGGAATTGATCTCAAGATTCTGGGCGATACTAAGCCCATTCGACAGTGGGATGTAATGGGAGAGATAAGAAAAAGGGTAAAGAAGGCCTTCGATGAGGAAGGTATTGAGATACCCTGGCCGCATACTAAAGTATTCTTTGGTAATCCGTTCCCTACTCAACCTGAAGCTACGAAACAGAAGGAGACTGGATAAGCAATGTGGACGAGAGAAAGCCTGCGTCAACTGGTTGAGGAAAAACTGAGTGATTATCTATTCATTGTGGTTTCAAACAGGGAGCCCTACATTCATACGTTCTCGGGGCGGGAAATTCAATGTCAGGTGCCAGCCAGCGGCCTGACAGTGGCGTTAGACCCTGTGATGCAGTGCTGTGGAGGCACCTGGATCGCCCATGGCAGCGGCAATGCAGATGTTAACGTGGTGGACGAAAGAAACAAGGTAATGGTGCCGCCACAAGCGCCCCGGTACTCCCTCAGGCGAGTGTGGCTCTCCAAAGAGGATGAAGACGGCTACTATTACCGTTTTTCCAACGAAGCTTTGTGGCCCCTTTGTCATATTGCGTATACCGCGCCCTTATTTGACGAGCAATCCTGGAATACCTACAGAAAAGTAAACCAAATTTTTGCCGATAACGTCCTGGATGAAGTGGGTGATAGGAAAGCCTTTGTCTTTGTTCAGGATTATCACTTAGCACTGCTGCCTAGAATGATCAAAAACGGGAATGCCCATATAAAGGTAGCCCAGTTCTGGCATATTCCCTGGCCTAACCGAGAGGCTTTTCGTATATGCCCCTGGCAGGAGGAGATCCTGGACGGGCTGCTGGGTAATGACCTGTTGGGCTTTCACATACGATATCACTGCAGTAATTTCCTTGATACCGTAGACAGAGCTATCGAGGCAAGAGTGGACCAGGAACGATACGAAGTGACCCGTGGCGCCAGGAAGACTGCAGTGCGATCATTCCCCATCAGCGTGGATTTTGAGGCAATATCCAGAGAAGCACAGAGCGAAAAGGTGGATGCTGAGATCAACAGGCTGAAAGGCGAGTTGGGAATTAGCAATGAATTGATAGGGCTGGGCCTGGACCGCTTCGATTACACTAAGGGTATACCTCACAGGCTTAGGGCTATAGATCGTTTTTTTACGAACCATCCTGAATATATAGGGCAAGTTGTCTTCATCCAGGCCGGTGTCCCTAGTAGGGTTCATATAGCCTCTTACAAGAAGCTTAACGAGGAGATAGAAAGCCTGGTTGAAGAGGTGAACTGGAAATACGCTGCCTGGTATTGGAAGCCTGTAATCTTATTAGATGAGCATTTTTCTCCACTTACTCTGATGGCACTTCGTCGCATGGCCCATTTCTCCATAGTCAGCGCCTTACACGATGGCATGAACCTGGTAGCCAAGGAATTTGTCGCCAGCCGCTTCGACGAGGATGGTGTTCTGATTCTCAGCCCTTTCACCGGAGCCGCTAGAGAACTCACGGATGCACTGCTGGTGAATCCCTATGCAACTGACCAACTCGCTGAGGCAATCAAGAGAGCATTGGAGATGCCGCCGGCAGAGAGGCAGAAGCGAATGCGCAGGATGCGGGAAGTAGTCAAAGAGAACAATATCTACAAATGGGCTGCGGACATAATTTCGGAGTTAGTAAAGTTTGATTTTGGGGGCTGAGCGTCACAGAACGTCCCCAACACATAGCGAGATGCTACCCATTGGGCAAAGGAAACAGCTTAATAAGTTCGTAAATGCGTGAATTGTCTCCACGTGGCCAAGAAACTACAATCAGTGAAGGAGGCTTACTGAGATGTTTGAGAAAATCCTTGTATGCTTAGATGGCTCTGAGCTTGCGGAGCAGATTCTGCCTTACGCTATCGAAGAAGCTGTTCACTTCCACAGCAAAATGGTGCTGCTTCAAATAGTAGAGGCACACACTGTTCCTGTTGTCGAAGCTGGAGCATCTGCATTAGCGGTTGAGGCCTCTGCACAGCAAATAGAAAAGGAGCAAAGGGATGCGAAAGCTTATCTCGAGGCTTTGACACAGTCACTGCGAGAAAAGGGCATTGATGCTGAGTATGTCACGCTGCAAGGAGTGCAGATTGGTCAGACTATTGTCGATTACGCTAAGCAGAACGAGGTTAACTTAATTGCCATCGCCACACATGGTCGCAGTGGTTTGAAGCGTCTCGTTGTTGGCAGCGTTGCAGAGTTTGTCCTTAGAGAGTCAGGGCTACCAATCCTGCTCATAAGGCCAAAAGAGAGCAGTGCGTAGCAAATTTGCCCTTGTCCGCAATGGTTCGAACGCGCAAAGCGACGGACTGCGGCTCAATTCCATTATTGTTTAGTTTAGCTTGTTTCTTCCTAGTGAATGAAGTCCTGCTGCTCGCTCGGTTTGGTGATGCCTTTTTCCCGTTCTTTTTGACGTAGCAGCAAATAGGCGGTTTCTGCGTAAGGCTCTCTGCTTGAACAAGAGACAATTATCACTTTGAGGACATATAGTTGGAACATATCCCGAAAGAACCAGTCCTTTACATGGTGGCAGGACTAGTCGCCATAGCTGTAGCGGTGCTAGTCCTTCCTTTCACAGTTAAGAGAATAGAGGAAAACCTAGAGCCATTCTTCCTGGTTATGGGCGTAATCGCCGTGAGCATTTCCGGGCTCTGGAGTTGGGACCTGGTGAAAGAGGCCATCAAAGCTCCGGTAATGATTGGGTCACTACCTATAGGCATTTTCCAGGTAGTGCTAATATTTGGCTTGCTCCTATATTATTTCAACAAGCCTTTCGGTAATGCTATCCTCGCTCTCGCTGGTAAGCTCGGGCACAAAACCTTCATCTTCCTCTTTATAATGTTGTTAGGCCTTATTTCCAGCGTCATCTCGGTTATCGTTACGGCTTGCATCTTAGCTGAAGTTATCGCAGCGCTTCCCTTCTCGAAAAGCGACAAGGTAAAGATGACAGTGATTACCTGTTTTGCTGTAGGCTTGGGTGCTGCCTTAACTCCACTAGGTGAACCTTTATCTACTATTCTGGTGCACAAGCTGGTTGGCCCACCGTACAACGCTGATTTTCTTTTCCTACTACGCCATTTTGGAGTTTATGTAGTACCGGGTGTGATAGCCATAGCTGTTTTCGGCGCGGCATATATCGGTGGGAGAGTATCTATAAAATCAGGTACACACCCCCGAACATTATGAGACGCTGAGAGGAACTCTGATGAGGGCAGTTAAGGTTTATGTTTTCATCGCTGCACTCATACTACTAGGTGAAGGTATGAAACCGCTAATGATATGGTATTTAGACAAAATTTCACCTTGGGGGCTTTACTGGATCAATACGCTTTCGGCGGTTCTCGACAATGCTACCCTGACTGCGGTTGAGATAGGCCCGACCATGGCGCTATCTCAGATTATCAGCGCCACAATGGCTCTGCTTATCGCTGGAGGGATGCTCATCCCAGGCAATATCCCGAACATAGTGGCGGCAGGGAGGTTGAAGATAAACATGAAGGAATGGGCAAGGATAGGAATTCCCATGGGGGTGGTTATCATGCTAACATATTTTGTTGCCCTGATATTTACCCAGTCATAAGGCCATGACTATTTTCGTTAAAAGCTGTAGACTATCCTCCAGAGGGTAAGAATGAATAGCTTAATCGGTCGGTGATTAGGATGTGGTCAGATATAGTTATACCCCTGGCGGTCTTTGCAGTAGGGCTTATCGCCACCATTTGGCTAAGGCGGTTTGCGTATAAAGCCCTGGACCGCTGGGCTAAGAAAACCAAATGGCAAGGTGATGAAATACTCTTGCAAGCGACCAGGGCACCTTCCATATTGTGGTGCTTGATACTCAGCAGTGCCCTGGCCCTTACAGTATCTCCGGTTCACCAGCACTGGAAGAACTGGGCAAACAAAGGCCTGTGGACTCTCCTCGTCATTTCCCTGGCCCTCTCCGCAGTCAACCTGGTGGGGAAGTTGGTCTCATCATACGGTGAAAGGCTCAAAGCCACACAGCGCGCCACCGCTATCAGCAAGAACACCGCCAACGCAGTGATCTACTTTGTAGCCATACTTATATTACTCGATATCTGGGGAGCACCCACTACCGCTATCATATTTCTCATAGTACTGGCAGCCGTAGTTGCATTAGTTGCTTTTAGGGAGACTCTCCCGAATTTCCTTGCCGGGATACAACTGAATGCCCAGGGGCAGTTCAAAGTGGGAGACTACATAAAGCTGGACACAGGCGAGGAAGGGTATATCAAAGAAATGAATCTGACAGACACACTGATCGAATCCCCCAACGAAAGCACCATCCTTCTTCCCAACAGGAAGCTGATTCAATCTACGGTTACTAACTACGGGCATCTCATGAAAAAAGCCAAGGAGCCCTTCCGCTTTTTTAATAGGGTGCATCTTACGGAATTGACCGGACTTAAAGCAAAGAACCTCAAGGAGTTAGCCGATGTCTTAAAGACTGCACCGGACTCAATAATGTATTACCATACGCATCACTTCCTTGCAGAGCACCAATACCTCACACCAGAGCCGGCCAATGACTTCGCAGTATGGGTAAGCGATGCCCTGGGGGATGATGTATTGGGCGAGAAGCTAGCAAACATCGATGCGTTTGAGTTCCCGACCTTGAGCGCACTGCGCGAAAGGATAGTAAACGTTATAGGAGAATACATATCACTAGAACCAGAGCTACGAAGAGCGCCCGCCGGCAGAGAGTTCTATTTTATGAAGTCGGCAAGTGTAGTCATGTCTACACATTATGTAGCCCGAGACCTGAGGGAATTTGTGGAAGCGCTACGCAAACTAAGCTTGGGCTCATTGTACTTCCACATCTTCGAGTCAAGGCTGCGATTGGGCAGGGTGACGAATGATTTCTCCGTCTGGATGAAGGACAGTTTGGAGGAACAGAAGCTAGCAGAAGCAATAGAGAAGGTCAATCCATATACCTATACTCTGGAGGGCGTGAGATCGCAACTGATCCAACTTATCGAAAAACGTATCAACCAAAGCTGAGTGATTACGAGCCAATAATAGGCAAGGGCAGCATTGAAGACCTGAGGTCGCTGGCAAGTAAGCTCTCAGGCAAGGTAATCCAGAACGTAAACTCCACCTTCACCGGTGGAGGTGTGGCTGAGATACTAAGTCGCATGGTGCCCCTGCTGTCCGAGCTCGGCGTGGATGCCCACTGGAGCGTCATCAAGGGAGATGCAGCTTTCTTCGAGGTAACCAAGAAGTTGCACAACGCGCTTCATGGCAGTGATGAAAAAATCTCTGCTCAAGACATCTCGGCATTTCAAGAAACAAGCCGGAAGAATATCAAGGAACTGGAGCTCTATGGTGATATCATGTTTATCCACGACCCCCAGCCCGTAGCCCTGATTGAAAGGAAGAAAGAGCTCGGTAAAAAATGGATATGGCGGTGCCACATAGATGTTTCCAGGCCCAACGAGATAGCGTGGAATTTCATCAAGCCCTGGGTAACGCAGTACGATGCGGCTGTATTCTCCGCCCCATCTTTCTCACCCCAGCTTCCCATCCGGCAGTTCCTTATCTCACCCTCAATTGACCCTTTGAGCGACAAGAACAAAGAACTGAGCCAGGACACTATTGACTCCGTCCTGTCAAAATATGGCATACCCAACGATAAACCCTTGATTGTGCAGGTATCGCGCTTCGACTACCTCAAGGACCCTGTAGGCGTTATGCAGGCCTTCAATCAGGTGAGAAGGAGCATAGACTGCAGGCTGGTTCTGGCCGGCGGCACGGCTACCGATGACCCTGAGTCCGGCAAAGTATTGGCGGAGGTGCAGGATAAAGCAGAGGGCAACCGGGATATCCACGTTTTACTCATCCCACCGGGAAGCGACATAGAGATCAATGCGTTGCAAAGAGCAGCCGCTGTTGTACTGCAGAAATCGCTGAAGGAAGGATTCGGACTGACGGTTAGCGAGGCACTGTGGAAAGCCAAACCGGTAGTGGCTTCTGCCGTCGGGGGCATACCCCTACAAGTGAAGAACAAGTTCACCGGACTCCTGTCACATGGAATCGAGGGCACAGCTTATGCCATAAGACAGCTTCTGGGCAATCCGGAATACGCTAAGTGGTTGGGACAGAATGGCAGGGAGCACGTGAAGCACAATTTCCTCATTACCCGACATGTTAAGGACTACATGGTTCTGTTCCTCACCCTGGGCCATTCAGAAGAGGTCGTCTATCTGTGAGACAAGCAGGGGCGTCCGCCTGCGGCGGACGCCCCTGCACCCCTCAACCCATCCCCGACCTGCCCAAGGAAGGAGGACAATGGAGGTGAATCCCATACAGGGCGGTTCGCGAACCGCCCCTACTGAGTGACCACTATTCCCTGGCTCAGCGTTTCTGCCTTGATATCCGGGTTGTAGTAGGAATAGGCCTGTGAGCTAACGCCCTTGGCCGTTACCGGGTACAGCGCCCGTACATCGAAGCTGAAGGACACTTTGTCGCCCGGCTGCATATCTTCGATGTAGAAGATGACCTTCCTCCCTGCAACATCGTAGCGCTTGATGTTGTCGTTGCCCGCGATTACTTTGTCTATGGATTCCGTAACCGGAGAGAAGCCGGTGGGAACTGAGACATCGAGGACTACCATCTCGGCCTTCATCTCTATCGGCGGGTTGTACGTCAGGTCTACCGAGACCTTAACCAGGTCGTTCACCTCGACCCGGGTGGTATCATAGGCAACGTTTATCTTAAGTATCTGGTCACCCTGTTGCTCGGCCTGGGGCAGGTTATATCTCTCGACCACCTGGGCTATGGCGTCACCCCTGCCCTCCGCACTTATGGTAATATCCTGATTCAGGGGCACTTCCACCGTCTGAAGGACATCGAAGTTATTCTGCTTTATCCTGAGCTGCTTTATCTGACCTCCGGCATTTATGGTCACGGTCAGGTCGACGTCAGCCCTGGCGTTGGTGCAATACTCAATCAGGGCCTGCAAAGCAACCACCGTATCCTGGGTCGAGCCGTAGCCGCCATAGGCATTGCGCTGGGAGACCAGCCACTTGGCAGCGCGAGAGGCATCGAAGGCATCGCCGTGCTTTATCAGAGCCATGGTAGCGTAGCCTGTAGCCTCGATGGCATTGCTTCGGTTGAGCTCCATGGGCCGGAACGGCATGGCGACTCCACCCATCTGATCCATGGGCTCAACCTCTTCCACATTGCCCCAGTGCAGGCCGTTCTCGTCCTCCTGCGCCATCCCCATCAGCTTATCGTGGGCCTGGCCGCTGAGGGCGCTGCCACCGAGCTCCAGAGCGTAGGCTGTAATCGCCATGGTATAAGCGTCGTCTATATCGTCAAGCTGGCCTTCCAGGTAAGTAATAGCTTTAGCGGCATCTGCTTTGTCACCAGCCTCAAGCAGCGCGATAGCAACATAGGCAGTGAGGGCGGTTTTCCCTTTGAGTCCGCCCATCATATCCTGATGGGCAACGAAGCCGACAGAATCGAAGGAGCCGTTGGCGTTCTGGTGGTCGGTTATCCACCTCTCGGCTTGAGACAGGACACTGTCATCGATGTAAATCAGGCCTTTGGCCTGAGAGAAGCACTTCAAAACAAAGGCAGTGAGGAACAGGCTGCCCTGCTCATCATTGTCCCCGAAGGCAGAGAAGCTGCCGTCGCTGCGCTGATAGGTGAGCTCTCTCTGATAGCCGGTTATCATCAGCTTTTCCGCTTTGGCCATTATCTCCGGCTTGAGCTGGCCGGACTCCTTGAGATACTTGGTAATGTAGACGTCGGGGGCAAAAAGAATCATGTTCTGCTCGCCGCAGCCAAAGGGCATCTGGATGAGGGCATCCAGCCCGTTGATGGTCTGGGTCAGGTAGCTGGAAGTTACAGCGATGTAAGCCCTGCCTGAGCCGTCGACCACGAAGGCAGGGATATCGGTATTTACCACCGTGTTATTTCCAGGGGAAAGCACCAGGTTCTGCACATCTTCTCTGGCGACCCCCTCGGGCTCCACTATGAGCTTCTTAACCACGGCGTCGGCAGCCTGATTGCTCCTGGCGGTGATTTTCAACTCGCCCACTCCGAGCTTGGTCGGCTTTATCTGGAACTCGACGCCGCCAACCTCGTTGGGCGCTATGTCCACCGTTTCCTGGGATTCATCCAGCAGGTCGAACCAGTCGGCATTATCAATTTGCACCAGCACGCTTTGCGGCTGGTCTAAATAGTTATAGATAGCCACCTTGACCGGGAACTCCTCGCCCCTTATCGCCGAGTAAGGCAGGTCGGCGCTGAGGAAGAAGGGCTGGAATGCCGTGAGCTGGCTTTCGGCGACGCCCAGGCCATTTTCTTTGGACAGAGCAACGGCACGGAGCATCCAGGTGGTTATGGTGTCGGGAACGATGACCTGCACCGAGGCTTTTCCATTAGCGCCGGTGATAACATTCTGCCAGAGCCAAGTCTCGGGGAAATACTGCCTCACCCTCTGGACTTCAGCAAGCGCTCCTGTATCAAACCCTGTGCCTGGCGTAGGCATAGGCGGGACAACGGCTTCGCCGTTGGCAAACACAAGTATACCGCCTCCACCGGGTCCACCGCCCATGAATTTCCAGGCATCATTCCAGACGCGCGGGCCCCACTGGGGCTGGTATTTCTTGCCTTGCGGTACATCGTTATTGCTGAGCACCACCACTCCAGCGTCATTGAAAATATCCCTAGCACCCTGGACATTGATTCCTTCGTAGAACGAGACCTCATGCAACTCAGCCTGCGGCTGCATGTAAAGCTTCTCCAGCTCATCGAAGACCTGCTGCAGATTTAACCGGTTTTCAGCGAGGATAAAGACCGACTTGTCCACCGCCGTGAGGCCGACCTCAGACTGGCCCTGGGACCGGATATTTATCTGGACTGGGTCCCCGGGCTTGGCCTCTTTCTGGTTGAACTCGACATTCACGTCATTGGGATACACTGCTTCGACATCGAAGGGCAAGTAGTCCGCCGCCACCTCGCTGTTGGGCAGGATTTGATAGACCAGAAGCTTGGCGGAAGGAGTCATGAGAGGAGTTGTATCGAAGGCTATTATGTTGCTCTGGGTGAAATCGGTGAAGACCACCCTATCGCGGGCAACGACCTCATAGTAGAAGTTGGAGGCTTCTCTGGTGGAATAGACTTTGAACCTGATTTCCTCTCCGATCTTGGGGGTACCCTGGCTTATCTGCTCCACGTGTATGAAGTTGCCCGAGGGGGAGTAGCCAGCCTCCACGACCTTGGAGGCCTGGGCCGGCTGCCTGGACGATATCGGCGTAAGCTCGAAGGCTTCGATCGCCAAGGCCACGCTGTCCGCGGGGGGATTCACCTCAATGAGCGCTTTACCGCCACTGGTATTGACATTTTTCTCATTCTTGCTTATCTGCTCGAGGTTCTTATTGAGATAGGTTATGGTGACATCCACTTTCGCATCCACAGCCTGGTTATCGGGCGTCTCGGTGATAATGAGGATGTTGAACGGCAAGGCGGGCTTGAATACAGAGCTCTCAGGGATTATCTGGATGTTGAGAGGAGTGCTGGATACTGTGAGCAGCTCGCTGGTGTTCCCCTCATAGCCAGTGTCGCTCTCCTTGACCGCGATATCGAGCATGACGTTGCCCATGCCACCCGTTGCGGGCACACCGGCGACATAGCCTACCGCGGGGAGCTCGAAGTCGGTTTGGCCGTCTATCGACTTGGACAGGGTAGCGTATTGTTCCCACTGGCCGACATATTTTTTGGCCGTGATGACAAGCTCGCCCTGCACAGGCTTGCCGAAGCTGTATTCCGCGGAAACGCTGCCCTTGATGGGCTCGCTGGCCAGGAACCAGTCCTTGGGAAGCTCAGCCTTGACCTCGTACTTGGGCAGGACGTATTCCTCGACGGCGACATCTAACTCGGTATCGTCATTCGCAGATTTGGCGGTTATCTTCCAGGTGCCCAGGTTGGGCTCCTGGGAAATCGGCAATTCCAGGGTTGCCATGCCGTATGCGTCGGTAGTAGCTTCGCTGCGGAAGATTTTGATGCCCTTGGCATCCAGGAACTCTACGGTAACGGCTTCGCTCACCGGCTTGAGGTCGGGATCCAGGGTCATTGCCCTCATCTGTATGGTCTGTCCGGGTTTGTAGATAGGCTTATCGGTCTCTAGGAACACAAGGGAGCTTTTTTCTATGGTCACCTGCGCCTTGTCCTCGAAGCCCGAGCCTTTGACGCTGAGCACATACGTGCCTTCCGCAGTGACCGGAACTTTGAAGTTTATGATTCCTTTGCCGCTGATTTCTTTAGCAACTTGGACGACTCTATTTCCGTCCTTGAGCAAAGACAATTGAATATTGTCCGATGTCAGACCCGAGTTACCGAAAAGGGCCAGGGATACAGCTTCCTGGCCTCCTGCATGCAAAACCTTGGGGACTACCGCCATATAGCTTTCGACTTTCCCCCCGCCCTCTTTCTCCGTGAACACGGCCGCGATGGGGGCAGCGATAGCCAGAAACAGAATGAGAATGAAGGCGATACCTACTAATCCTGTAGACCTCATGACTTCCTCCTCCGAAAGCGTCTGGGGGACGCTTCTCAACCCTCTGGATTGCCCGGGGCAAGTGAGGGGATTAACAATCTTCTATAAGCAAAGACGAAGGGGGAGGCGGGAAAGTTCCCGCAATACTGTTAAAAAACGTAGGGGCACGGTGCCCCTACCATTGGAAATTCGAATTTGTCTAGGGTTTAGTGCTCAGGATTTAGAATCTACCTTTTGTTCGGCCAGTTCCTTTTGATATGCCTTCCAGCCAGGACACCAGCCTGTGTGCCAGCGCCAGATTTTGCTGATTATGGACTTGGGGTTTTTCTCGGCCCGCTTGCGCATGCTGCAGTTTTCGCAACGCGATTTCATATTTGCACCTCTTTTCTTCAAGTCGAATCTTAGCAATAGGCGTGGTGGTTTGTCAATTTCCGTTCGTGGTGAGCTTGTCGAACCACGAACCGCCCTTCGACAGGCTTAGGAAAGAATTTCCGTTTCACGCCAGATAATATTGTAGGGGCGACCGGCCGGTCGCCCCTACGTTAGATATACGCGGCGCGTCATCAATTTCATGTCATTGCAGCCAACTTTGCCCTATAACAGCCCTTTCTTTCTGTAGTAGACCTCATAGCCGCCTATAGTCAAGGCCAAGTCCATCTCGCTTAAATCTGTGCCGAAACGTATATTTGCTCTTTTCTTAACCCGGCGGTTAATTTCCTCGTTTGTGCCGTCTTCTTTTAGAGCCTTGAAAACTATTTCCCCGAAAATGCGTGTGAACTCCTCAGCCTGCGTAATCAGCTTATCCGCATCATGACCCACCACCCCACCATGGGCATAAAAAAGGATGCGAGCATTCAGTTTCCTCAGCTTCTCCATCGTCTCAATATATATCTCCTGGTCGAAGCTGGGCGGGGCTACAGCGGGCAGCGGGGGATGTTTGCCACTCTCCTCAGGCAGGCCCAGCGCCTCGCCGCAGAAGATGCCCTTCACGCTGCGGTCAAAGATAGCTATATGATGAGGCGCATGGCCCGGCGCATAAATAATCTGTAGCTCTCTGCCGCCGACTTTAATTATCTCGCCATCAGTTACCGACTTTATTTGAGACTCCGGCACTGGGAGAATCGGCCCAAATCCAGCCTCGAAGTCCGCACCAAATACTGTTTTAGTGCTCTCGATAAGCCGAGAGGGGTCAACGACGTGCTTTACCCCCGAGGGGTGAACCAGCACCTTCGCCTTGGGGAAAAGCTGGGCCAGCTTCCCGGCACCGCCGGCATGGTCTACATGGATGTGGGTGGGAATGATATAAGCCAAATCCTTCAGGCCCAACTTTTTCATAGCTTCCTGAATCCGGGGAACTAGAGCCCCGGGACCGGGGTCTATCACTACACCCTGCGACTCTTTGATAAGGTATACCGTAAACAGGCTGGTCATCACCGAGAGCTCGGTCTCAAACCGGTAAATCTCATCGGCAACTTCCTTCAGTTCTACCATGCTACTCCCTGCTGGATCTAGTTCTTGAATATCTGGCAGCGATGCCGAGCGCCTTGACGGCGCTCTCGAGGTCGAGGAATGTCGGCAAGCCCCGCTCCTCCAACTGACGGTACATCTCGTCGAGCACGGGCAACTGCATCCCGTAAATCCAGAGCGCCAGAGGCTTGGCGATGCGCGGTTTCAAATGTTCGAACATCTCCACAATAATAGCAATCAGGTCCTCGAAGCCCACATAGACAGAGATGGCAGCACAGTCTACATCGGCATCGTTTAGCACGGCAGCTATCACATCCTCTTGAACGGCGAAGGGATTATCGGACACGGACAGTATGGGGCCCAGGTCCACCGGATTGTTAGATAGCCTGGGATATATCTTCCTCAGCTTGTCGGCTGTGGCAGGCGAGAAGCGAGCGATGGACAGGCCGGAGACTATCGCGGTATCCACGGCGGCTACACCCACGCCGCCAGCGAGAGTGAGAATGGCGATGCGGTTTCCTTGAGGCAACGGCTGGTAGGCGAAAATCCGGGGCATATCCCAGTACTCCGGCCAATTGCTGAGCCGAATAGCCCCCACCTGCCTGATAGCGGTATCGTAGACCTGCTCGTCTCCTGCCAGAGAGCCTGCATGAGACGCAGCAGCCTTGGCTCCCTCCTGACTGCGGCCCGGCTTGAATAGCAGCAGGGGCTTGCGCGCCACCACCTTACGGGCCGCCTCCATGAATCTGCGGCCATCCCTTACATCCTCGATATGCATGGAGACAACCTTAGTCTCCGGGTCGTCTGCCAGATAGTTCAGGAGGTCGGCTTCATCGACATCGCACTTGTTGCCCAGGTCGCACACCTTGCTCACAGGAATGACGCGGTCTCCCCAGGTTTGCGCCGCCATGCCCACGTAGCCGGTCTGGCTGCAGTAGGCTATGCCGCCTTTTCTTATTTTCTTATGAACGATGATATAGGGGTTGGTGAGAAAGCCGTTGGCAGAATTGAAGAGTCCGACCGTATTGGGGCCTATGATGCGGATGCCGGTGCGGCGCACTATCTCCGCGAGTTGCTGCTGGTATTCGACCCCCTTACCACCCGCTTCAGCGAAGTTCTCGGAGATTATGGCTACCGCCTTGACGCCTTTATGTGCGCACTGCTCCACAATCGGCGGCACGGTGGGCGGAGGCGTTATCACAATAGCAGCGTCTATGGGATCGGCTATTTCCGCTACTGAAGAGTAGGCTACCCTGCCCATAACCTCGCTGTGATAGGGGCTGACCGGGTAAATCTTCCCTGCGAAGCCGAACTGAAGCAGGTTGCGCACCATGCCGTAGCCCAAACCAAATACCTCTCTCAACGAGCCGAATACAGCTACGGAGGCAGGCTCAAAGAAATATTTAAGGTTGCTTCTATTTTGTTGCGATTTCATCCCATCTCTTTCTAACATTAATCCGTTCGTGGTGAGCCCATCGAACCATGAACGGCCCTCCGACAAGCTCAGGGCGAACGGGCGAGGCAACCTCGCCCCTACATTTTAAATTTTGCGGTTTGCATTTCCAAATTGCTTCTACTAAAGAAGGCCTTGGACTAAGCTTGCGACATATCGCGCTATGGCTGGCGACGATGTGAGCCCAGGTGATTCAATCCCTATCAGGTTTATGAATCCAGGCAGGCCTTTGTCGGTCTCATCTCTGATCACGAAATCTCTGACGTCTTCTCCAGACCCCTGCAGCTTGGGCCTGATGCCAGCCATTTCAGGTTCCAGGTCTTCATACTCAATAAAAGGCAGCATTTTCCTTGCTGAATTGTAAAACTCGTCTTTATGTCTACTATCCACGCTGTAATCTATGCTGTCGACATACTCTGCGTTGGGGCCCAGCCGCATCCTGCCCTCCAGGTCAAGAGTAACGTGGACACCGAGGCCGGTGAACTTGACCTCCGGCACAGGATATATCAACCTTTTGACCAGCTTGCTCTTGCCGCCACCTACGCTGAAATACTCTCCCTTGCTGTAGTGCAACCTGTAACCTGCCTTGTCTATGTCTATTCCAGCAAGCTCAGCAATCCTATCGCACTGAAGTCCAGCGCAGTTTATCAGGATGCGCGTGGCGAAGGAGAACTTGTCCTTGTCGCTTTCTTCCACCGTAACTTTATAGCCGTCGGATAGCTTCTCTATGCCCACCACATTTTTGCGACAGGCTATCTCAGCGCCTCCTTCCTTCGCCCTGGCAGCGAAGTGCTCCATTAAAGCGTGCGAATCGATAATGCCGGTTGATGGCGAGAGGAGGGCGGCAACGCCTTCCACATGGGGCTCCAGCTTCTTGAACTCGCGCCTGGAAATTATCTTCAGGCCCTCTGCGCCGTTTCGATGTCCCCTCTCCCTTAGTTCCTGCAACTGCCGGGTTTCTTCATCGCTGGTTGCTACGATGAGCTTCCCCAGCTTTCTGTGGCCTATGCCGTGTTTCCGGCAGAGCTCATAAAGAAGGCGATTGCCTTCAACGCACAGCTTCGCCTTCAATGAACCATAAGGGTAATAAATGCCGGAGTGGATAACGCCGCTGTGCCTGCTGCTTATCTCCTGGCCGAACCTTTCGTTCTTCTCCAGCACATAAACTGATTTATTGCGGCCAGCCACCTGCGCAGCAATGGCAAGACCGATCACGCCGGCCCCGATGATGGTGATATCAGATTTGAAATTCATTTCTGAGATATTCTTCAATCCACAGGCATCTGCCTATAGCAGACTGCACCTCATAGGGGCAATTCATGAATTGCCCCTATCCAGCGCCGATTGCTGTACGCTCAACGCCACAAACATAAGTATAGCATACTGGTTACGAGCGATATAGTTTGCCACTTGTGTAACAAGGAACTTCGGAATGAGGTCAATATGAGGTCGTTCAGCAGGTTGGAGGAGATAGAAGGGAGACTTGGCTAGGTCTCAGCCAGCAGATTATGCAACGTTTTTGGCTGCCACGCCGAGTTTCTTGAGGAAAGCGTCTACAATCACAGGGTCCCACTGCTTCCCTGCCCCCCGCTTGAGCACCTGGGCTGCCTGCTCAGTGGTGAGGGAGGGGCGGTGAGGGCGCTGACAGGTCATAGCGTCGTAGGCATCGGCCACAGCCAGGATGCGTGCGCCCAGCGGGATCTGCTCCCCTCTCAGCTTCTTGGGATAGCCGCCGCTTCCGTCATACCATTCGTGGTGACTCTCCACCAGGGGAAGTATGTCTTTGAAATACTCAACGTGCTGGATTATCTCCACTGACGCCGTGGGATGCCTGTTTATCTCCCTGTATTCGGCCGGCGTCAAATTGCCTTGTTTGGAGAGAATACGGTCGGGTATCACGATTTTGCCGATATCCTGAAGTATGGCGGCGAACTTTATCTGCCTTTTCATCTCGTCGGAGCAGCCGAGTTGGATGGCGATCTCGTGGGCCAGAAACCCCACCCGGTCTGCATGTCCCACGGCATAGGGCTCACGCGCTTCAGCTATCGAAGACAGCGTCCGTGCCATCTGCAAATAAGTATTATGCAGATCGGCCGCATCCACGGTGCCGCTTATCTGAAACATCCTTTTGGCATACCGCTGCGCCTGACGTACAGCGTCGGGGGTATCCAGCGACATCTGCTCGAGTCCCAGCGCCTCGACAGCTTCATATAAATACTTCCGTATCTGAGATACTTGAAGCTCGACTTTCTGCTCCAGATGGAGCTGATACTCTCTGTTTTCCAGCGCCAATCTCCTTCTTTCAAGCGCCTTCTCTATCCTCATGCCCAGGTCATCCATATTCAGGGGCTTAAATACGTAATCGTAAGCCCCCAGCTTCATCGCTTCGACAGCCGTCGGGATGTTCTCTATGTTAGTCATCATGACCACAAAGGTATCAGGATGTCCGGCAACTATGCGGGGCAATATCTCCATCCCCGACAGCCCAGGCATATCCAAATCCAGAAGCACCAGGTCGAATTCCTGTACAGACGTCCTCCACAGAGCTCCCTCACCATCGTTCGCTACGGCACACGCATAACCATCCGCCTGTAATTTGCGGGAAAGGGTAGCCCTGCTGGGCTCTTCGTCGTCTACTATTAGTATTGTTCCCCTGGACTCTTCCATTCGGTCTACCTCATGGGAGAATATTTTTGGCATACTTCCCCATTCCCACGTTAGCATGCCCGCCACACGGTATAAATAGTGATTTCGGTCACAAACTCATGCGAAAATAGTACGGCAACCCAGGAAAGAAGGCTCCGCACAACAGCCGCGCTGAATGCATTAGTTAACTTTAAGTACTATTTCCTCACTTTTCCTCCTATTATGTCAAAACGCGGAGATGCCTCAGCGGATTTGAATCTCAGTCACAGAGTGGAAATGATATAATATGCATCTCGAGGTTTATGGCAAAATGCAGTCGTGGCATCGGAGCATTCGCTATGTCGCCCAACATCATAATATGCGACTGGAACGGTACGCTGATCGAGTACCCGGACGAAAGGCCCGTGCTGGAGAACACAGCAAGGGATGTGTTCAAGGCTTCCTTTCCCTTCCACCCCTTCCGGATGGCCCGCATCTTCAGAGCGAGAAGGGAATTAGAGGAGCTATATAGAAGGGGACGCAGCAATGCCGAACCTGACTTCATCAGGGCGCTATTCCGAGTCTACAACGAGCGGATAATAGCAGGCATGCCAGTATCGGTAATACTTAGTTCTATTGGGAAGTATGCCTGCAAGCGGCAAACCCAGGCCAAACTCGAACACAGGGTGCTGAAGCCAATCAGGGAGTGCCATCAGGCCGGTAAGACTACAGGTATCTTCTCCGCCGGATATGGATATGGCATCGAAAAGATCCTGGCGGTTGCCGGTTATACTGGATGCTTTGATTTTATTGAGGCCGATAAACTCAAGGCAAATCGCGGAGAGGCTATAGGATTCGGGCTTGATATCTATAAGAGGAAGCCCCAGTTTCTGCTGAAGCTGCTCAAGGACAAGAACATGGATGCCAGCAAAGTAGCATACCTGGGGGATAGCGAGGACGACGAGGGCTGCTTCGAGATTGTGGGGTACCCGGTGATGGCCTTCCTGGCTACAGACGAGCTTAAAGAGAAGTTCGCCCGCAAATATAAAGCTTTCGTTCCCAAAAATGAAAGGGATTTAACAGACTACCTTAGCTGCAAATAATAGGACCTATTCCTCGTATTGAAAGACCTCCTCTAGAGGTACCCCAAAAACCCTAGCGATTTGGAAAGCAAGGGAAAGCGAAGGGACATATTTCCCAGCCTCAACGGCAATGATGGTCTGACGGGTGCAGCCGACCCTGTCCGCCAGTTCCTGCTGCGTCATCTCGCCGCGGTCGAAACGCAGTCTCCTGATGCGATTACTTATCTCAGCCTTAGGCATGCTATAACATCCTCCGGTAGCCTATCAGGATGCCTATTGCCTGAGCAAGAATACTAACAATGAGACCGGAAATAGCGATAAGGTAAACAAAAACAATAGGGATTGACTTCTGGCCCCAGTAGACTTCAGTTAGAGCTATGGCCCAAATAAACAGCGAGAGCAGAACCGCCCACAATTGTGCCATCGTTGCTTTTCTGACTATTTCCTTATCTCTTTCATCTATAAGCACTTCCGAACGACCAGGTTTGCGACGCTTGATACGCAAGGTTATGCCATAAACCAAAAGCCCTCCTACACACAGCACATACGCAATCGCTCTCAATACTAAGTCATCGTCGAAGGAAGTGACTCCTCTGGCAATGAACACCGCCAGAATTGCTAGAGACATTCCCACCCCAACCCCGAGCCCCAACCAGGCACGTTTCTGTAACGGTGTCATGACTAACCTCCTTTCTGCTCTAACAGCTCTAAGAATGCTTGTAATCTTTACATGACATACTGTATCATATTTTTTACTTAATGTCAAGTATTTTTTACATATCAATTAAAGGAATTGCTTGGGCAAGGGGAAGATGAATACAGTTGTTAGGAGTTAACCTTATCTCAGTGTAAGCTCCCATTTGCACCAGAAGCCCTGTTGGGGTGGGTCTGGCGGGCAGGCGAGGCATTTCACCACTGCCCTGGGCTCAACTACCCTGGCGATATTGGAGAGCAGCCTCAGCTTCATAGTCTTGCAGGGGAAAACCGGTTTACCCTGCCTGCTCCTGCTTTCATGAATAGCGCAGTGCGGATAATAAAATATTATCTTTTCAGGGCTTTCCTCCTCGATTTCGAAAGGGGGAGAGGCAAGCTGCCAGGTCATGAAGCTTAACACAATCAGAACCGAGGACAACCCGCCTTTGTCGAGCCCGAGCACCCTCTTTATCCTCTGCGCCTCGATGACGGCCTGTTTCTCCCAGCTCTTTAAATCCAGCCTGACCGCAGTCTCCAGGCCAAACTCGGTCTCGACCAGGCCAAACCAGTTTCCATCGAGAGACTGCCAGTTTCGGGAGTACATCTTCGCCAGCTCTATTAAAGTCTTCTTGGGAAGTTTCTCTAACACAACTCTCTTCATCTCGATACCTCTGATCTTAGTGCCGCTGTAATTCTACCCTGACCAGCATCGTGCCGCAACAGATGCAGGAGCGTTCGCGAACCGCCCTACATTATCAACGTCACCTCGTTGACAATCCAGCGCCGTTGTTTTACCATCGTGGCTAGTTTGAATAAGGTGAGGTATTGTGCATAGCTGGCAGGACTCTTTCGTATTTACATTTGTGCCTCTTTTCATAGTCATTGACGCTATCGGTAACTTGCCCTTTGTCATCTCCGCAAGCGAAGGGATGTCGAAACCGGAGCGGCGCAAGATGATAAATATCGTCGTCATTACAGCAACTGTCGTTGGACTCATCTTCTTATTCCTGGGACAATTAATTCTGAACGTAATGGATATCTCTTTTGGTTCCTTCGCTATTGCCGGCGGGCTCATCCTGCTGGCACTCTCCGTGAGATACATGATAACGGGACAGATGGTGGAATCATCAAAGGAAGCGAAAAAAGAGGAAATGGTAGCTGTTGTCCCCATCGGCACCCCCCTGACCGTGGGCCCGGCTACGATAACTACCCTTTTGCTGCTGGTGAAGCAATACCCGCTGTATTGGGTTCTGATATCTTTTGCCCTGAACCTGTTCATAGTCTGGATCGTCTGTATGCTGGGCAACCGGATTGCGGGATTCCTGGGGCAGGGCGGGATTAAGGCGGTCTCCAGGGTATTCAGCCTGTTGCTCGCTGCTATCGCCGTAAGCATGGTTATTAAGGGTATGGAAATACTTGGCGTGCTTCACCTTACAACCTAAGGCTATCCTGATTCACAAAAACAAGAGGCGCAAGCATTCGAATTAAGGTGAATTTCCTGGGCGCAGCCCAGAACGTGACGGGTTCGGCATATTTTTTGGAAGCCAACGGCGTCAGGCTTCTGGTAGATTGCGGCCTATACCACGAAAGGGAACTGAGGGCAAGGAACTGGGATCCCTTCCCTGTTCCTCCTCACACCATAGACGCTGTCCTTCTATCCCATGCCCATCTCGACCACAGTGGGCTGTTGCCCAAGCTGGTCCGAGAGGGGTTCGCGGGCAAGATATACTGCACGCACGCCACATACGATGTTGCTCAAATCCTCCTCCTCGATGCCGCTCACCTGCAGGAGCATGATGCGGAGTTCAAGCGAAAGAGGCATCAGCGAGAGGGCAGAAAAGGGCCCTATCCTGAAGTGCCCCTCTACACAGCCAACGATGCCACAGCTTCTTTCCCCCGCTTCTCGACTGTGGGATATGAAGAGCCAACACCGTTGGGAGACGGCATTGAGGCGACGTTCCATGATGCAGGGCATGTGCTGGGCTCATCCATGGTAAAGGTCAAAGTAAGACGGAACGGAGAGCAAAGGACACTGGTGTTCTCCGGGGACGTGGGCAGGTGGGATAAACCAATGCTGCGCGACCCGACTATTTTCGAAGAGGCGGATTACATCCTAGTGGAATCCACATACGGAGACAGGCTGCATGAAGACCAGAAAGGCATAGAAGCAACGCTAGCCGAAATCATAAACTCCACCCGAAAACGTGGGGGGAACATAGTTATCCCCAGCTTCGCCTTCGAGCGTGCCCAGGAAATACTGTATTACCTGAATGAACTGCTCCTCGAGAACCGCATACCACATCTGCTGGTCTTCCTGGATAGCCCCATGGCGACAAGTATCACAGAGGTTTTCGAGCGTTATCCAGACCTGCTCGATGAGGACATGGTGGAACTTATACGCCAGAAAAAGTCGCCTTTCGATTTCCCGGGGCTGAAAATGACCAGAACCACCGAGGAGTCGAAGGTAATAAATCACATAAGCGGCACAGTCGTCATCATAGCCGGCTCAGGTATGTGCACCGGCGGCAGGATAAAGCACCACCTGGTGAACAACATCTCCAGACATGAGAGCACAATACTCTTCCCCGGATACCAGGCCATGGGTACACTGGGGAGACAGATTGCCGACGGCGCCAAAGAGGTGAGGATACTGGGGCAGAAGTACCCGGTCAAGGCTAGAATTGCTCAGATAAACGGCTTCTCGGCCCACGCCGATAGAGATGAGCTATTCAGATGGCTTTCCGGGCTGAAAAGGCCCCCTTTGCATCTCTTTGTCACTCATGGCGAGCCTGAGGTCGCTCAGTATTTCGCCGACTTCATGAAGGAGAGAACGGGCTGGGAGATATCGGTGCCAAAGTATCAGGATGAGGTTACCCTGGATTAGCCCTAATGGAGATGGCTAGGGTCAGGCTCAAGCACCCCATCGGGGTCGCGGCCCTCCAGGACTTTTAAGTGTCGCGGCAGGATGCGCTCCCGGTAAACCTGCTCCAGTTTATCCAGCAGGCGCTCCGGGTCGGCATCGTAGCATATAACAGCGCCTGTATCCTTCTTGAAAAAGCTGATTATCTTCTTCAAATGCTGGGTGATGCCACCGGTGCCCTCCAGAACACCTATCACTTTAGCCTCGTCATAAGCGATGGCGAACTCGCCGAGTGTGCCCGAGCGTCCCCCGGCGAAGATTACCACGTCACAGCTCCTGATGTTCGCCACCTCACGGCCCATGAGTCCGCTTCCGGTATAGATGATAGCATCGTAGAAGCGCGTAGGCGAATGATACCTGGTGGCATGCTCCTCGAGATTAAGGGCAGGAGAGACTCCCACTACAATGCCACCCTCCTCCTTGGCCCCCCTGACGGCCTCATGCGGCATGCCGGGGCAGGCTCCGGTTATGAGCACATAGCCGCGTCTGGCTATGGCAGCGCCCAGGCGACGTACCGGGAGGCGCACTTCTTCCTCCAGATTCCCACCTGCCGACCCCATCACCCCCACAGTCATTTTTGGGAAAAGATCAACTCGTTTCTGCTTATCATTCATAGGCTCACCACCCTCGCTGGCAAAACAACAGTCCCCTTCGAGTGTCAAAATGATAACACCAAGTCCAGCCAGGGGCAACATCCAAAAGCAAATCCTAATCTTTAAGCTCGAGATCCTGAGCGAAAGCGGACAGTTACGTAATCCCCTGTATCCCACTCCCTGAACGAGTCAGGGACAAGTTTTAAAAATGGGAGTTGTACTAGATGGGCTTTGCCCCTTTACACTACCCCGTTAGCAAATATTCTCATCAAAGGAACTATTGCATAACCGATAGCGGGTGTGTTAATGTTAAGGCGCAATAGCATGGGCAAAACTGTAAATCCCTATGATTTGGGTTAGACGGATATCGGCCATCCCGCTCATCATCATCTTCGTCATCCTCTTTATCGTTGTACTTCTCATCACACAGGTAAACGGCACGTTTGCCAACCCTGGCTTTTATAATGACCAACTGCGGCAGGCGAACATGTACAACTTTGTCTACGATAAGGCTTTGCCTGCTGTGCTGGACGAGATGAAAGCAGATTTAGCATCGGATTTCACCCTCAACGTGCAAGCTATCGAAGATGACGCAATCTCTGCCGCCAGGAAAATATTGCCACCTGAGTGGCTTCAGGAGCAGGTCGAAACAGCAACTAATGCCATAATCCCTTATTTTCTCGGAAGCACTGACCATTTCACTTACACTGTTGCGCTCAAAGACAGGGTGCTGAAAGCATCAGAGGTGATAAAGAGCGATATAATTATGGGAGATGCCTTTGCCAGCCTTTATGACGACGGAATTTCGTACGCTGCCGACTTGGTAGCCAAGAATCTGAATATGTTGCCTTACTCCCTGACGTTCAGCAAGGAGGAGCTAGAAAATTCGCTCAAGGAAGCGATTCCCCAGGACTGGTCAGCTTCGCAGGCCAGTGCAGCGGTCGACTCTTTAACATCCTACATGGCCGGCGATTCAAACCACTTCACTATCACGATACCTCTCAAGGCCAGAGTTGATGCAGCAGTAAGCATCCTGACAGGGCTGGCTGACCAGAAAATTGAAGCCAAGTTCTCCAGCCTGCCTACATGCAGCATGGCTGAGTTCAACCAATCTGTGCAGACCCTGCCGCCGGGCAGCCTACCCCGGTGTCGTCCGGCTGGTCTCTCCTATCAGGAATTCAAAAGTGATTTCAACATAGATACTAAAGTTGCTAGCTCGATCAGGCAGATGATCGGGGAGAAGATACCGGACCAGTGGAGTTATACCGATGCCGACCTTATGAATAAGCTGGGCAGCGACCCTGGGCAAACGCTAAACGATGCACGCGACAGGATACAGAACGGCTACACCATAACCGAGACCGACCTGACTGATGAAATCGCAGAAACAGATGAGGACCTGAACAATTTCGATACGGTTCGGCACAGGATAAACACTGCCCGAACCTGGCTGTGGACTATCTGGCTGACACCGTTCGCCCTTCTTGTCGTCATCGGTCTACTGTGCGGACGTAATTGGATAAGCAAGTTAACCTGGGGTCTGGCGGTGCTGTTTGTCACATCGCTGGCTATTTACATCGCTGTAACGGTCACCTACTCCCATGTTGCGGAGCCCAGGCTGGCAACAGGGGTACTCGAGACATCGCAGTACGAGGGAGTTGAGGCCATCATGGTTGAGAAGGGCAACGAGGTGATTCACAATGTAGCCAGCGCCTTCGCCTCGGGGATAGAGTGGATGACCATTTACTCTATGATAGGGTCAGGCGTCGTCCTGCTAGGCCTGGTTATCTGGAGAATAGTGCTGCCCAGGACACGACTGCGCCGCTTTAAAGAGCGGACTCATCAAGAAGGCTCAGAAACACCGAGCTAAAAAGCCGTTGCTTCAAAAATCACCTCTTCGCCCTGCGCCGCAGACTGCGATTCGCCTTTCTGCTGACAATGTTATAGTGTAGAATATAAGCCAGGCTCTGGCAGGTGTTGTAATGGCCGATACCAAGAAAAAATCTGCTTCTGCAAAGGCGAGCGTCACCATGTTCTCGGGCAAGGGCGGCGTGGGAAAGACAACCTGCGCTGCGGCAACTGCTCTCCACTTCGCCTCCTCGGGGCAGAAAACCCTGGCTATCTCAACAGATGCCACCCCCTCGCTATCGCACATCTTCTCAATGCCAGTATTCGAAAAACCCCAGATGGTTAAAGGCTCTCTATACATTAACGAACTCGGGGTAGACGAGGTAGAGGAGATGTGGGACGAGAAGTTCGGCAAAGAGGTGTACGACGTCTTCTCCACCTTCGTAGCCATCGACTATCCGCAATTCGTAGAATTCACCACATCCATCCTGCCCGGGCTCAGCGACGAGTTCATGGTCGACTATATCAGGGAACTGAGCTCGAAGGATAATTGGAACAATATCATCTGGGATACAGCGCCACTGGGACAAACACTCACTCTACTTCATACGCCGGCCATGCTAGTGGAGCATCTGAAACTGGCTCCGCGGATCTATACCAGGCTGAAAGCCAGTAATATCAGCAAGGAGCCGATACTGAATATCATAAGCCGGTGGCAGAAGCTATCCGCCGATGAAATGGATTTCCTGCGGAACAGGGTGAAGTTCGTGCTGGTCACCATACCCGAGGCCCTCGCGGTAGAGCAACTCGAGAGCGTTTTCTTTCAGTTGTGCCGATATGGTTTCCAGGTTGAGCAGTTGATAATCAACAACGTGATAAAGGTGAATGACTCCGAGTTCCTGAAAACGAAAGCCGCGCAGCAAAAGAAGCACCTGGACATTATCCACGAAAGGTACAGGGACATACCAATAGTCGAAGTGCCCCTGTTCCCCTATGAGCTCAGGGGGTGGGAGCGGCTCAAAGAAGTGGAAAGAGATTTGTTTAA
>Ga0315274_10002722_pt1 | contig 26427 bp, 23 predicted proteins | sample YL17G02_20_MG_FD_203700 | JGI IMG/M metagenome (GOLD analysis project Ga0315274, IMG submission 203700) | Sediment microbial communities from Yellowstone Lake, YNP, Wyoming, USA - YL17G02_20 | ecosystem: Environmental > Aquatic > Freshwater > Lake > Sediment | place: USA: Wyoming | collected...
CCTCGGGCGTCATCGACCCGGCGAAGGTGACCAAGAACGCCCTCCAGAATGCGTCATCGATCGCGGGGCTGATGCTCACCACCGAGGCTCTCGTGTGCGAGATCCCGGAGGAGAAGCCCGGGGCCCCGCAGATGCCCGGCGGCGGCATGGGGGACATGTACTGACCCGATCGCGCCGGCGCGATCGGGTCATCCTGATGCCCCGCCCCAGCGGGGCAGAAGGATCCCACGGCGCTGGAGCGACGGTGACAAGCGCAGAGAGAGGGCGGGGAGCAATCCCCGCCCTTTTCCTGTCGGGCTTCGCGGCCGCGCATTCTTCTGGCTGAGCGGCGCGGCTGGGCTCACGTCTGCGGCTCGGTGGCTGCCGGCTACTTCAGGGGCAGGTCAACCGTGAAGCGGGTGCCCCTGCCGGGCTCGCTCTCGACCGAGACCGAGCCGCCGTGTTGCTCCGCCACGGCCTTGACGATGGACAGGCCCAGCCCGGTGCCGTCGGAGGTGTGACTGCGGGCGTTCGCCGAGCGGAAGAACTCCTCGAAGATGCGCGGCAGGTCATCCTTAGGGATCCCGATTCCGGTGTCCTCCACCTCGAGGCGCAGCGCGCTGTCAGTTCGCTGCAGGCGCACCGCGACGCTTCCCCCGCGCGGGGTGTAGTGAACGGCGTTGCTCACGAGGTTGCCGACAAGCTGGCGGAGGCCCGCCACATCGCCCTGCACGGGACCGAGCCCTGGCGCGATGTCGCTGGAGATGGTGACCCCCGCCTGCGCGGCCAGGCCTTGCGTCTGCGCCACAACGTCGGTCACCAGCTCACCGAGAGCGACCGGCGCGATCTCGACCGCGAGCGTGCCCTCTCTCGCGCGCGAGAGCGCGAGCAGGTCCTGGGTGAGCTGCGCCAGTTCGCGGGTGCGGTGCTCGGCACGTTCGACGAGTTCGCGGGACTTCTCCGAAACGTCACCCGCCAGCCCGTCCAGGATCACCTTGAGCAGCATCTGGACCGCCCCGAGCGGCGCCTTCAGCTCGTGCGCCACCTTCCTCATGTACTGTGACTTCGTGCGCTCGGCCTGGCTCACCCTCGTGTAGGCCGCCTCCAGCAGCTCGGCCTTTCGGGCCACGTCGTTCGAGAGCAGCGCGGCCTCTCTTTCGTAGGAGCGTTGGCCGGCAGAGATGCTTGTGGCCATGTAGGCGGTGAGGTAGAGCGTGCTGCCAAGCACGAAGATCTGGGCGGCGACAAATGTGGGGTTCAGGTATGCGGCCATGTTTGGCACCAACCCCAAAGGGTAGTGGCGCAAGAGCCCAAGCAACTCGCCCACACCCACCGCGGCGATCAGGGAGAAGCCCAGAGTGGCCTCGAGGTAGGTGGCCCTTCGCGAAAGCAGGATGCTGGCGATCACCACGTGGAACACCGAGTAGAAGATGAAGGGGTTCTCGAGGCCGCCCGAGAAGTGCAGGAGCGCAGCGAGCGCGATGAGGTCAACCGTGATCTGCGCGCTCGCGAACGCTGCGGCCCGGAAGACCACGGCCTGCGGGTCCACGCCCCAGAGCTCGCGCGGCACCAGGAGGTCGGCGAGCGTGCTCCTCCGCCACGAAGGTCCTCCGGCCCGTTTCCTCCGGGCGACGGCCGCGATCAGGAACCGAAACAGATTTTCGAGGGCGAGCCAGGGCTGGAGCAGCTGGACGGGCGCAAGTGCGAGCCGGAGAGCTGGGGTGGTGCCTGGAGCATCTGGGCCTTCGTCGGCATCGGGCTGTCTGGCGATGCGGAGCTGGCGCCTGACTGCCGCGAGAAGCAGGTTGTAGAGCGCCAGCGCCGCCATGACGCCCCAGATGGGCGTCGAGGGGAGCGGCAACCGGAGCATGTGTTGCACGAGCTCCAGCGTGAGGACCACGCCCGCGATCGCCAGCCAACGCAGCTTGATGAGCCACTCGATGCGCTCGACCAGCTCCGCGGCCGCCGGAAGTGTGCTCGGCCTCTGCAACGGCGCCTCCATGCTGTGGGGACTTTACTTGGTTTTGGACGCGGAGAGCACCCTCTCCACCCGCTCCAGGAGGTCCTTCGGCTCCACGGGCTTGTCCACGAAGTCCTGCACCGGCAGGTATTCGCCGGCCTTGTAGGTGCCGTCGCCGGAGTCCGGGTAGAAGCGCAGCTCGGTCTTCTCGTGGATGGCGGTCAGAAGGATCACGGGGACCGCCCGGTAGTACTCACCCTCGAGGTTGCGCAGCTTCCAGACGAAGTGGAAGCCCTCCGTGGCGCTCGGCATCATGACGTCCAGCAGGACGAGGTCCGGCCTCTCGGAGCGCACCTTTTCGAGCCCCGTCTCCGCGTCGTGCGCCGCGACCACGTCGTACCCTCCGCTCTCCAGCACGATCCGGAGCGCCTCCACGAGGTCCCGGTCGTCGTCCACGGTGAGGATCTTGACCTTGCTCATGGCCGTGCCCCGCCCTGCGCCGACCTGCCCTGCGCGAGCTCCTCGACGCTCTCCTGCCTGAAAGTCTCCGGCGCCACCTTCTTGGGAGCGAGCCCGAGGGCGACCGCCACGCCGTACAGGATCGCCTCCGGCCGCGGCGGGCACCCGGGGACGTAGATGTCCACCGGGAGCGCCTTGTCGGCCCCGCCCAGCACGTTGTAGCTGTCGAACCAGCACCCGCCGCCGGTCGCGCACGAGCCGATCGCGAACACAAGCTTGGGCGCCGGGACGGCGTCGTAGAGCCGCTTGAGGGCAGGGGCTACCTGCCGGGTGACCGGGCCGCAGACCAGCAGAACGTCCGCGTGCCTCGGGGAGCCAACCAGCTTGATGCCGAAGCGCTCGGCGTCGTAGTAGGGGGTGAGGACGTTGATCACCTCGATGTCGCAGCCGTTGCAGGCGCCCGTGTTTGCGTGGTAGACCCACAGCGCCTTGCAGAAAGACTTCTGACACAGCCCCTTCAGCATCGCCGCCTCACCTCCCCATCGTCGCCAGCACGGCAGCCGCCTTGTCCAGCAGCGGGAACGGTGCCTGGGGGAAGATTCCCAGCACCACGCATGCCGCGGCGAGGAACACCATCGGAACCCACATGACGACCGGGACCTCGCGAACTTGGAGCTGGGCGAGCGCCGCGCCGTGCGGGCTGCCCCAGAACACCGAGTACGCCGCCCGCACCAGCACCACCATCGTCAGGACGCTCGCCCCGATCGCGATGGCGCACGCCCACCACAGGCCGGCCTTGGCGAGTGCGAGGTAGACCGTGAGCTTGCTCATGAAGCCGTTGAGGGGAGGGAAGCCGGCAATCGCGAGCGCCCCGACGAAGAAGCAGGCGCTGGTGACCGGCATGCTCCTGGCGAGCCCGCCCAACTCGCTCACCTTGCGGATCCCCGTGGCATAGATCACCGCCCCCACGCACATGAAGAGGAGCGCCTTGTAGATCGCGTGGTTGAGCAGGTGGAACAGGCCCCCGTAACAGCCCAGGTACGTGCCCAGCCCCAACCCGACCAGCACGTACCCCATCTGGCTCACCGAGGAGTAGGCGAGCAGCCGCTTGAGGTCGTCCTGGGTGAGTGCCATGACGATCCCGAGCACCATGGTGAAGGTTCCCAGGGCCACCGCGAACACGGTCAGCTGCGGCCACGAGGGGTAGAAGATGCTCACGGTGCGGGCGAGCGCGTACATCGCCATCTTGATCATCACGCCGGAGAGCAGCACCGACACAGGAGTGGGGGCCTCGGCGTGAGCGTCGGGCAGCCAGGGGTGGAACGGCGCAATGCCCGCCTTCGTGCCAAAGCCGATGACGAGGAACGCCACGATCAGGAGCGCGGTGCCGGCAGGGATGAGGTGAGCCACGTGCCTCACCTCGGAGATCAGCAGCGCCTTTCCTCCGTCGATCTGCCCGGTCGCCGCCGCCGACGCGTAGAGGAGCACGCAGCCGAGGAGTGCGAACGTGATGCCGATGGTCAGGAGCATGAGGTACTTGTAGCCGGCCTCCAGGGCGCGGCGGTCCCAGTAGAAGGCCACCAGCAGCCCGGAGGTGAGCGTCGTCGCCTCCACCGCCACGTACAGCATCACGATGTTGTTGGTGACGCACCCCCAGACCATGGTGGCGAGGAACCAGAGCACCAGCCCGTAGAACGTCGGCATCCGGCGGGCCGTGGTTTCCGCCCCGGCCCTCGTGAGCAGCCCGGGCTGCGTCACGTAGCGCACCGAGTACAGCGTGGCGAGGAAACCGCCGCCGCCGATCACCACGACCATCAGGGCGGAGAGGGCGTCCACCCGCAGCTCGTTCCCCCACGTGGTCAGGACGGCGCCGCCCAGCACCTGGCCCGACATCCGCAGGCCGATGAGAAACGTGATGCCGGAGGCGAGCAAAGCGGTCCCCTGCCAGAAGGCGCGCTGCAGCGCCCTGCCGAGGAAGACCAGCGCGCCCCCGACCAGCGGGACCAGGAACGCCGCCGCCGGCAAGCTCGACGTCACCGTCACGATCTGCTCGCTCATCACGCCTTCCCCGCGCCGCGGACACGCTCTACCACTGCAGCTCCTTGAGCGCGAGCGTATCCGTTGTGCCGAACTCCTGCCTCACGCCGGCGATCACGTACAGCAGCAGGAAGACAGTCACCACCACCTCGGTGGCGACTCCGAAGAGCGCCGTCTCGGGCAGCTCCGGCGCGAGGCTGACGAGGGAGAGGTGCACCCCGTTCTCGAGCAGGCACAGCCCGATCACGGTCTTGATCGCGTCCCGCCGCGTCAGCACGCAGTAGAGCCCGAGGGCGAAGACCGTGGAGGCCACCGCCAGGTTGGTCCTGAACACCTCCTGCTGCGCCATCTCGGTGGGCGCCAGCAGCGCGATTTGGCTGTGGGTGAGGCGGTAGAAGCCGATCATGAGGACCGCCGCCACCATCACCGAGGGAGCGAAGCCGATCAGGGGTGGAAGCTCGCGCTCCTGTGTCTTGCCGATGAACCGGAACAGGAACCACGGCGTGAGGACCGCCTTGGTGAGGAACGCCGTGCCCGCCCACCAGTACAGGGAGGGGTTCACGGCGGCAAAGCTCAGCAACAGCCCCACGATCAAGAGTGCCTGCGCCGAGTACGCCACCGCCGCCAGGCGCAGCCGACGGATCTCCACCGCCGCCACCGAGGTGATCACCATGACCATGCTGAGCGTCTCGATTAGCTGGGCGTTGAGCGCCTGGGGGTTCACGGGCGCCCCCCGTTGCCGTCCCGGAAGCCCGTCCGCATCATGCGCTCCAGCGGCGTCGGCGGGGTGAAGCACCTGCCGCAGCGCTGGCACGGCCCCATGAAGACCTCCAGGCGCATGTACATGTCCTCGGGCTTGTTCGTCGCCGTCTCGAACTGCTGTGAGAGCGTGATCGCGCCCTCCGGGCAGACCTCCTCACAGCGCCCGCAGTAGGTGCAGCGGCGCCAGAAGAACTCGAGCAACCTTGTGTGCTGGTCGGTGTCTTTCACAACGATCACGCCGGCGGGGCAGACGTTGGCGCACCCGCCACAGCCGAAGCAGAGGTCCGGGTCGAGGGTGATCTTGCCCCGGAAGCCCTCCGCCGGATCGTGCGGGGCGAACGGGTAGGGGAGCGTCACGCGCCCCGCCTTCAGGCAGATCCACGCCTCGCGCAGCTTCGCCAGCAGCACCGTTGCCTCCTACATCCCGATCACGGCGAACGCGAGCGCCGCGATCGAAGAGAACGCGACCCGCAGGTAATACCCCATGGCCTGGTCGATCCGCAGCCTGGGGTTGACCGCGTCCACGAGAGCGACGACAACCAGCACCACGAAGGCCTTGACCAGCGTCAGGAGGAGGTCGAGGGCGAAGACGCCGGTCCCGGGCCAGGGGAGGAAGACCTCCACCAGCAGCACCGCGAGTACGAACTGCTTCGACCACATTGCCCACCGGAACAGCGCCAGCCGGGGGCCGCTCTGCTCGATCAGAGGGCCGCCCATGATCTCCTGGTCCGCCTCGGGGATGTCGAACGGCAGCTTGCCGGCCTGCGCCTGCAGCGCGAGGAAGAAGGCGATGCCGGCGATCGCCATGCTGATGGTGGGCCCGTGCTCGAGCTGCCAGACGATGATGTCGCCTGTGGCCAGGGTCCCCGCTTTCAGAGCACCGACCACCAGGGCCACCACCATGACGGGCTCCACCGAGAGCATCATCATCATCTCGCGCGAGCTGCCCACCGAGGCGTAGGGGCTTCCGCTACCGAAAGCCGTCAACATGAGGAGCACCGCGCTGATCGCCGCCACGTAGAGCAGCACAACGATGTCGCCCGCGAAGGCAAACGGGGGCCGCGCGCCCATCGGCACCAGCAGCGCCAGCAGCAGGACCGACCCCAACGTGAGCGCGGGCGCGGCGCCGTACAGCACGCCGCCGGCGGTCCTCAGGTCTTCCTTGCCGAGCAGCTTGAAGAGGTCGAGGTACGGCTGGGTGACCGGCGGCCCGATGCGCGAGTGGATCGCGGCCTTGAGCTTGCGCATCAACCCCTCGTAGAGCGGCGCCAGCAGCAACGCGAGCGCCACGTTCAGGACGGTGAGCCCCGCGGTCCAGAGGACCCCCGTTCTCATGGCTTTGCCCCCGCGCCCCGCGAGATCCGCAGCAGGTCCGCCCGCGAGTAAACGCGTACGCACCCGCTGGCCACGTCCACCGCCTCGACCCGCTCGGTGCACGAGAAGCACGGATCGAGGCTGCCCAGCGTGATCGGGACGTCGGCGATCGCCGCCCCGGTGATCATCGCGGGCATCGCCTGCAGGTTCGGGTAGGTTGGGGCCCGGACCCGCCAGCGGTAGGGGCGGTTGTCCCCGCCCGTCTCCACCATGTGGACGGCCTCACCCCGCGGCGCCTCGACGACGGAGACGCCGACGCGCCCCGGCGGGATCTCGTCCCGGATCTCGGCCAGGACGGGCCCCTCCGGCATGGCGGCGAGCGCCTCCCGGATCAGGCGGATCGACTCCAGCAGCTCCTCCACCCGCACCAGCACGCGTGCCCAGGTATCGCCCTCCTGGTGGACCGCGATCCGCACCGGAACCTCGTCGTAGGCCGCGTACGGGTGGTCCACGCGGGCATCGATGGACACACCCGAGGCGCGGGCCGGTGGCCCGACCACACACACGCTCCTCGCCGTCTGATTGGTCAGCACACCGACGTCCTTCGTCCTCGCCATCAGCGTTCCGTCCCCGACGATGGCGTCGCGCACCGCCAGCGACTCCCTCTCCACCTCCGCCAGCACGTCGAGCGCCTTGCTCGCGAGGTCGGGTGGGATGTCGCGCCGCAGGCCGCCGATGGTGTTCATGCCGTATGTCTTACGGTTCCCGCTGATCTCCTCGGAGAGCCACATCAGCGGCTCCCGGATGCGCCAGGTCTGCATGAGCACCGTGTCGAACCCCACGATGTGGCCGGCGATCCCGAGCCAAAGCAGATGAGAGTGGACCCTCTCCATCTCGAGCATGATCGTGCGGATGAAGCGGGCCCGGCGCGGCACCTCGATGCCGGCCGCCTTCTCCACCGCCTGGCAGTAGCAGGTGGAGTGGATGAACCCGCAGATCCCGCAGATCCTCTCCGCAAGGTAGGGGATCTCATTGTAGGTGAGCACGGCCTCACCGAGCTTCTCGATGCCGCGGTGGTTGTAGAAGCCGCGGTAGTCGCAGCCGACGATCGTCTCCCCCTCCACGAACAGGCGCCACTGGGAGGGCTCCTCCAGCACCGGGAAGAACGGCCCCATGGTCACGACACTCGCGCCGGCGGGCGGCTCCCGCAGGGGCGGCCGCATGCCCTCGGCCGGTGGAGGCTGCAGGTTGTAGGGGACGTCGCGCCGCAGCGGCCACACGCCATCCGGCCAGTCGTCGGCGAGCAACAGCCGGCGCGGGTCGGGGTGCCCCTCGGGGTGCACGCCCACCGAGTCGCGGAACTCCCGCTCCGCCCAGTTCGCCCCGGGCACGACCGGGGTGATGGAGTCGATGTGCTCGTCGTCCGCGGCCACCGCGCAGTCCAGCAGCACGAACAGGTGCTCGCGGTCGAGGGAGAAGAGGTGGACGATTCCGAAGCCGCCGTCCAGTTCACGCCTGTCGATACCGGTCGTGATCATGAAGCGGGCGCCGAGCTCGTCGGCGAGCGCACCGGCGACGGCTCGCACCGAACGCTTGTCCACCTGCAGGCGCAGGGTGTCGGCGTGGGGCTGGGTCGCGGCGACGAGCCCCGCGCCGACCCTCTCCCTGACGAGGTCCACTGTCCTGGTCGCGGCTGCTTGCGTGATCGTCACCGCTCGCTCCTCAACTGAGAAACGCCACCACGATCCCGATGACCGCGATGGCCCCCACGACTATCCACAGCAGGTAGACCTGCGGGATCCCGACGTGGGTCCTGCTCACTTTCTTCGCTCCGCCTTCGACCGCGCGGGCGACCGGCAGGTAGAACCAGGCGTCGAGGTCGAACGCGCGGCGAAGCCAGGCAGGGAAAGCCGGCGCCCGCACATGGATGCTGGGGTAGATCCCCTGGAACGCGCGCTTGAACGGGAGGTAGAAGCTGCTGGCGGGGTAGCGCGACAGCTCCGGCCCCGCCTCCTCGCCACAGGTCCAGACCGGGACGTCGCGGATCGGGGCGCCCGCGACGCGTTGGATCAGGAAGTACGAGACGAGGCCCAGCAGTACGAGAGCCGCCGCCACGGGCAGCGGCGCCCAGAACGCCACCCCGACCACGCCCGAGACGACCCGCAGCCCGGCGCCGCCGCCGAGCAGGGACTCCAGGCTCGGCAGCGATGCGCCGGACGCCAGCCCCGTCAGCGCCCGGTGCACGAAGCCGAGCGGCCACGCGGGGACGAGGCCGAACGCGACGCAGGCCAGCGCCAGGAACGCCTGGGGGGCGAGCATGCTCGCAGGCACCTCGCGGACTCCCGTGAGCGGTGAAGGCGGCCCCAGGAACGCGCTCCCCAGGTACTTGAGGAAGGAGGCGAGCGTGACCAGCGAGATGAACATCGCGACGATGCCGAGGACGGCGAAGAGGGGGAACGCCTTTCCGCCGAGGATCGCGGTCGCGTACATCAGCCACTTGCTGGCGAACCCGTTGAGCGGCGGCACGCCGGCGATGGCGAGGGCGGCGATCAGCGCGTACATCGCGGTGGCGGGCATGAACGCCCGTAACCCCCCAAGCGCCGAGAGGCTCCGGGTGCCGGTCCGGAACGCCACCGCCCCGGCCCCTAGGAACAGGCACGATTTGTAGAGGCAGTTGTTCAGCATGTGGAAGGTGCCCGCCAGCAAGCCGAGCGCGGCGAGCGCCGGATCCGAGGCAAGGAAGAAGAGGCCGAAGCCGATCCCGAGGAACATGTAGCCCATCTGGCCGATCACGTGGAACGACATCAGCCGCTTGACGTCGTCCTGCTTGAGGGCGGTCAGCGTCCCGACGAACAGGCTGGCCGCCCCCGCCAGCGCGATCACCACCCCCCAGCTCCGCGTCGCCGGTGAGAGCGGCAGAAAGTACAGGAACACGCGCAGGATTCCGTAGATCCCCAGCTTTGTCATCGTGCCGCTGAACGCCGCGGTGGCGCCGCTGGGCGCCGCGGGGTAGGCGTCGGGGAGCCAGTCGCCCATGGGCAGGATCCCGGCCTTGGTTGCGAACCCCATGAAGAAGAGGAAGAGCACGAGGTGGGCGAGGGCCGGCTGGGTCGCGAGCAGCCCGCCAAGGGCATCACGCATCGCAGAGAAGCGGAACGAGCCCGACCTGGTCCACAGGACGAGCGCCGCCGCGATCATCCCGAACGTCGCAGCCTGGTTGACCACGAAGTACTTGAGGCCGGCCTTCTGGCTCGTGCGGTTTTCGCGCTCGAAGGTCATCAGGAAGAACGACGCGAACGTCATGATCTCCCAGAACACCAGGAAGAAGACGAAGTCGGTCGTCGCCACCACGCCCACGATCCCGGCAAACAGAAGCTGCAGTACCGGGTAATACTTGGCCACGCTGTCGGTGCGGTAGCTCGTCATGTACTCGACCGAGTACAGCGTGGTGAGGAAGCCAATCGTGCCCGTGATCGCGAGGAAGATCGCGCTCAGGCAGTCCACGCTCACGACGAAGCCGGCGCCGATGGCGGGCAACGACAGCAGCGTCACCTCCGGGTCGGGTCCCGCCGAGAACGTCCGCACCACCACGGCCCACAGCGCGACGCCGGCCGCTCCAACGAACGCGACGCTGGCCCATCCGCTGGTCTTGGCCCTCCTGGCCAGCGCGAGGCTCACCAGCGCTCCCGCCAGCAGCAGCGCGGCACTCAACCCGAGCAGAGATGCGGTGCTCACGTCGTCACCTTCCGATCAGCTGCACCAGCGGCATCGCCACCGCCGGGATCACGAGGCACCCGATCATCAAGGCCACCAGCGCCACGCTCATCGGCCACGGCGGGTCGCTGTTGACGGCGGCCGCCGGCGTTACCGGCCCCAGGAAGACCTTCTGGCCCACTCGAAGCATCCAGCCGAACGAGATCAGGCTCTCCACCAGCACCAGCCCCACCAGCACGGGCCCGATGATGCCGCCGAGCTTCATGGCCCCCGCCAGGAGCATGAACTTGCTCCAGAAGCACGCGAACGGCGGGACCCCGGTGACCGCGAGGAGCCCCACGAAGAACGCCACCGCGGTGAGCGGCATGCTGCGCGCCAGCCCCCCGAGGGCGGAGATGCTCCTCGTGCCGGTGACGTAGGCGATCGCCCCCGCGCACAGGAACAGCGTGGCCTTGGAGAAGCCGTGGCAGGCGATGTGCAGCACACCGGCGCGGAAGCCGGTGGCCGAGCCGAGGGCTCCCAGCGCCACGCCGAGCAGCACGTAGCTGAGGTGGGCGATGGTGGAGTAGGCGAGCAGGCGCTTGAGGTCGTCCTGGACGAAGTAGTACGACAGCGCCAGGAACATGGTCACGAGCGCCATCGCTCCCAGGAGCATTCCGAGCCCGGGCGGCATCGCCCACCCCGAGCTGACCGCCCTCGCCATCAGGAAGACGCCCGCCTTCACCATCGCGGCGGCGTGCAGGTACGCGCTGATCGGCGTGGGGGCCTCCATGGCGTCCGGGAGCCAGGTGTGGAAGGGGACCTGCGCCGCCTTCGCCCACGCCGCGATCATCAGGAACAGGAAAACCCAGCGCCGGAGCGACTCGGGCAGCTGCGCGAGGGCGTCGAACTCGAAGGAGCGCGTCTGCACGAACAGGATCAGCACCGCCAGGAGGAAGAAGAGCCCCCCGACGTGGGTGATCAGCAGCGCCTTGAACCCCGCCTTGAGGCTCTTCTCGTTGCCGTAGAACGCGATGAGCGACCACGAGCACACCGTGGTCAGCTCCCAGAACAGGAAGAGCTGGAGAAAATTGGGCGCCAGGGCGACGCCCACCATGCTCGCCAGGAACATGAGGAGGCGGAAGTAGTACGGCCCCTGCTCCGAGGGCCCGACCGCGTGGTCGCGGTTGCGCTCGCCCATGTAGGCGGCGGAGTAGAGCACGGTGAGGAGCCCGATCAGGGTCGCCACCAGCAACAGCACCGACCCAAGCGGGTCGAGGAGGATCCCGAACACGGGGCCGTCCACGGCCCCGGCCAGCCACGGCAGCGTCCCCACCGCGTCGCGGTAGGAGGTCCCGAAAGCCGCCGCCACGCTCCATACCGCGAGCACCGCCACGACCATGGCTACCGCCACCGCGGCCACCCGGGCGCGCCCCTTGCCGAGCACGGCCGCCAAAACCGCACCGAGGGCGGGCAGGACCACCATCGTGAGGAGGACGGCCGTCATGGCAGCCCCTCCGTAACCGCTCCGGTGGCGTGCCGATCCCTCGGGCGAACGCCTGGCGCCCGCAGCAGCTCCGAAAGCACCGCCACCAGCACCTCGACGGTCGCAGATACCTCCGGGCTAACCTTGGCGCCGAAGGCGAGGGTCAGCGGCTGAACCGCGATCAGGAATACATCGGCGCCGGTCCTCCGCTGCACGACCTCCATTACGAGCGAGAGCGGCATGCGGTGGGTCGTGGGCGCGTACGTTGCCACCTGCTCCCGCTCGAGCATGGCCACCGCGCCCGGCTCGGCGCCCAAATCCACCGCGTCCACCAGCGCCACCACGTCGGGCATCGCGGCCGCGATGTCGCCCACGAAGCTCTCGGGCACCTCCTCGGCCTCGACCACGCGCACGCCTGGCGTGCCCTGCAGCCGGAGCGCCACGAGGCAACCGGCCGCGTCGTCGCCGCGGAGCGGGTTGCCGACCCCGACCACGACGACCCGACCTGAAAGGCGCCTGGCGAGCTCCTCGCGCAAGCTCATGCCGGGGTCCTCTGAGCGACGTGGGGCCGGCGCTCCGCGCCGGCGGGCACGCGCGGAGCGCATGCCCCACAGAGGCTCCAATGCTGGTGGACAAGCGATCTCACTCGACAAGCTCCTTGATCTGCCGGAAGGTGAACACTGGCCCGTCGCGGCACACGTAGCGGTGCCCGATCGCGCAGTGGTTGCACTTGCCGACTCCGCACTGCATCATCCGCTCGAGGGTGGAGATGATCGCGTCCTCGCCGAAGCCGCGCATCAGCAGGTCCTGGACCACGAACTTGATCATCACCGGCGGGCCGCACACGTAGGCCAGGGTGGTCTTCGGGCGCAGCTCGGTCTTGTCGAACAGGGTGGGCACCATGCCCACGTTGCCGTCCCAGCCGTTGTCGGCGCGGTCCACGGTCACCAGCAGCTCGACGTCCCCGCGCGCGGCCCACTCCCGGAGCTCGTCCCTGTAGACCAGGTCTGTCGGGGTCTTGGCGCCGTACAGGATCGTCACCCGCCCGAAACGCTCCCGCTCGTCCAGGACGTTCCAGATCAACCCCCGCAGCGGGGGCAGGCCGATGCCGCCGCCGATGAACAGCAGGTCCTTCCCCTGGGCCGAAGGGAGGTCGAAGCCGTTGCCGCACGGGCCGCGCACGCCGACCTCCTCGCCGGGCCCCAGGGCGTGGAGGGCGTCGGTGAGCTGCCCTGTGCGCCGCACCGTGACCTCGACGAGCTCCGGACGGGTCGGGCTGGAGGCGAAGCAGAAGGGGGCCTCCCCGAAGCCGAAAACCGAGAGCTCGAGGAACTGGCCGGGGAGGAAGCGAAAGTCGCGCTGATCGGCCGGGTCGCGGAAGCGAAACCCGAACGTCTTGGTATCGGGGGTCTCGTCCCGGACGAGAGCGATGCGCGCCACCCGGGGGAGGAAGAGATCATCCATGCCAGGCCCCCTCACGGATCGCCGCCACCACTGCCGGCATGTCGGTGGTGCCTAGGCACACCCTGACGCATCGGCCGCAGCCCACGCAGCCCACCGTGCCGTCGCGCAGATAGTACTGGGCGGAGACCTTGTGGAAGAAGCGGCGCTTGATGCGGTCCGCACGCCGCTCGCGGGGGTTGTGGCCGGAGGCCTCGAGGGTGAACGCCTGGTACTGGCAGGAGTCCCAGGTGCGGCAGCGCACCCACGAGCCGTCCTGTCTCATGTCCTTGATCGAGAAGCAGTAGCAGGTTGGGCAGACGAAGTTGCAGCCCCCGCACTCCACGCACCAGTCGCTCATCGCCTCCCAGAGCTCCTCCGCCACGCGACCGGTGGAGATGCGGCGCATCGCCGAGGCGAAGTGGCAGGTCTCCTCTCCGAAGAGTCTCTTCGCCCTCTCTTCGAGCTCGATGCGGAGGCCCGTCTCCTCGGGGCGCGCGGGCCGGAAGAAGTCGCCCGCCTCGGAGAGCAGGGCAAACCCCTTGTCGCTGCCCGGCTCGGCCAGCAGGTGCTCGCCAAGATCGGTGAGCTGGAGGTCGGTCCCCTCCTTCAGAAAAGGCCCGGCGTCGCAGCAGGTGCAGAACCCGAGCTCGCAGGGGACCGTGCAGGCGAGGCTGACCAACGTCACGTTCCCGGCGCGGGCCAGGTAGCTCCCGTCCGGGAGGTCCGAGGCGTGCATGCGATACAGAAAGGCGAGGCTCCTGGCGTCGCAGCTGCGGACGTTGAAGATCACCCGCGGGCGGTCGTCGTGCACGGGCTCGATCTCGACCCCGTTGCCGTTGCGCCTGATGACGGCCAGCGGGTCGGTTTGCGGGAGCACGAACTGCTTGGGCGGGTGAAGGGTGTTGCCAAACTCGAACAGCACCTGCTCCGGCGAGGCGATCGGTGCGAACGCCACATCCCCGCCGTGCGCCGCAACGGGCGCGATCACCTCAGCGCGCCGCATCAGCGCCGCCAGCCAGTGCGCGACGTCGCGCTTGGCAATCGTGCGTGCCCCGTTCGCCATGCTCTGCGCCTCCTACTGCACCTTCTCCGCCCTCACGGGGGCCTCGCTGCGGCCCCCGAGCACGCCGGTCACAAGCTCCCTGAACGCGTAGGGGACCAGCATGACCCCGGGCTCGAGCTCGCCCCGCAACACCACCGGAAGCACCGCCTCGCCGTGGGCCGAGATCAGGCGCACCGGCCAGCCCTGCCGTACCCCGATCCCGCCCGCGTCGGCTTTGTTCATCTGCACCAGGCCGCTGGGGTAGAGCTTGCGCCGCGAGACGTGGTCCCGGCACAGGGTGGGGGAGAAGCTCACCAGGGGGTCGCTGCCCCAGTCGAACACGCCGTCGAGCGCGAGCACCGCAGGCAGCGCGAAGAGGACCCGGTCGGTCGCGATCGGCTGCAGGGTAGGCTCACGGTCGGCGGGGAGAGGCGAGGCGAACGTGCCCCACGCCTCGTCCATGACCCGCTCGCTCACCCCGTCGTAAGCGGGGGCCACCTTGGCGATCTCCCGGAGGATGTCGTCAGCAGAACGATACGAGCGGGGAAGGCCCAGGACCGCGGACAGCTCGGCCAGAACCTGCCAGCCTGGCCTCGCATCTCCGGGCGGCAGCGCGGCCGGGCGCACCCGCTGCACCCGTCCCTCCAGGTTCGTTGTTGTCCCCTCGCTCTCGGCGAAGCTCGCAATCGGCAGGACGATGTGGGCAGCCCTCGTGGTCGGGGTTACGAAGGCGTCCAGGACGACCAGACACTCGGTCTCTGCGAGAGCCTCCAGCGCGTGCTGACCCGCCCGCAGCACGGCAGAGAGGTCCTCGCCCAGGACGACCAGCCCCGCGACCCGGCCGACCATGCCCTCGGCGCTCAGGCCCGCAGCCGGCGCCGGTGCGCGCCCCCAGGCCCGAGCCACCCGCGCAACCGCCGACGCGTCGTCGAGGGGCGCCATCCCTGGCAGGAGGTCCGGCGCCACCCCCATCTCGCAAGCGCCGCGCAGGTTCCCGCGGGCCGGCAGGGGCAGGAGCGCCGAGCCCGGTCGCCCCAGATGTCCGGTGACCGCGGCGAGGGTCGCGATGGCCGTCCCCTCGCGCGCGACCCGTTCGGGCGGGCCACCCTCGGGGGCCACCAGGATGCTGGCCCGGTCGGCCTGCCTGAGCCACATGACGGCCTGGCGGAGCTGGTCGCCCGCGGTGAGAGCGGCAACGCTGGCTCTGAGCGCCTCCAGGCCGGGCAGCGGCGGTTCAAGGGCGCCGGCCGACTCCCGGGTCGCCGCCGCGATCAGGCTCGCGACCAGAACCGCCCGCTCCCCGGGGAGGGTGGGGAGGTGGAGCGCCGCGAGGCGTGCAAGCTGGGTGCGCGCACACCCGACGGTGATGAGCTTCGCGCCGGCCTTGATCGCCTTGATGACCGCGTGGGCGGCCTGCGGGTGGTTGCTCGCGAGGTCGCCCTCGAGCACGAGAATGCAGCCGCTGGCCTCCACGTCCGCGAGCGTTCCCGCCGGGGCTCTCCCGTCGGCGATGGCGGCGATGCCCGCCATGAAAGGCTGGTAGGTGGCGCGCAGACAGGAGTCGAGGTTCCCGGTCTGCAGGGCGCCGCGGGCCAGCCTGGCTGCGAGGTAGTTCTCCTCGTTTGTTGCGCGGGCAGAGCCGAGCACGCCCACGCTCTTGCCGCCTTCGAGCAGCGTGGTGAGGGACGCACGCGCCAACTCGAGCGCGTTCTCCCAACTGGTGGGCTCCAGCTTGCCGCCACGCCGGACCAGCGGCTTCGTCAGCCGCTCACCCCAGGCCGGCGCCTCGTGGGCGTTCCACCCGCGGGCGCACAGCTTCCCCCTCGAGACAGGGTGGTTCTCGCTCGGCGCCACGCCGACTGGCCGGCCCTCGGAGGCCTGAACGTACACGGCGCAGCCGCACGCGCAGAACGGGCATGTGGTAAGGACGCTCTCCACTGCCAGGCCCCCTGTCAGCTGCGGGCGAGCCGCCCAAAGACCCTGGGCATCCCGTACCGCGTTACTCGTCTGTCGGGGCTGCGGGCGTCAACCGCGGCCGACGCCTCGGCAAAAGCCTCGAGGGGCGCGAGAAAACCCCCTCAGGATCCAACGATCCGCCCCGGCTTGTGAAAGAACGCACAAACTCAACTGAGATTCTACGGTGCGCGGACCGGCTTCGCAAGGGGGGCAGCCGGGGGACCGGGCAGCTGATGAATCGCGGCGCGGGGTCAGGGCCGCCCGAAAAGTGAGCGAGCCGGACTTCACGTCCCGCGAACGTGGGGGCTCGGAGGGGACTTCGGCGGCGGGGAGCAGGGTGGAGGCCCGCAGAGCCCCCCGCAACGGATGGCCGTGGGGGGGCCCCCCGGACCAATCTAAGTACGTGCCGGACGGCGCGTAGTGCGTGTGCAGCAGGTGGTGGCTGGTGTGGCCGCACGGGCCGTCGGTCAGGAACTCCTTGTAGAGCCTGGCGATCGCCGGGTTCTCGTGGGACTTCCTGACCTGATAGGAGGAGTCCTCGGAGTAGATGGCGCGGGCGCGGGCGGCGCGGATCTCTGGCGATGTCGGGATCGGCACCCCGCCGCCGCCCAGGCAGCCGCCCGGGCAGGCCATGAACTCGATGAAGTGGCACTCGGAGAACTTGCCGCCCGTCTTGATGTTCTAGAGCACGCGCTTCGCGTTGGCGGTGCCGCGGCAGACCGCCACGTTCAGGGTGGCGCCCAAACGCGTGCCTGGGTGCCAGGAGAACCCGTGCGATGTCCCTCTGCATGCAATCCCGGCTGGAAGAACGGGGTTGCGGCTCGCTCCCCCCAGCGCCTCATGTGCGGACCGGTCCTGCCATGATCTGCCCTTTTGAGCCCCGCGACCGCCGAAAACCCCCGCTTGCTCACCGGGATACTAGTGAGCGGCGACCTCACCCGCGCCAGCCGTGGGATGGAAGCCGCGTACCCACTCACCGACTCTCGCGTGCACCGCTTGCGCCAGCGGTGCAACCGCCGCGACGACGGGTTGCGTCATCTCCTCATTCAGGGTCCGGGTGTTGCCGCCCTCGACCGCGAGTATCTCGACGGTCCCAGGCATCTCGACGCCGAGCATGCGGGCAAACTCAAAGGCGTGCGCGAGGCCGATGTCGTGCACCCCGACGAGGCGCGCGCTACCGCGGACGTCGTTCAGATCCAGGCGCCGGACCCGGCCCGGCGTGGGGTCCGGGACCTCCAGGCAGTCCACGATCACGGCGTGTGTGAAACCGGCCAGCAGATCGATCAGCTCGAATCCTGCGCGGGTGCTCGTGAGCACCGTGACCCCGTCAACGGGGTTCTCCCTCTGGAGCCGCTCCACCTCCGCGGCGACATGCAGCCCCACGGCGTCGTCGCCCAGGACCGGGTTGCCGAGCCCGAGCACCAGCGCGGTCACCACCGGGGTGCTCTTTATTGCCCCCCGCGGACACGCTGGTTCGACCAGCCTGGTCATCCTTGGCCTCTCTAGGCTGCAATTGCTCGTGGCGCAGTCGCTGCCGGGAGCAACTCCTGCGCCCGCGCGGCCTCTTGGACCGCCGCGAGGTACTTGGCGACGGGACGGAAAGCAAGGTGGGCCCATTTCCCGAACGGCACCTCGATCGCCAGCATCGGCACCGCGATCATCAGGTGCACCACGTACATCGCATAGGTCGGCCACGGCAGGTCCAGGAGCCGGAACAGGTGGAGCGCGATGCCCGAGACCGCCGTGAGAAAAAGGAGAACGAGGAACATCCAGTCGGTGGCGTGGGAGAACTTGTGGATCGGCTCCTGCTTGCGGAAGCGCCCTCGCATCGCGAGCACCGTTACGCCGAGCAGCATGACGGTGCCGTAGTAGCCAAAGAGCGCGGTCCAGTGGAACTGCGATGTGTCCCGCTGGAACCAGGGCAGAAACACGACCACCAGGAGGAACATCGTGGCGTAGCCAGTGACCAGCAGGAAGTGCTGCACCCAGCGCCAGCGCGTGTCGTTGTCGCACTCCAGCCAGCGCTTCTGCGTCACGCCGTGAACCACGAGCTCGGGGAGCTTGGTGAACCAGGCCGAGAGGGGGATTTTGAGCCCCTTCTCTCCTCGCAGCACGAAGTAAGCCATGCGTAAGGCGTTGATCCCGAGCAGGAGGGCCAGCAAGAGCGCGAGGGTCCAGTCGCCGTAGTGCACCATGGTCTTCGGGGCGAAGAGATCAAGCCGCACATGCTCAAGGGCAGCACCCTTGACCGCTTGGAACCCAAAGGGGATGCCAAACAAGCCAGGGACCAAGAAGAAGCCAAGGACGCCCAGCGCAAACACCGCCAAGAGACCGATCTCCCAGGCCCCGGAAAGGTACAGTCGCTTGGACAGCCCCGTCCAGTCGTACTTCGTGGTCAGCCACCGCCTTACCGCCATCATCAGCTCGCCGGGATGCGCCTCGCGCGGGCACGTGTCGGAGCAACCCCCGCAGTAGTAGCACAGCCAAGGTTCCGGTGACTCCTTGAGGCGCTCTTCGAGGCCCAACTGGACGTAGCGGATGATCTTGCGGGGGAAGACCGTGTCTCCTTTGGAGAGCGCGCAGACTGCCGTGCAGTTACCACAGTTGAAGCACTTGTTGACGGTCTCGCCGCCGAACCTTGCCAGCTCGCCGGCGAACGCCGGATTCAAGCGGTAGCTCATCGCCTAGCCCTCCTTCAGGGTATACAGGAGATAGCCGTTCTGCTCGGCGCCCTCGACCACCTCACCGTAGCGGCGCATCGCCATCAGGTGCCACATCGTCGTGTGCGTTTCGAGCTTGCACGCGGCGGCGAGCTGGGGGACCGTCATCGCTCCCCCCTTGAGTCCTTCGCGGAGCAGCTTGCGAATGCGCTGCTGCTCCTTGAAGTACTCTTTTAGTTCCTTGCTCATCCCGCCGTGTCGCTCACGCAGGACGGCAATTGCATTCTTGCCCTTGGCTGGCTTGGCGGTTTGGGGAGTCTCGCTCATCAGTGCATCTCCCATGTCTGGACTACTTCCTGCTTGGCGGCACTCGCCCCCAGGACCGCCCCGGCCATGGCGCGCCATCCGGTGCGCTCGAGGTAGTTGGCGGCCGCCATCGCAGCCTCGCCCGCCTCGACGATGGCATCGGGGATGTCCTTTGGACCTGCCGCCACCCCACCGACGAACACGCCTTCCATCGTCGTATGCGAAGGACTGACCTTGGCCTCCGGGGTCAACAGGAATCCGTCTTCCCCCTCTTCCGCGTCCACGACGCCCCCCACATGCCAGCCGGGGACCAACCCTTGGGCGAGAACTACCAGGTCATGCCGCCGCTCCTCCACACGCCCATTCTCGTCGAGCATCTCGACGCGGAGGATCAGGTCGTGGTCCTCCACTTCCGTGATCTTGGCGACCTTGCCCTTGGTCGCCTTCACACCCTCTTTCACGGCGCGCCGGTAGAACTGCTCGTACCCCTTGCCGAACGCACGAATGTCCATGTAGTAGAGGGTGACCTCCACACCGTGGATGTAGTGGGTGAGCAGCAATGCCTGCTTGAGGGCGTACATGCAGCAGACGCGCGAGCAGTACGGGATGCCGATCGAACGATCTCGACTACCGGCGCACTGCACGTAGGCGATCGACCGTGGGATCTTGCCATCGGAGGGCCGCAGCACGCGACCGTAGGGACCGTTGCTCGACTGGATCCGTTCCATCCCCAGCGGGTTCATCACGTTCACGAAGGTGTCGCCCCCGTACTCCTTCTTGGCGGCCATCGGCGTGATCTGCAGCCCCGTCGCGATGATCACCGCGCCGACGCTCGTGGTCACTTCCTCGGCCTCTTGGGTGAAGTCAAAACAGTGCGTCGGGCAGACCTTTTCGCACTTCCCGCAGAAGACGCAATTCTCCACGTCGAGCACCGCCTTCTGCGGGATTGCGTTGCCGTGCGGGATGTAGACGGCTCGCCGCGCCCCCAGCCCGTAGTCGAACTCGTGGGGGACGTCGATGGGGCAAGCGAGTTCGCAGAGGTTGCAGCCGACGCAGTCATCTTCAATGAGGAAGCGAGGCTTCTTGACCAGGTGCACCGCAAAGCCCGTGCCCTTCTTCTCCACCCTCTCGACTTCGGTGTAAGTCTGGAGCTGGATCCTCGCGTGGTGGGCGGCCTCCGCCATGCGCGGCGTGCATATGCAGCTCGAGCAGTCGAGGGTCGGGAACACCTTGTTGAGCCCCACCATGACGCCGCCGATGGACGGGTCCTTCTCGACCAGCAGCACATCGTAACCCTGCTCACCGAGGTCGAGCGCGGCCTGCATGCCTGCGATGCCTCCCCCGATCACCAAGGCGTCGTAGCGTTCCCGAATCTTAGCCATGGACGTCGTCCTTCCTTTTCCACTCCGCAATGCCCGCGCCGTTCATCGCTTCAGCTCTGCGATCACGGCGCCCTCGGCATCGTGAATCGTCACCCGCAGCGGCATCTGACCCGGGAGGCTGTGGGTGGCACAGCCGTAACACGGGTCGTAGGCACGAAACGCCATCTCGATCATGTTGAGGAGGCCCTCGGTCACCTCCACCCCTTTGTGAATGAGCCCCTGGGCCGCCTTCTTGATCGACATGCAGATTGCCGCGTGGTTGTTCGTGGTGCCCACTATGAGGTTGACCTTCTTGACGATTCCCTTTTCGTCGGTCACGTAGTGGTGCGTGAGCGTGCCCCGCGGCGCCTCCACGATGCCTACGCCCTCGCTGGGGACCTCGGTGGGAAGCACACGGTAGTTTTCGGGGTGGGTGATCTCCGGGTGCCGCAGCAACTCCTGCGCCCGTTCGGCGGCGTTGAGCAGCTCGACAAGGCGTGCCCAGTGGATCGCCAGCGTGTGGTGCACAGGCTTCTTGCCGCTGCGGTCGCCGGTCAGGGTCTCGAAGTACTCCTCGTAAGCGGCCTGTGCCTCCGGTGAGTTCATGCCGTCCGCGGCGTTGAGCCGCGCCTGCGGCGTGGCGCGATACACCCCGGAGTCCTTGCCGTCGACCAAGCCCTTCCAGCCGACCTGCTTGAGGTACGGGAACTTCAAATAGGTCCACGGCTCGACGCGCTCCGCCACCACCTTCGTGTAGTCCGCCGGTGCGTACTTGCACAGCTCCCTTCCCTCGGGATCGACCACTCGCACCTTGCCGTCATAGAAGTTGACCCGGTTCTTGTCGTCCACCAGACCCATCGAGTAGGTTTCGTGTCTGAACGGGCCGTTGAGGATGAGGTCGAGGTACTGACTGTTCGAGAGCACAACGTCATGGAAGAGCTTGAGAGTGAACTTGGCGAACTCCACCATGAAGGCGACGATCTCGTCCAGGCGCGCACGCTCCTCGGAGGTGATGGGCTTGCTCATCCCGCCGGGTATCGCGTTGATGGGGTTGACCGGCTTGCCGCCGAAGATCGCTGCGGCCTCGTGGCCCCACTGGCGGCACTTGATCACCTTCCCGCCGACTTCCAGGCCCACCTTGCGGACCACGCCGATCAGGTTGCGGGTGGCGGGGTCACTGGTCGGGCCCATCACGAAGTCGGGGCCGGCAAGGGCGTAGAAGTGCGTCGTGTGGTCGGCAACGAAAAAGATGTTGTACTGCAGCTCACGCAGCAGCTTGGCCGTGAGCGGAAGGTTGATCTTGTAGACGGCATCGCACGCCTTGGCCGACGCCATCATGTGCGCCTCGGGGCAGACCCCGCAGATCCGCGACGTGATGCGTGGCAATTCCTCGACCGGCCGACCCTCGCAGAACTTCTCGAAGCCGCGCAGCTCGGGGACCTGGAAGTAGCAGTCGGCCACCTCTCCGTCCTTGTCGAGAAAGATGTCGATCTTGCCGTGTCCCTCGAGGCGAGTGACCGGATCAATGCTGATCCGCCTGTAGCCTTCGTTGGTTTTCACGTGCGGACTCGTCATACGTTCACCCCGCTGCGCCGCTACCTGCGTCCCTTGAGATCGCTCGATGCCATGGTGAAGCGGTAGAACGTGCCGACCGGATCGACGATGTGGTCGATCATCTCCCGCGCGCGTTCCTCGGTGCTGGCATCGAGAATCGAGCCGAGCGCGCCAATCATTGCCGCGCCCTGGTCCTGCACCTCACCCGAGGGTCCGTAGCAGCCTCGGCACGGCAGGTTGGCCTTCACGCACAGCGCGCCGCAGCCGCTCCGGGTCGCCGGGCCCATGCAGATGAAGCCCTGCTCCAACAGACACCACCCCGCTTCCGCCATCGCTTCGTGGGGGCGCTTGAACTCCTTGATCTTCACCTTGCGCTTCTCACGAGGGCACTCGTCGCACACCGACTTGTCGAAGCAGGCGACCTTGACCGCGCTGTTGCGGGCCGGCAACTGGCCACCCACCAACGCCAGGATCGCCTCCCACACCCGCTCGGCCTGGGGCGGACAACCGGGGATCTGGTAGTCGACCTCCACCACATCCGAGAGCCTGAGGACCTGGGGGTAGAACCGCGGGATCTCAAGCTCCCCATACTCGCTTTGGGTGATCGGTTGGGGCTCGACGTGAGCCGGGTTGTCGAGGGAGGGGCAGTCATGATAGGAGGCGGCGAAGATGCCCTCGACGGTCTTGGTGTTGGCGAGGGCCGGGATACCGCCGTCGGTGGCGCACGCACCGTAGGCGATCAGGGTCTTGCTCTTGCGCCGTAGGAGCCGGGCGATTTCTTCCTGCTCCGAGTTGCGCACCCCACCGTTGAAGAAACAGACATCGATGAACTGATCGGGGTAGTTAACGACGTCCTGGTACTTGAAGTCGGCCGCACAGGGCCACAGGACAACATCGGCAACCTCGATGAGCTCGAGGATGTGAGGACCGATCTCAAGCAGAGAGATGTCGCACCCGCCACAGCTCGCGGCCCAGTACATGCCGATCTTGAGCTTGCCGTTTCCTCCTGCCTTGTCGGTTTTCTCACTCATGGTCACGCTCCCCACGGCTCGAGGCTCATGCCGCAACCGACACCGCGCTCACGCATCCGCTGCGGCCAGCCAAGCGGACCGAGACGGCGCACCCTTTCGGTGACCTCTCTCACCAGGCGGGCGAACTTCTCGCCCTCCGCCGCGCTCACCCACTCGTGGACAAACCGGTCTGGCTCGATCCCGAGATCGACCAGGGTGCGCTTGAGCAGCGGCATCCGCGCCATGGTCTTGTGGTTCCCGGAGATGTAGTGGCAATCGCCGATGTGGCAGCCGCACACCATGACGCCGTCGGCGCCGTGAGCAAACGCAGTGGTGATGAGCTCGGGATCGATGCGGCCCGAACACATCACACGGATAATATCCACGTTCGGGGGATACTTGAGGCGTGCCGTACCGGCGGCGTCGGCACCTGTGTAAGAGCACCAGTAACAGAGGAAGGCAATGATGCGAGGCTCCCACCCTACGGCCGCCGGCGTTACTTCCTGCTGCACGATGTGTGCTTCTGCCATGTCGAGCTCCTTTGCAGCCCGGGCGGACTACCCGAGGGCAGCCCCTTGTAGCAGCGCCTTCACTTCGGCAAGGACCTGCGCGTCGTTGAAGCCGAACTGCTGGATCGCGTTGCTTGGGCAAGTGGCGACGCAAGTGCCGCACCCCGTGCACCGCGCCTCGCTGACCACCGCAATCCCGCGTGTCTCCTCTCGCGTGATCGCATCGTAGGGGCAGACCGTCAGGCATGTCTGACAGCCGGTGCACAGCTCCTCGTCGACCTTGGCGATGAAGGGATCCATCTCCACTTGGCCCTGGGCGATGAGCGCTGCGGCTTTTGAGGCGGCAGCGGAGGCCGCCGCGCAGGCCTCTGTGACGTCCATCGGACCCTGGCAGCAGCCGGCGAGGAACACACCGGATACTGCCAGCTCCACCGGCCGCAACTTGGGGTGGACTTCGAGCAGGAAGCTGTCGGAACCAACGGCGCAGTGGTACATGCCGACCAGCTCGCTGATGTCGTGCGGCACCACTCCGGTGGCGAGGACCACGAGATCAGCCGGCATCTCGACATCCAGCCCGCCCGTCAGCAGGTCGTGGGACTTCACGACGAACGCCGAGTCGCCCTTGGGGTCCTTCTCGACCATAGGCCGGTGGTGCGGGTCGTAGCGGACGAATACGATTCCGGACTCGGACGCGCGTTCGTAGTACGCCTCGTGTCCTCGACCGTAGGTGCGAATATCCTGGTAGAAGTTGGCGATCACCGCCTCCGGGTGTTGTTGCTTGATCTCCAGCGCCGTGTGCAGGGCGGCGGTGCAGCAGGTTCGGGCGCAGTAGTCCTTGACCTTTCCATCGGGTTGGCGTTGGTTGACTCCCTCGATTTGCCGTGCACCGACGCAGTGGATGAAGGCAATGCGGGTCGGCCCGCCGCCATTGCGGGGGAGCTGACCCCCGGTGGGGCCCTGAGGATCGAGCAGGCGGATCAGTTGCGGCAACGTGATCACCCTGGGGAAGATGCCGTAGCCGTACTCACCGTACAGGGGCTCGTACGGATCGGAGCCCGTAGCCAGCACGATGACGCCGCTGTGCAACGTTATCTCACGCGGTTGCTCCGTCAGGTCGATGCCTTTGCCTCCGACCGCCCAGACGCATTTGCCACACTTCGTGCAGGTGTGCCAGTCGATGGCTGGAATCGGCGGGTAGCACCCGGGATACGCCATGTAGATGGCCTTGCGCTGGGAGAGACCGAAGTCAAACTCGTTGATGGTCTGCTCCGGACAGGCCGCGATCGCGTTGCCGCGGTAGCTCAGATGCTCGTTCGCACCCCGTGGTTCGATGCGGATGCGGGTGCGGAAGTCTCCCACCACGCCCTCGGAGTCGAGGATCTGCGCATTCGTGTGTACGGTCACAAGGGGGTGGTTCACGACGTCCTCAATGACCTTGTTGAGCGCCTCGCGGGCATCCTCACCGGTGGGGAAGAGCGTGTTGAGCTGGGCCACGCGCCCGCCGAGGAAGGGCCGCTTCTCGACGAGCGTCACCTTCATCCCCCGCTGCGCGAGGTCGCGCGCCGCCACGAGACCGGCGATTCCACCACCGATCACGAGGGCTGTGGGATGGATGGCGATGCGGCGCTTGTCGAGTGGCATGAGGTGCTGCACCCTGCCGACGGCCGCGCGAATCAGGCGCGTCGCCTTCTGGGTAGCCAGTTCCTTATCCTCGCTCACCCACGACACCTGCTCCCGCACGTTGATGTGCTCGAACAGAAACTGGTTGAGGCCCGCGCGGGCGACCGTGCGCCTGAACGTGAGCTGGTGGAGAGTCGGCGAACACGCGGCAACAATCACGCGGTTTAGCCCCAACTCCTTGATCTTCTGCTCGATCAGCCCCTGACCCGGGTCCGAGCACACGAACATCTGGGTCGTTGAGAGCACCACGCCCCGGAGCTTGCCGATCTCGTCGGCCACCCTCTTGACATCGACGACGTCCGAGATGTTCCCGCCACAGTGGCAGATAAACACCCCGATGCGGGCGTCGTTCTCATGTTCGTTGCCACTTCCTGAGCAACTTCCGGGAGTCTCCACCATGGCAGTCACTCCTCGAGGCCGCTACGCGCGGTAGGGACCGTTGAGACGCACGCGGCGGCGGTCAGCCCACCGCAGCCGAACATAATCCTCGGACGGCTTGCCCGCCCGCCGGCTTCCCACCGCCTCTCGCGCTTCCTCGCGCTCGTGTACCCCTCCAGATTGCGGAGCTGCTACGAAGCAAAACTACAGTATGAATATGAACCTCGCTTGTGAAAGTGTCAACAGGGTACTTGCGCTCGGATGATCCTCCCGTGAGGTGCTTCGTTCTCCTCGTGCTGCCCCCCGTTGAGACGTGCTCCATAGGATCTTCCCCGGGGTGACCAGCGCAGTGTTCGGCCTCGAAACCGACGGATCCGGGGACCGCCGCCAAGGCCTGATGGCCTCGCCGAGGGCAGCCGGCGCGGGTGATTGTGATAGCATTCCTTTGGATTAGGCGCAGGGCCGAGAGGGCGAGAGCGGTGTTGCCGAGGCGAATGGTTGTGCACCAGGATCGAGGTTGCGTGACAACCGAGCCTGCGGCTTCCGTGTCTGGCGGTTGGGTGCGAGGTTATTCGATCTCGGCGCCCGCGAAGGTGGGGTGCGACCATGGCCAAGAGAGAGAAGCTCCTCCTCGTCGATGACGACGTCGATCTCGTCAAGGCCCTCCGTCTGGTCCTCGAAAAAAACGGCTACACGGTCGTCGTGGCACACGACGCCGAATCGGGGCTGACGAAGGCGGATGCCGAAAGGCCGGACCTGATACTGCTCGACGTCATGATGCCAGATTCCACGGAGGGGTTTGGCTACATCTGGAAACTGCGCCAGCGTGGGGAGCCGT
>Ga0315274_10002723_pt1 | contig 26424 bp, 25 predicted proteins | sample YL17G02_20_MG_FD_203700 | JGI IMG/M metagenome (GOLD analysis project Ga0315274, IMG submission 203700) | Sediment microbial communities from Yellowstone Lake, YNP, Wyoming, USA - YL17G02_20 | ecosystem: Environmental > Aquatic > Freshwater > Lake > Sediment | place: USA: Wyoming | collected...
TGGTAGCATCGTTAACACTGTCCTCCCGAACATCACCGGATACTTCAAGACTGACATCTCGATAGCGCAATGGGTGCCCACAATCTATCTGCTGACCATCAGTTGCCTCATCTTGCTATACGGTCGGTTGGGAGACATGGTCGGATACAAAAGGGTTTTTCTAGCCGGCCTGGCTTCCTTCGTAGTTGCCTCAATTCTCTGCGGTTCTTCGCAGAGCATCTGGATGCTTATCGGATTTAGAGGCCTCCAAGGTTTCGCAGCAGGCATGATGATGTCTGTAGGCTTCGCCATCATCACTTCGGCTTTCCCGCCCTTCGAGCGTGGCAGGGCTATGGGCATATACGCCGTCAGCATCGCAGCGGGCCTGGGCCTTGGGCCAACTTTCGGTGGCCTAATCGCGCAGTACCTCAGTTGGCACTATGTATTCTTCATAAACGTACCCATAGGAATCGCTGCTTTAATCTGGGGTTCTCGGGTAATACCCAGAAGCATCGCGAAACCCGGACAGAGGCTGGATGTGGCCGGGGCTCTAACAGCTCTTATCTTTTTAAGCAGCCTGCTGCTCTACGCCAACCGGGGAGAGACCTGGGGATGGGCATCTCCCAGATCCCTTGCCCTTGTGGGAATTGCAGTTGTGTTTGGCGCATTGTTTTTCTGGATAGAGCGAACCTCTGCGCAGCCCATGCTTAACCTGTCGCTTTTCAACAATCGGCGGTTTAGCTTCGCCAGTATTAGCGCACTTTTTAATTTCATGGCTCTATACGCGATTGTGTTCCTGACACCTTTCTATCTGACATTCGTGCTGCATTTCAGCATACTCAAGGTGGGACTGGCATTGATTGCTTCACCCCTAGCTACTATGTTTGTGGCCCCTGTGAGCGGGGCAATGTCAGACCGGTTTGGCACAAGGGTCTTCGCTGTTTTTGGAATGTGTATCGCCGCACTGGGCCTGTTTTTCATGAGCGGCTTGAATGCCTCCGACGATGTCTGGGATGTTGTCTGGCGTCTCGCTATCGTCGGCTTGGGGGTGGGGATGTTTCAGAGCCCCAACAACAGCGAAATCATGGGGAGCGTTCCCCCCTGGCACCTGGGGATCGCCTCGGGGATAATAGCTGCTATGCGAAATGTGGGCATGGTTTTGGGAATAGCTATCTCCGGAGCCGTGCTGTACAATTTGGCTCCTGTCACAGTCTCTGCACACCCGGGTTCCTTTACCCCGCAAGAAATTCAAGAGTTTCTACGTGGCCTACACTGGTCCTTCATAAGTGGGGCAGCCATAGCCGCCTTCGCTGCCTTGACCTCTCTTCTTGCCGCTAGTCGAAATAACCAGCAGGCTAAAGCGGGAGGGCCACCGCCTTCGAGCCCGGAAGTACCCTCGACCGGGTGAAGTGAGAACATGCCGAAAATCTTAATTGCCGGTGCCGGTATCGCTGGCGGCTACCTATGGCGGCTGCTGATAAACAGGGGCGTGAGCCCCGGGGCCATAGAAGTCGTCGATCCGGGTTCACGAACCCGCTGCGGCATCCCTTCCTGCGGGTTTGCCACCACCAGACAATTCTTCGGCCTCTGCCGTGAGGTCGAGCTCGAGCCTGAGAAGTACATCCTCGCCAGCCCGGATATAGGGTATGCGAATAGCATGAAGTTCAGTGTCAAAGGCTATATGTTCTCTATCGACAAACCAGCCTTTATCAGAGACCTGCTTGAAGGGGCTGTTGTGAATTCAAGGCCAAGCGATATGGCTGTAGACAGGATAATAGATGCCACGGGCACAGCGAGAGCCTATATAGGGAAATATGAGCACGACGTACTGCAGCCGTGTATTCAGAGAAGAGTGGAATTCTCTGAGCAGCCTGTGCTGGCAGAATATACTCACAATGTAGGCTATGCGTGGGTAATCCCGCTGGAGAGCAACAATGCCCATGTCGGGATAGGGTCGAACACGTACGATTCTGAAGCTATGAAGAAAGTCGTCGATGGTCTGTCACAGGGGACTAAAACAATATGTGCCTGTCAGGGACTTATCAGGGGGACCGGCCCTATTCTGCCACTGGTGCGGGGTAATGTATGGGCGGTTGGGGAGGCCGGGGGGATAGTCGACCCTCTCAGCGGTGCGGGGATAATCCCCGCCCTGGTCTCGGCAAAGCTTCTGGCGGAGCACTGGGATGACCCCAAAGGATACGAAGCTGCCGTTATGAAGAAGTATGGATGGTTCAGGAAAACGGCCAAGTTGGTTGAGGAGTGGCAGGAAAGGGGTAGCCTGAACACCAGGAAGTTGCTGGGCTTGTGGAGAGAGTACACTGAACTTGCTGGCCTGGACTACAGTGTTCTCAGTCTGGCGCGTATCAACCTGGTACGTAACATGCTAGGCATATCGCTACGGGTCCCCAAAGTGCGCCGGCAATAGGCCATTTTTCAAGCCTGTTGGCCCCCAGCCTGAAACCCTGCGTCATTTTTCGTCGTGACGGGAGTCACGACGCTACATTTCCCCACCACCTAGAGATTGCTTCGTCGTCCTTCCTGAAGAAGTGCTCCTCGCAATGACATGGGAATCTCTCGCGTCTAATCGTGGCTTGTTGGTATTGCTATAGTTGTTGAGACCTGATAGAATCTGGAGCAACTTGAATATAGAATAGCCCCCGCTCGCTTCAGGGTAGGAAGGACAGAGGACCCACCCAGCGAGCGGGGTTGGCTGGGGGTAATCCCCAGCATTTTATTATAGACTTTTTGACCTACATTACATAATCCTGGCTCTTTCGTCTGAAATCCGGACTTGACAGCCTGAGAGCAGGCGTTTTAACATAGCCACACTGTTGATATTAAGGGATTACGAGCTACGCTGCGGATAACGTGCATGAAAACACTGCTGGTAAACCCACCCTATCCCTTCTCGGAAATGCCCATCCTGCCGATGGGGATTTCCTATATCGCCGCTATACTGGAACAAAATGGCCACGAGATACAGGTACTTGACCTTTTGGTATCTAGATATTCTAAAGAGAAAATTAAGGACAAAATCGAAGAATATCAGCCCGACATCGTCGGCGTGACATCGGTCACACTGAACTACCCCACCGCCTCTGAGATTCTCAAATACTGCAAGTCCGTGAATAAGGACATCCTGACAGTCATCGGCGGCCCCCATGTCACCTTCGCAGCTGTAGAGACGCTCACCGAGGCTCCCTGGATAGACATCGTTGTCAGAGGCGAAGGCGAGATGACCATGCTGGACATCGTGAACGGTAAAAAGCTCGCCGATATTGACGGGATCGCCTACAGAGACCATGACATAAAACTGACCAAAGAGCGCAGTCTGATTGAAAATCTCGACGAGCTTCCCTTTGCCGCGAAACATCTCTTCCCCCTGTCGCGATATCTTGCCCTCAATGTGCATGCCAGCATTCTCACCGGCAGAGGTTGCCCTTTCAACTGTATCTTCTGCGTCGGCTCCAAGATGGGTGGCAGAAGGGTCAGGTACCGCAACCCGAAGCTCATCGTTGACGAATTAGAGCAAGCTGTGACCTCAGGCTTCAAAGAAATCAACTTCGAGGACGACCACCTCACGCTTAACCATAAGCACCTCAATGCCCTCTGCGACGAGATAATAGCCAGGAAGCTGAAGTTCAACTGGAGCGCTTTTTCCCGCGTAGACACCGTGAACTCTGAGATACTCCGTAAGATGAAACAGGCCGGTTGCACCTGGCTGCTCTACGGGGTGGAGAGCGGGAATCAGGAGATTCTGGATATTATCAAGAAGAAAATCACCTTGGAGAAAGTAAAGGAAGCCGTCGGGATGGCGAAAGAGGCTGGAATAAACATCATCGCGTCTTTCATCATCGGACTGCCTGGCGAGACCACGGAAACTCTGAAACAGAACATGCAGTTCGCCCAGGGGCTTGGTACATCCTTCGGATTCAATGTGCTATCACCCTTCCCCGGGACCGAGGTGCGTGAGAAGGCAGCAGAATACGGAATAGAGATACTGACGAACGACTGGACAAAGTACGACTGTAACAGGCCGGTGACGCGTACCAAAGATGCTGGCCCAGAGGAGATAAACGCTTTTCTCCAACAATACTTTGAGGGACTAAATAAATACCTCGCCCAACTAGAGAAGGAGAGCAGAGCATCTCAGGGAGAATCCGCTAAAGAGAAGAGACGCAGCCCGCTGTCAGTGGCCATCTTGAAGGGCGACATCATAGAAAGTGTGGGTATGATAAAACGGGAGGGCGACCCAGTAGAAGGTCTGGCAAGCGCGATAGCGGAGATAGTGCCCTATCCCCTGCAGCAGATCAGGGAGAACATTGCGAAGTGGGTCAAGGATGGTCTTCTAACATATGATATCAAAGATGGGCGTTTGGTCTGGCGCTGGAGTTAATATTGAGCTTCCAGCACTAAAGAGTAAAGGGTAGCTATTTCGCAGCGAACTTGGTGTGGCACTCAGCCTTATTCTCACACTTCCGGCACAAAGTAGCGTCGAACTCGCCTTTAGCGATGCATTCCCAGCAGGGCATGGCTTCCTCGCCGCACATGGGGCAGCATACTTCATTAAGGTTGTCTTTGCCTGTATCCATAAACATATATCCGCAGAAAGGGCAGTACCAGAATTTCGGCCTCATCTCTGAAATTCTTCTTGTTTGTCTCACGGCTATCAGCTTCTCTGGTTGTTCATATAATTATACACTGTATCGCTGCCGCCGCGGTTGACCATGATACGTTGAATGTATATACTAGCACATAGCCTTTAAATATCTCTGCGAAGATAGCTATGCCCAAATTGAATGACGAATACTATATGAAGCTGGCTCTAGCCCTCGCCACCAGGGGGCTGGGGAAGACCAGCCCCAACCCTATGGTGGGCGCGCTGATTGTAAAGAGTGGGAAGATAGTCGGCCGGGGCTATCATAAGCGCTTCGGCGGGCCACATGCCGAGGTCAATGCCATCCAGGATGCCAAAGGCGATATAAACGGGGCAACGCTCTACGTTACACTGGAGCCCTGCTGCCACAAGAAGAAGAAAACCCCTCCCTGCCTGGATACTCTGCTCAAATATAAATGGAAAAGGGTAGTTGTTGGCACTTTAGACCCCAATCCAAAGGTAAACGGCAGAAGCATCGAAATCCTGAAGAAGAAGGGGATTGAGACGAAAGTAGGTGTCCTCAAGGAGGAGTGTCAAAGCCTCAACGAAGCCTATTTCAAGTACATTCAGACAGGGATACCCTTCGTCACCCTGAAGTTCGCCCAGACATTAGACGGCAGGATTGCCACTTGGACGGGGGATTCCAAGTGGATAAGCTCCGAGCCGTCGCTAAAGTGGGCGCACAGGCTGCGCAGCCTTCATGACGCCGTTCTGGTAGGAGTGGGCACTGTGCTGACGGATGACCCTCAACTGACGGTGCGCCTGGTGACGGGGAGGAATCCCGTGCGCGTGGTCGTTGACAGCAGATTAAGGATACCCTTGAGTTCCAAGATTCTGAAAGACCTGGAGAGTGCGCCCACCGTCGTTGCTGCCACCTCGCAGGCCGATATTGAGAAGATGTTCGCTTTAAGCATCATGGGCATCGAGGTTCTGACAATAGGAGAAGATAGCGAAGGCATGGTTGACCTTAAAGGATTGCTCAAGAAGCTGGGGGAGCAGAATATCTCCTCCGTCTTGGTTGAGGGTGGAGCGACGACTCTTACCTCCTTCATTCAACAGGGGCTGGCAGATAAAATCGTGGCTATTATAGCGCCCAAGATTATGGGGGAAGGGGTTGAGGCAGTGGGAGACCTGGGAATATTGAAAGTAGGTCGCGCCTTGAAGCTGTCATTCGACAAGGTTCACCGTAAAGGGGAAGACGTTATTATCGAGGCTAAGACCAGCTAAAGGGGGGAACATGGCAGAACGCGCTCTTTCAGGAGTTCGGGTGCTGGATTTGACCCAATACATCGCCGGGCCTTACTGTACCAAGATGCTGTCTGATTACGGGGCCGATGTAGTCAAGGTCGAGAGGCCGGGGTTGGGGGATGGTGCAAGGTCATTGGGCCCCTTCCTCAACGACGAACCTCATCCTGAGAAAAGCGGCCTCTTTCTCTACCTGAACACAAACAAGAAAAGCATCACGCTCAACCTGAAAAGCGCTACCGGCGTGAGCATTCTTAAGGAACTGGTCAAGCAGTCGGATATCATGATCGAAAACTTCAGCCCGCGGGTGATGCCCAGCCTGGGACTGGATTACAAGACCCTGAAAAAGATAAACCCCGGCCTGGTGATGACCTCCATCTCCAATTTCGGGCAGAACGGACCTTATCGAGACTACAAGGCGACCGACCTCAACATCTGGGGGCTCAGCGGCATTCTCTACGAGTGCGGCGAGCCCAACCGTGAGCCCTTGAAGATGGGCAATAATGTATCCGAGTATGTAGCGGGGCTCTATGCGGCACTCACTACCTTGTCTGCTCTTTATTATCGTGATGAAGGGGGTGTGGGGCAACACATAGACGTCCCGATGTGGGAATGCTTTCACACAATGCAGCCGTCGATGACGCTGGTCTATTCCTATGCCGGGTTTATCAGGAAGAGGGCGGGGGTGCGTTTCCCCTGGGGCATACTGCCCTGCAAGGACGGTTTTATCGGGTTCTTCCTGCCCACCCAGGTTCACTGGGAATCGCTGTGCGCCCTTATGGAGATGCCCGAGCTGAGGGAGAAGCCTGAATATGAGACGCCGATGCTGCGCGAGGAGCGGCGCGAGGAAGTGCAGGCCATCATAGTGTCCTGGCTCAAGAATAAACGCATGGATGATGTTTTCCATGCTGCCCAGGAACTCAGGCTTCCTTTGACTATCGTGCCCAACCCGGAGCAGTTGCTCGATACGCCGCAGCACAAGGAGAGAAAGTACTTCGTTAAGATTGGCCATCCTAAGACAGGCAAGCTCACCTACCCCGGAGCTCCCTTCAGGCTCAGCGAGACGCCCTGGTATGCCGGGCGGGCTCCGCTGCTAGGCGAGCACAATCGTGAGGTTTTCTGCAAACGTCTGGGATACAGTGCAGACGATCTGGTGATATTGAAAGAGGAAGGCGTTATCTGAGTTTAGCGTATACAAACCGTTCGTGGTGAGCCCTTCGTCAAGCTCAGGACAGGCTTGTCGAACCATGAACGGCCCTTCGACGGGCTCAGGGCGAACGTAATAGGGTAGCCTGGATACTGTTTAGGATTTTTGTTAGGGGGTTGACATGTCAGCATTACCGTTACAGGGCGTGAGGATAATCGATGCCTGCATCTACTGGGCAGGGCCTATGGCCACTTCGCTGCTGGGTGATTTGGGCGCCGAGGTCATCAAAATTGAGTCCATACAACGCCTGGACCACCTGAGGCTGCTGGGCGGCTGGCCCAGCCCCGACGGATATGAATGGTCTGCCGTATTTAACGGCGTCAACCGAAACAAGTACGGCATCACCCTCAACTTGAACCATCCCAAGGGCAAAGAAATCTTCAAGAAACTTGTGGAGATTGGCGATATAGTAGCCGAGAACTTCAGCCCCCGCGTGATGGAGAACTGGGGCCTATCTTACAAGGAGCTGAAGAAAATCAATCCCAAGATTATCATGCTCTCCATGCCCGGCTTCGGCACCACCGGCCCCTGGCGCAACTATGTCACTTTCGGGCCCAATGTGGAGATGGTATCGGGTATGCCCATCGTCAGCGGCTACAAAGACGGCCCGCCTATGATGACCGGCTATATCGCAGACCCCGCTGCCGGCTTGATGGGGTCAGTCGCTGTGATGATCGCACTGCGGCGCCGTCAGAAGACAGGCAAGGGACAGCACATCGACCTCTCGCAGATCGAGGCATTCACTGGCTTTATGGGAGGCCCGGTCATGGACTACACCATGAACAAGAGGATGCAGCCGCGCAGGGGCGATCGCCACCCTTCCTTTGCTCCGCATGGCGCGTATCGCTGCAAGGGCGATGATGAGTGGGTCACCATCACTGTGTCCTCTGACGATGAATGGGAGAGATTTTGCCAGGCCATGGGCGATCCTGCCTGGACGCGCCGAACCAAGTTCGCCGACGCCCTGAGCCGCTATAAGAACCACGATGAGCTGGACAGACTCATCGAAAGATGGACCAAGCAGCACGATAAGCGTGAAGTCATGCAAATCCTGCAGCAGGCAAACGTAGCCGCAGCACCAGTCTTGAACTATGGAGAGTTTTTGAGCGACCCTCATATTGAGGCCAGGGGTTTCCTGGAGACGGTCACCCGCCCGGTGACTGGCACGCATCCCTATCCCGGGTTTCCGGCCAAGCTCTCGCAGACTCCTGTTAGCATCCGCAAGCCGGCGCCAACCCTGGGCGAGGACAACGAGTATATCCTCAAAAAATATCTGGGCCTGAAGAAAAAGGATATCGCAAAGCTGGCGGAGGAAGAGATAATCGGGACCAAGCCCCAGGGATGGGCCTTCGGCATGGAAGCGGAAGAAGCTATATCAAGGCTGAAGGACATTCATACCAAAGCGGAGTGAGATAATAAATAGGTTTCGATTACGCTTTCGCATGGTCACAAAATAGCACATCTTCCAGTCTTGTCCTGAGACAAAAGTCATATACCCGATTTATCCCCCGGCTTAAAATTACTGATGTGGGATTCTAAGTGGTGGGGTGGGAAAATGGACGTCAAGGTTTATATCACACAGACCTGACCCTACTGTAAACAGGTCAAGAGGTTTCTTGACGAGCGCGGCGTAAAATTTAAGGAGATCGATGTGTCCCGTGACCGGGCAGCGGCGGACGAGATGGTGCGCCTGACGGGGCAACTGGGTGTCCCGGTAACCGTCATCGATGGTGAGGTAGTCGTTGGCTTCAACAGGCCTCACCTGGAGCAACTGCTCGCTAGCAAAGGCGGCCAGCGGCCTCACCTCGGGTTAAAGGTGGCCGATGCGAGCAAAGTGGCGCAGAGAACAGGAGTGGTACCGGTATTCGGGGCACTTGTGGGCGCTGTGGCTCCGGCATCTCCGGGTGAGAGGGCTGGCTTGAGAAACGGCGATATAATCACTGAGTTGAATCTGCGGCCGATACGCGGTGCAGACGACCTGGAGCGAGCTATGGGTGAGCTAACCCCGGGCAGCCGGGCCACGATTGTCTATCTGCGGGGTCAGGAGACCTTGAGAGCGGAGATTGTGGTGTAAGCAAAGCATTTTGTTAGAATTTCGAAGTAGGGGGCATCCGCCGCAGGCGGATGCCCCTCACAATTGAAGGCATTGGAACTCGGCTATGCTGTAGTAGATGCCCGAATCCTGCTTTCTTGATTCCTCTTAAGATGAGATAGCCAGGCTAATTCCGGAGTAGATAAACCAGACTCCGAATCCGGCCAGAACGGCTGAGCAGATGCCGAATACCACGCTGGTCACCTTGGGCGTCCACAGCCTCTTCGATTTGAACACTACCCAGGAAAGCAGGAAAAGCCAGACGAGGTCAAAGGACCAGTGTACCGCGCCGAAGGCTATGATACCCGTTTTGCCGAAGGTGGTGGCACTTGCCAGCAGTGCCGCGCCGACTGTGGCCCACCATACGAAGAAATATGGGCTGGCAGCGGTCGTCGCCAGTCCCGCAACTATGGAGCTATGAGGCGAATCCTTTTTCACTTCCAGTGCTGTAATCCTGGTCCGGAATGCGCCCCAGGCCATCCAGAGCAGCATCAGGCCACCCGCTAAGCCCACGCCTATCTTCACTTCGGGCATCTTGAGATATTCGGCAAGCCCAAAGTAGACCAGGAAAATCAGGGGTATCTCGATAATGCCGTGCCCTATAGCAACGAGGGCGCCGGCCCACTTGCGTTGCGACCCCTTGGTAACCGTAACCGCAGTCACCGGGCCGGGCATCATCACCCCGGAGGCTGAGAGGAGGATGACAGAGCCCAAGAATAGAGGAAGGCTCTCAGTATTAGCCGTCATGTTTAGCCTTCCTGCTCAATATGCTTATCTTCATGCTATCATTATAGTATGATAGCCCTCTATAGCCAAGGAAGTTCTATATTCAGGAATTCATGCAACATGGAAAGGTGTGCTATAATCTCTGGAGCGGGTTGAGACTAGAGCGATTCGATAGTTATGAGGTGCGTTCATGGAGAAGATTGTCAGGACTCTGCGCTGCAAGAACGTCAATATCCCGGGCACCCTGGGCAAACTGGCTACGACCATCGGGAAGGTCGGGGTGGACATCGGGAATATAACAACTGTGCACTTAGGCCCGCATTATACTATCCGAGACATTGACGTGTATGCCGAGAGTGAAGAGCAACTTTCGCGAGTGATAAACGAGGTGTCGAAACTCAAAGAAATCTCGGTTCTACAGGTCAGGGATGCTGTGCTCGAATTCCACAAGAACGGCAAGATAAAGATGATCAGCACGGTTCCCATCACCTCGCTGGACACACTGCGCAAAGTCTATACCCCGGGCGTGGCTCAGGTGTGCAGGTTAATCGAGAGCCAGCCAAGCTGGAAAGATACCTACACGTCTATCCCTCTTTCTGTGGCTATTGTCACTGATGGGACCGCCATCCTCGGATTGGGGGACATCGGTCCGGTGGCAGGGATGCCGGTAATGGAGGGTAAAGCTGCTCTGCTCCAGCAACTGGTAGGAGTCAGTGGCATACCGATACTGTTAAACATTAAGGACTCAGACGAGATTGTGGAAACAGTGAAACATATAGCCCCTACGTTTGGGGGCATTCAGTTGGAAGACATAGCGTCGCCAAGATGCTTCTACATTGAGGACAGGCTTATCAATGAGTTGGATATCCCTGTTATGCACGACGACCAGAAGGGGACGGCAGTGGTTACGCTGGCAGCTTTGATCAATGCCTGCAGGCTCACCAAGGTCACACTTCAGGAGGCGAAGATCGGACTTATCGGCCTGGGAGCAGCCGGCCTCTCTATCGGTAAGTTTCTACTTCAGTATACAGGCAACCCCGCAATGGGTGCGGCGAGGACTGAAGCCAGCGTGAAGCGACATGCGGAGGCAGGAGGCATTCCATCTAACCTTGATGAAATCATGCAGAAGGCGGATATCGTGATCGCCACTACGGGGGTGAGAGGACTGATAGACCCCAGCAAGGTGAGGAAAGGGCAAATAATATTCGCTCTATCGAACCCGTATCCGGAGATCACTCCAGAGGCAGCAAGGGCAGCAGGGGCAATTCTGGCTGCTGACGGCAGGTCGGTCAACAACCTGCTCGGTTATCCCGGGATTTGGCGCGGGACACTGGATGCCAAGGCTAGAAAGATAAACTACGAGATGCTCAAAGCTGCTACTTTAGCCATCGCTGGCGCTGCGAATGAGGGAGAGCTTGTGCCCAGCGCCATTGACTCCAAGATGCATCTGGCGGTGACTCACGCCGTCGCCAGGGCTGCTGTTGAGTCAGGGCTTGCTCAGCGACAACTGGACGATGACTATTTTGCGAGTACCGATTGCAAAGAGCCTCCCTGGGCATAAAGCCTACCTCGCCGTTCTGTATTTTGGGCAGTGTTCAAAAGCTCAGACCATAGTTTGAGCTTTTGCGCTTGTGCAAAATATCTCCTAACTTTTTGTTCCCCACTTTGTTGTATATAATGTAGCGCATGAGGCACCTTTTGAGGGTATCGAAAAGCTGCGCTCGCAAGTGGCTTCTGGTCATAGCCATCATTTTGGTGGTGTGCGGTATCGTGCTTGCTGTCATGAATACACGGAGCTGCAAAGAATGGCTGGCGAACAAAGCGGCTAGCGCCGACGTGGACATCGTGGGCATCAGCTTCAAAGGCATCAGCCTGACTGCGGTGACAGTGGACGTCACGGTTAGTGTGCACAATTCGAACCCGGTTGGCGCTGTCCTGCACAGGATTGCATATGTCATTTATTTCGAGGAAGATGGCAAGTGGGTGCAATTGGGCAGTGCGGATAAAACAGAGGACGTCATGATAAAAGCCAGCAGCTCGACCAGCTTTGATATAATGAATCAAATAGAGCTTCTTCCGGCCATAGCAGCGTTGTACGAGATGCATAACCAGGGAGGGGTGGTTACTCTGAAGGTTGCGGGTTCAGCATGGGTGGGGATCGGGCCTGTATCTGTGGAAGTCCCCTTTGAGCGTATTGAGAAGGTAGGTTTTTAGAGAAGAATGTATGCTTCCCCTTATTGTCAGTGGGGATTTACGTTGCCTGTAACTCGACGAAGGCCTATAGCTTAGTGTTTTAACTTGCAGGATGAGACCGATGTGAACAGGATATTGGTGAGTCGCAACACGACTAACGATTGCTAGTGTGGAGAAGGAGGAGGAATGTCTAAGATAAGCAAACTCAGGATTCTCATTCCGGTCATTCTGCTGATTGCGTTGGTCGGCGCCTGTACAACTACAGCCACGCCGACGAACACTCCGACCCCTACTCCAACTTCTACAGTTCAGCCTACGGCAACACCTAGTGGGACACCGCTATCCGCTCTTCCCTCGGTTGCCGATGTTGTAGCGAAGGTCATGCCAGCAGTAGCCTACGTTTCCGTCGAATATAAGGTCGCATCAATTTTCCTAGCCACGAAAAGCGGCTCGGGGGTAGTTCTCAGCCCCGATGGCTATATCCTGACCAATAACCATGTAATCGAAGGATACACCAAGATCGAGGTGTCTCTGCCCAACGACGAACAGACCTATCAGGCTAGCGTTGTGGGCGCTGACCCCACCAGCGACCTGGCAGTGATTGAGATCGACGGCCATAACTTTCCCACAGCCCAGTTCGGCGACCCCTCCGGGTTACGCGATGGAGATTGGGTAATAGCTTTCGGCAACGCCTTAGGGCTGGTAGAGGGTGGCCCCACGGTTACCCTGGGTATAGTGAGCGGGCTGGGGCGCTCTTTCACCATAGGGCAGTCTGCTTACTACGACATAATACAGACCGATGCTGCCATCAATGAAGGAAACAGCGGCGGTCCCCTGGTCGACCTGAATGGCAATGTGGTGGGAATAGATACATTCATCATCTCCGGAGCGGAGAACATCGGCTTTGCCGTGAGCGCCAACACTGCTAGCCGTGTATATGACGACCTGCTCAAATATGGGCGTGTGATCAGGCCTTACCTAGGTGCTACTTTTGATGATCTCACACCGGACGTAGCCTCACGGCTTGGCATCTCAATGAGCAGGGGGGTCCTGGTTTCATACGTTGTACCGGGTGGCCCGGTAGCCAAGGCAGGCATTCAAGCCAACGATGTTATCATTAGCTTCCAGGACCAAAAGGTAACCGCGGCATCCGCTTTGATAAAGTTGTTATGGGAATACGAGGTTGGGGATAACGCAAAGATAACCTACTGGCGAGGAAATAGCGAGCATGTAATTTCAGTTACCCTGGGAGAAAGACCTTGAGGGTCTGCTAAAGCGAAGTAGGTAGGATTTTAGCAAGTTCCTCTTTACATTGCCTGTGGTCTGCCTTGTGCAGGCTCGCAGGTCTTTACGACTGCTTGCGGAAGCGTCTTTGCCGAAGAAGCCGAAGGGTATTCGGTCGGATTGACCGCGTTGTATGCGATTTCCCGGGATCCTTTTCTTCTACGTGTATGCTACAATCTATGACTGGGCACTCAGGTGGGCAACTGCCATCTTCCTTTTGCTCACAGGGCTCGCAGTGAATGGTGACCAATCCGTTGGACAGCTTGCTCTTGATATCCCCTTCGAGGTGGTCGCAGAGCTTGTGCGCTTCTTCCAGAGTAACCGATTTAGGCAGGACCAGGTGCAGGTCTATATACCGCTGGCTTCCTGACTTGCGGGTGCGCAGCTCGTGAAAACCGGTTATCTCTCCCAGATGTTCTGTGATGCTCGCTGCTATGATATCCTCCTCTGCCTTGGGTAAGCTCACATCTACCAGGCCGCCCATCGACTTGCGGGTAATGTTCCAGGCCGCCCTGAAGATGAGCAACGCTACCCCAATAGCGATTATGGGGTCCAGTATATACCAGTGCGTTATCTCTACCACTAGCAGTCCGACAAGAACGCCCAGCGAGGTATAGACATCGGTGGTGAGGTGCCAGGCATCTGCTTCCAGTGCCACTGAATCCGTACGGTTAGCTATCTTGTGTAGAAAGCGTGATACGAAGAAATTTGCCACTACCGAGAACGCCATAATGCCTATGCCGGCGACGAGGAATTCCGGCTTGGCTCTGTTGATTATCTTGACTATCGCTTCGTAGATAATGAGACCTGCAGCCAGGAATATGAGTAGTGCCTCAACGGAGCCGCTGATGTTCTCAATCTTGCCGTGTCCGAACTCGTGCTCCTCATCGGCTGGCTTGACGGCGGCGCGGATGCTGAAAAAGGCAATAATAGCGGCAAGCAGGTCAACGGCGCTGTGGATACCCTCGGATATGACGCTGACGCTGCCCATGATAAACCCTACCGTCAGCTTGAGGGCAACAAGAACGCTATTGGAAAGAATTGATAGACCAGCGGCTCTGGTCTTAGTGGAAAACATTGTGCCTCAAAACTCCTGTCCCTTCACCCTAGGACGCAAGGTCTATAAGCGTATCAAAGCCGATAATCCTTACCGATGCAGCATTGTGACAGGCAATGAGGCAATCATCACCAATCGCTCTTTAACAGATGATATACACATCAAACGTTGTCGTCAAGCCAATTTAAATATGCGGCCATTTGATGCTTTGTGGGGCACAGCACGCTGTGCCCCTACGTCTCGTGCTCACACATCCACCGCAGCTTTAAAATACCTCCTCTGGAAGTATAGAGCTACGTTTACCAAGCTGATGAGCACTGGCACCTCCACCAGGGGGCCGATGACGGCGGCGAATGCCTGCCCCGAGCCGATGCTGAACACCGCCACGGCCACAGCGATGGCCAGTTCGAAGTTGTTGCTGGCAGCAGTGAAGGCGATGGTCGCTGTCTTGGGGTAGTCAGCGCCTATCTTCTTGCCCATCCAGAACGAGACCAGGAACATGAGTACGAAGTAGATGAGCAGCGGTACGGCGATGCGCACCACGTCCAGAGGCAATTGCACAATGTAATCGCCCTTTAATGAGAACATCACCACGATGGTGAAGAGCAGGGCGATAAGCGTGACGGGGCTGATTCTGGGGATGAACTTGTTCTCGTACCAATCCCGTCCCCTGAATTTGATAAGCGTGAAGCGCGTTATCATGCCGCCGAAGAAGGGTATGCCCAGGTAGATAAGCACGCTCTGGGCTATTTGCCAGATAGTGACGTGTACCTCTGTGCCTTGAAGCCCGAACCACCTTGGAAGCACCGTTATGAAGACATAGGCGTACACGGAGTAAAAAACTATCTGGAAGATGGAGTTGAAGGCCACCAGCCCGGCGGCATACTCGCTGTCGCCCTTTGCCAGTTCGTTCCAGACGATGACCATGGCGATGCAGCGGGCCAGGCCTATCATGATCAGCCCTTGCATGTAGTCGGGATGCGGCCAGAGGAATCCGAGGAATCCGATTGCCAGGAAGAACATGAGAACCGGGCCGATTACCCAGTTCTGTACCAGCGATAGACCGAGCACACGCCAGTTGCGGAATACCTTGCCCATTTCCTCGTATTTCACCTTAGCCAGTGGCGGATACATCATCAAAATAAGTCCGATGGCTATGGGGATGGAAGTCGTGCCTACTTGAAAGCGGTTGATAAAATCGGCTGTACCTGGGATAAAGTAGCCCAGCCCCACACCCAGCCCCATCGCCAGAAATATCCACAGCGTGAGGAAGCGGTCTAATAGGGCAAGCCGACGTATGCTGGTTTTTGACTCTAAATTATTCATGATGTCTCGTTATTTTTTTCGTGAGTGTATGTGAAGTTATGAGGGAAGCGAGGGATCCTAAGCAGTCTTCGCTAACGGTTCTGCTTGAACCTTTCTACTGGATCTCCGCCGGTATCCAGATGAGACTTCAGCTTACCCTGCTGAGAACGGGACACTTTGTCATAGACGGACCTTTTCAGGAAGGCCAGGGCCTCCTTCTCATCGCGGTCAACGATGATTTGCTCAAGCTCAAGCAGCTCCTCCGGCTCAAGCCCTATGGCCGTTTTTCTGATTTCAAGCATGGCACTCCCTCTATAATCCCTTTCCTAAATGCGCACTAACGCATGCGATGGGCAAAAAAGAAAGGCTATCTGGCACATTTCTGGACGCAGCCAGGGCCCACGCGCTTGGCTACCTTGAGGCGCTTCCTGTCCCGAGTTACCAATTCGTTGCCCTCAAGCCCTTTTCTCACAGCCTCGACGAGGTCAGCGTAATAGGGTTTCATCCCCTCTTCGTCTATGGAGTAGAGCGACCACAGGCCATCCTTCCTGAGCTTGAGAAAGCCAGCGTCGTAAAGAGCACTCAGGTTACGGGAGGCCCTGGTCTGTGAGATGTCCAGCGCCTGCATCACCTCGCAGACGCAGCACTCCCTCTCCAGGAGCAGGCTCAATATCCTGAGCCTAGTCTCGTCAGACAGGGCCTTCATGGCCTTGACCAAATCCCGCATTGGCAATTATCCTATATGCGCATCTACGCTTATAGTATATAACCGTCAGGGAGATTTCGTCAAGAAACATTTTAAGGGCGGGTTCCAAACCCGCCCTTACTGTGAGAACTATGCTGCCTTGTTTTTCGCGCCTGACCGGCGCTCTTCTAGCCTTAGGGTCAGCAGCCGGCGAGATTAATATAGTTCCATTTAGTGATTGTATCCTTGCATTCCGGCGTAGTGATGGTGAGGGTCACGGTGTAGTTACCGTTTGTGGTATAGACGTGAGTTGGGTTTTGCTCGGTGCTGTCACTGGTGCCATCGTTACTGAAGTCCCAGGCCCAACTGGTTATATTACCTGTTGATTCATCAATGAAGTGAACTGTGGTGGTTTTGTTGCAAAATATGCCGTTCCCTCGGTCTTGGCAATTCCCTGGTATAGGATCGATGGTGAAGTCAGCAAAGTATGGGCAGGAGGTGATCTCGATATAATCTTTCTTTACCTCGGTATTGTTGCCTTTAGGGCCTCTCACTGTCAGGCTGACTGTGTAGTTGCCGGGACTTTCGTACGTGTACTTCGGGTTCTGCAAGATGCTATCTACTACACCGTCATCGTTGAAGTCCCATTCCCAGGCACTGATGTTGTCTGTTGACTTATCGCTGAACTGGACATCCAGCGGGGGAGAGCCGTTGGCGGGGGTGGCAGTGAACTTAGCTTGGGGAGTTGCTGTCCCACAGCCCACTAGGGTGCTCAATACCAGTATAATCAAAGCTAGAACTGCTGCTATCCTCATTGTCTTTGTCCCCCGAATGGTTGGGTTTAATTATATCACATAATATAAACCGTCAATCCAGGATTCGCGGAAGCTGGAATTGATTGCTTTCATAAGCCAGGTTCGACTTCAAACTCTCGATAAGATATAATTTGCTGTGACGCCATTGAGTGAGCCTTTCCTGGTAGGGAGGTGGAGATGAGCAAGAAGGATATAATCGAGGTTACGGATAAGCCGATAGTACCCGAGGAAGTCATCGCCAAGGTTAAAGGCGCAGATTGCGGCGCGGTGGTGACTTTCACTGGCAAGGTACGCGCACGCTCCGGGGATAGAAAAGTGCTCTACCTGGAGCACGGCGTCTCAGGTGAAGCGCCGGAGAAGATGCTGAAGGACATAGTGGCTGAGATCAGGAGAAGGTGGGATTTGGGAGAGATAGCTTTTTGCTACCGCAGAGGGAAGATAAAGCCAGGCGAAGTCACCGTAGTCATAGCTGTTGCCGCTACTCATCGCCAGGAGGCTTTCGCTGCCTGCGAGTATGCCGTAGACCGCCTCAAGCAGAAGGTTACCACCAGGGAGGGCAGGGAGAACGGTGAAGTCCGTGTTGGTAAAAAGGGTCAGCCTTAAGGTAGAAGGCCTCCAGCTTGCGGCAGAGATTTATTTACCCGCTGGCAAAAGGCCTCACCCTGCTATCTGCATCTGTCATGGCGTGCCTGCCAAGAGAACCCCTGACCCGACAGATAGGGGCTATCCACTGCTTGCTGAGAAATTCAGCAAAGAGGGATTCATCTCCTTTATCTTCAATTTCAGAGGCACTGGAGAGAGCGAGGGCAACTTCGATATGTTGGGCTGGACGCTTGACTTGACGGCAGCGATCGACTATCTGTTCCAGCTCGATGGCGTGGATAAATCTCGGCTGTCACTCATGGGGTTCAGCGGCGGAGCGATGGCCTCAGTGTACTGTGCTGCCAATGATAAGCGAATTTCCTCGGTCGTCGCCTGTGCCTGTCCCGCCCGGTTTTTCGATATCTCGGAGTTTAGCAAGATTGAGGAATTCCTGGCGCACTGTCGCCAGGTAGGTATAATCAGGGACAGAAGCTTCCCGCCATCTGTGGAGAAATGGGCTAAGGGTTTCGATGAGGTCAGGCCAACCAGGTGGATACATAAAATATCGCCTCGCCCGCTCTTGATAGTTCATGGCGATAGTGATCAGACCGTACCCCTCAGCCATGCCTGGGAGCTCTACCACAAGGCTAGAGAGCCCAAGGAAATCTCCATCATTCCAGGCGCTGAGCATAAGCTGCGTCTGAGCGAAGCAGCTATGAATACCGCTCTGGCCTGGTTGAAGAAAGAGAATGGTCTAGCAGAGGGGAATTGATGGCTTCTTCAGGCGGTTCGTCAAGACTGAAGGGCAAGGTGCTTCTGGTCAACCCCAACCAGGATAGGGCAACCGAAGGGCATGGCGGTACTGCTCGTTTGCTTTCCAAGGCAGCATGAAGCACTACAGGGTGGGCAACTTTTGAGAAAGGATTTGGCTATAGGGTAAGGTCATAAAACGATGAATTGTGACGAAGAGGTAACATTACAAGCGATTGTTACCCGGATTGCGCATCACACTGTTTTGTGATAATTGATAATTGCCATTACCATAAAAAGCCTTACTAGAACCTTCTGGCTATTTTCATGACCTGTTTTGCGCGAGCCGACAAATTGGGATTATATGCGCTCAAGAGGGTTGGTACGACGTCCGTCTTGAAATAGGCGTGTCTTACGAATCTGATTGGATTCCAAATGCTAGCTACAACTCTGCCCGGCAGGATCGTAACGTGCCATTTCCCATAAAATATCCCCAAAATCTCCCCCACTGGAATTTCGCCAAGAGGGTCGAAGGGTGTCGAGGACATAGTCACTTTCCCTGAAACCTCGAACGTCTTTCCTAGCCTCTTGTACAAAAGGGGTACCCTGACCAATCTCGGACGATAGTCAAAGTTCGAAGCGCTTGGATTCACAAAGTATTTGTACAAGAATGAAAGCACCCGATAACTTGGAACTCCGTCCCAATCCGTAACTGATTCTCCCAAATCACCGAAGATATTCTCGCTGGTCTCACCTCCTATCTGGCCTTCAATCCTAAGAATATCAACTCCTTTTCTTACAACAGTTCCAATAACACGATTGTTTTGTTGTTCAAGGGTGATTTTATCTGCCATCTTTTTAGGGAACCCAAATTGCTCTCTACCCCCAATCATTGCCATATCGTCATCAACAGGCATGCTAAGGCAGTAGAACCCCTTTTCACCTCTGTATTGGCAGTGAATAAACAGAGCGCCCTCGTTGTATGTCAAGCGGCCAAAATTGGTTTCTGGATATCGTGCGACAAATACTGTAGCTAAAGGATCTTTTGTCGGTGACAGTGGTTTCGGTATTATCTCCTTGATTACGTCCATATTAGTGTTGAATGTTGCGCTCAGCATTTCCGCATTAATCAACTCAAGAAGAGGATTAGCGCCACGAAGCTTCTTCAGTTCTTCGTTCGTTAAGCTGTACAGCATATTTTACCTCCAATCCGCAAGTTCATAGGGAAGTAAATGTGATTGTGTAGCTGTTCCCCTGACGGTCTGCTTCTATCGTTGCTACATTATAAACCAATATATCAAGTGTGCGGAATAAGACCAGATTAACAATTATCGAATGGGTATGATATTTTCTTATTCTTCTTCCAAAGAGGGGTCAGGTCAGTCCCCTATTGTACAGAGAGACAAGGCTGATGTTGCAGTCCTTAGGCTGTCGACCAGAAAAGGAGTGCTTTCGGAGCTCCACTCAAGAGCTTCAAATCACGCAAACTGGCATCCAGGATTACTGCCATTTAATAGAACCCTCCCTCTCATGAGCCGGGGGTCGATATAGTGAACTGGCTGACCAAGTATCTTAGTTTTGTGCCTATTTATAATCTGAAGCCACCATTATCCTACTTTCGGGATGGCTATCTCGAAAGGCAGGAGTTGCCTACCTTACTTACCTAGGTGTCCTGGGAGTCCTCAATGATTAGTCGTCTTACGTCGTCTTGCTCGCTCATGTCACCAGCTATTATAATACCGATATATCGCTTTTCCCAAAGGATGGTGTCAGCATGTCTAGGCCCTCGACAACGCCATCTCGAACTCGAAAAGGTAAGGTTTGTTGCGTAAACCCCAATCAGATGAAGCCCCCGGTAGCTCCCCTGGCGCTGGACTATCTGGCGCATGTCCTCAAACAAAAAGGCTTTCAGGTAGACCTGCTCGACCTCTGTTTCTCAACTGACTACTCTCTCGAAGTGAAGAGCTATTTTGCCCATAACGATGTGCTGGCGGTAGCGGTGACCCTGCGTAACACCGACGATACTTATCTTGCCAGCCAGGATTTCTGCATAGACAGGTACAAGCAGGTCATCGACCTGCTCAAGGCACAGACCTCCGGGCCCATAATACTGGGCGGCTCCGGGTTCTCCATCATGCCTCAGGATATCCTGAGCTATTACGGCCTCGACCTCGGTATCTGGGGGGAAGGAGAGCTTTCTCTGCCTCTGCTTCTTGAAAGGATTGCAGCGAAGCAGGATTATCGGGATGTGCCAGGACTGGTATTTCGTAATGGCAAAGCCTTTCACTTCAACAAACCGCAATACCTCAGTCTAAGCCGCATCGCCGCACCGGAGAGGAGCGCGGTTAACAATTATCGTTATTTCGTCGAGGGTGGCATGGGTGGTGTGGAGAGCAAGCGAGGCTGTCCCAAGGGTTGCATCTACTGCGCCGACCCGGTGGGCAAGGGCAAGAAGCTGCGTCTGCGTTCGCCTCAAAGCGTTGCCGATGAGGTCGAGTCACTGCTTGAAATGGGCATAGACCATCTCCATTTCTGCGATAGTGAGTTCAACATACCTGAAGGCCATGCCCGCGACGTCTGTTTGGAGCTGATAAGGCGGGGAATAGGGGATAAGCTGAGATGGTATACCTATGCCAGCCCGGTGCCCTTTTCCCAGAACCTGGCTGCTCTATGCCGCAAGTCTGGATGCGCCGGTATCGATTTCGGTGTGGACAGCGGCAACGATGACATGCTGCGCCGCCTGGGACGCGAGTTTTTGGTGGCAGACCTCAGCCGCACGGCTGAGGTCTGCCACCAGGAAGGCATTGTCTTCATGTATGACCTGCTGCTGGGCGGGCCGGGCGAGACCAGGGAGTCCCTGAGAGAGACCATCGAGACTATGAAGAGGCTTGTGCCGGACAGGGTGGGCACTGCACTGGGGGTGCGTATCTGCCCGCAGACGGAGATGGCAGCTACGGTCAAAAGGCAGGGCTCTCTGGACAAGAACCCCAATCTACATGGCACCATCGTAGGGAACGACAATTTCTTTAAACCTGTCTTCTACCTCTCCGCGAGCTTGGGTCCCGATGCGCCGGAATACCTGGCTCAGCTAATTGAGAGGGATGAGCGCTTTTTCTATGCTTCGCCATCTGTTGCGGAGAGGAACTACAACTATAACGACAACACTGTGCTGGTAAACGCTATCAAGGCGGGATACCGCGGAGCCTTTTGGGACATACTGCGAAGGCTAGGCGCGCCATAGGGCACAGTGCTGCGTGTCCTTACAAGTAGGGCGGTTCACGAACCGCCCTACTTGGCTTTCTTCATGGCATTGACCAGGTAAACGCCTGCTAAAGATAGGTCTTCGGTGGGCAGATAGTTGGGAGCGGCGGCATCGAAGAGGATGTTTACCGAGGAGGGTATTCCCTTCTCGCCCTGGTAGAATATACACGCCATGGGGATTTTGGGCAGCGCCGTGAACTTAAAGGCAGCATCGCCGGTGCGGGTTATGGCGATGCCTCCCAGGGCCAAGCCTGCCTTCTTGAATCCTTCGACATTGTTATCGAAAGCGCGAAGCAGAGGCTGCGCCGCCATCTGAATGAATCTCCGCTCGAAGAGACTGGCTCCGGGAAGCTGCCGGTAAGCTATCCACTCATCGGCGATGGATGCGCCCTTTGCCTGCAGCAGGTAATGTAGCAGGATAATCTCCAGATATTGCGGAACAGGGGCCGTCTTTCCTTCCTCTTCTATTTTTACCTCGGGATAGTACACAAGGAAAACTCGGTTGAAGAAGGGTATCCTGAACCTCTTGCCGTCGTAATTTGTGCCGCTCTTTGAGGCTACGGCGTAGGGAACAATCCCTTTCATCTCCTCGATGGCTTGTTCTATGGCAGCATCATTTGCCATCCTTTTCTCCTCTCAAACAGTATAGCTTTCAGGATAAATGAAGGCAAGCTGAAATCATGTGCAGTTTGGGGCGGCCGCTGCTGCCTCGCTGACATCGCATTCCGCGTCAGTTCACAGCCTCAATTAAGGAGCTTCTTCCAGAGGCTTGGCTATCAGCTTCCTTCTTAATTGTAGCCTGTATGCTGCGATTGCGGTTCTTACAAACGCGCCTATTAGAAACCTGGAGATAGGATTCTGCACAAGCGGGCTGTTAAAGAAAGAGGCAATTAGTTTGACTGTTCTTGCGTCACCTCTAGGGACCTTTGGAAGTGCTTCGACCCTTGATACATCTATGGGTTTGGGGAAGAAACGTTTTCGATTCCTTGAGGATACGGCCCATTTCAGCATCAGGTTCGTAGCGACTGCAAGTATTTCCCACGATCTCCGCTGTGTCTTATCATCGTATTGCTCGCCAGATGCTATTTGAACGATTTCCAGCGGATGATAGACTTTTATTTTTGCATTGGTTATTTCCTTAATCAAGGAAAGAAATATATAGCAGGCTGGACAGGCTGTTACTATAGCATCTGCTCCTGTAGCTTGGCCTTCCTGCAAGCGACGATAGAGGCTATGAAGCAGGTACATCAAGGTACGAAGCGGGTTGCCCGAACCTTTGCCATATAAGGTGGGAATTGTGGCTGCCCACCCACAACAGAGACTGTTGAGTCGGCTGTGTTCCATTTCAACGACCTCACAACCTGTCAAGGTCAGAATCTGGCGAACCACCTCTTGAGGTTTACCCCCGAAGTATCGAGACATGCAGTGATCATGCACAGTCACCTTCAGCTTCAGATTGCGGTTAACTTTAATATCGCCGTTTTGAAGCTTCTCCAGAATCAAATAGTCAAGGGGTAAAGCCTCAAACTTGAACTGCGCCCCAAATCTTCTCGGCAGTACCTCGGACAGCATAGCTGCCTCTGCCTCCATAAAGCAATACGCTCTTTCTACGCCCATCTGCGTAAATTGGCTGCGTATTAGTTCTATAACCTGCTCCGTCACATCAATCGCACCCAATTTATTGCTGTCGCCGCCGCACCCCCACAATCCTTCGGCCCCGACAGTCATATGTCCAAACTCCTCCAGCGCCTTTCCCTTAACCAGATGGGGTACAAGGTTAGTGTAGAAGCCGGTGAGCAGGATCTGTTTGTTTGGTTTGTGGAGATTATGCTCCCACTCGCTCAGCAGAGAGACATCGTCTTTATCCATAAGGGCCCTGATACAGGACCAGATATTCTCGGGTTCATTGGGGAATATCATCTTTGCTAAGAATGGCAGGCCGTGCTTTCTAATATAGTCGTTGTAACGCTCAAGTATGAGCTCATAAGGGTCGGCGCCCGTGGGGCATATAGAGTCGCAAAAGTTACAGGTGGTGCAGTATTGAAAAGCTAGCGAGTCCTCAGCATCGCCTTCAATAAGCGCTTGAATATCTGCCTTGGCTGCGCCTTCAGGAAGATTCAAAACGGGGCATTTTACGAAACACTCGCCACAGCGATTGCAGAGGTCTTCCTTGAACCAGCGGAATGTGTGCTCGAGACCCATAAACTCCTATCTGCAAGGACCGCTACGGCAGGTCCCTCATGAAAAAGCGCTTCCGGGACAGGACCTTAGGAAACTGGTGTATAACAACCCCTTTAAACATAGTCCTAGCCCTTGCCTTGTGAAGTCTAGCCGGCTGTTCGCCCACTGCCATCTGAAGCAATTCGAATATATGGTACACTGGCATACGATTTGGATAGACTATTTGCCCTACTGTTAGCATTTGCAGGCAGCCAGCGCAGTAGACTGCCAGCGCTTGCGCCCTTGTCTTTTGGGCGAGACGCAGGGTTCTTATCGTGGCAAGTGTAATATCCCAAGGGTTATATGCCGAATAGTAGCTGAACCCACCTCCAATACCGCAGCACAGAGCCTTCTGACGGCTGAGGTCTTCTTCTACTACCTCAGCACCCATCATGCGCAGGAGCTTTCTGGGGATATCCAGGTATTCCTCACCGAAAAATTTACCGTAGCAGGACTCTTGTATAGTAACTGTCATATTCAGGGGATTTGTAATCCGTATTTCACCTTTCTCTATCCTCTCGAGAAGCCACGGCAGAAGATGCTGAACCTCGAAATCCAGCTTCACCCCGAATTTGGGCAGTACATTGGTGAACATGTTACGGCCGGCTGTACAGGGAATGATCATACGCTTGAAGCCAAGTTGCTTATGCCATGCTTCCAGCCGTCTAGCAGCCTTTTCCACCATGTCATACTGGCCGGTGCGATAGTAAGTTTCGCCACAGCACAGATTTAGAGAGCCCCTGATATTTACACCTTCCAACAATTTGGTCCGGGTGATATAGGGCACGGTAATCCAGTTGCACCCCGGATAGAATATCTCCTGGCAGGGCGATCTATCATCCCAGGATTTCACAAGGGCTTTCTCGTCATCGGGCAACCTGTCTAAAACATAGGTCCTGAAATTGAGCGCGCTGTCCGGTGTATAGTACATTGCCCTTAGGGGAAGCCCTTGACTTACAGATTTCTCATGCCAGATGTCTAGAATCATCTGAGTTGGATTACATCCTTCGGGGCATACAAAGTTACAGGCGAAACAGCTTGTGCATTTCTGCAGCACATGCTTCGTATCATCGCCATCTAGAAGCCTGCGGATCTCGTCCTTGGCAACCTTAAGAGGCAATTGCATAACCGGGCACTGCTGAAAACATTCGCCGCATTGGGTGCATTTCTCTGCGTTGAACTTGTCGAATAGGTCCATAGAAGCACCCCCACTGCTCAGCTAGAATTCAAAGGGCACTGCTTATTATAACTCATTCCAGGCTTTGGCAGGCAAGCGGCCGATTACTGCTCTAGGCCAAGCCTTTCCCCAGCTCTGAGATCTACTTTGAGGGCATACTCCGAAGCGCTCACCTTGGGCTGTCCCTGAGGCTGCACTCGCTTGATAAGCAGGTATCCTCCCTGGCCGGCAACGGCTATGCCTTTGTCGGAGCTTTCGATAATCTCGCCAGGCGCGCCAGAGACGTTTTGCATGATTAGGTCACAATCGAATATTTTGAGTTTCTGGCCGCGCAGAGAGGTGGTGGCGCCGGGCTGGGGATTTGTGCCTCGAATCAGGTTGTAAACCTTGGCTATGGGCTGAGCCCAATCGATGATGGCGTCTTTCTCCTGACAGGGGCGCTCGTAGGTGGCCTGAGACTCATCCTGGGGTATCCTGGGGGCCTTTCCCTTGTAGATGAGGTCGATTGACTCCATTATGGCTTCTATACCCAGAGGGGAAAGCTTATCGTAATAGAGCGAGCCTACGGTATCAGATGGTGAGATTTCGACCTCTTTTTGCAGCAGTATGGGACCGGTATCAATCCCGGCATCGGGCCATAGAATGGTGATGCCTGTCCTAGTATCACCATTGATGATAGCCCAGTTAATGGAACTCCTTCCTCGGTGCCTGGGCAGTAATGAAGGGTGATATTGAATAGTGCCCAGCCTGGGGCAATTTAGTATGGACTCGGGCACAATGTCGGTCACAAAGGCCATGACCCCAAGGTCTGGCGCCAGCCCCACAAATTTGTCGTAAACCCCGGGGTCGCGCATACGCTGGGGCTGTAAAACGGGGATACCGTGATGTTGAGCTGATTCCTTGAGGGGATCAATCCTGGAGCCAGGTTTATCGGGCGGCACGTAAACAGCCGCAACCTGCTCCCCTCTGTTCAGCAAAGACTCCAAAACCTTCTGTCCGAATGCAGCTTGCCCGATTAACACAATCCGCATATCCCACCTCCCCAGTGTTCAATGCCCTGCAAATTGCCTACATCCCCGTGGCGGGCTAAGAATTAAGTAGGCGACCCGATAGTGGGCGTCGCATGAAGATAGCCAGCCTTTTGGTCGATCATCACGTTAACGGCGGCAGGAAGCCCGCTGGCAAAGGC
>Ga0315274_10002724_pt1 | contig 26421 bp, 21 predicted proteins | sample YL17G02_20_MG_FD_203700 | JGI IMG/M metagenome (GOLD analysis project Ga0315274, IMG submission 203700) | Sediment microbial communities from Yellowstone Lake, YNP, Wyoming, USA - YL17G02_20 | ecosystem: Environmental > Aquatic > Freshwater > Lake > Sediment | place: USA: Wyoming | collected...
GAGGGGAGAGGGGGCCTACCCCCCCCGCAAGCGGAGGGGAGAGGGGGCCTACCCCCCCCGCAAGCGGAGGGGAGAGGGGGCCTACCCCCCCCGCAAGCGGAGGGGAGAGGGGGCCTACCCCCCCCGCTTGCGGGGGGGAGAGGGAGCCTAACCCCCCCGCTTGCGGGGGGGAGAGGGGGCCTAACCCCCCCGCTTGCGGGGGGGAGAGGGGGCCTACCCCCCCCGCTTGCGGGGGGGAGAAGGAGGGGGGTGCGCACTCGCTGCTCCGACGACCTGCTGTGGCTCCCCTTCGTCACCGCACAGTACGTGGACGCTACCGGCGACGAAGCGATCCTGAGCGAGCAAGTGCCGTTTCTCACAGGCGAGCCCCTGGAAGCAGGAGAAGAGGAGCGCTACGGGCGCTATGAGAGCGCGGCCGAACCCGGCACGCTTTACGAGCACTGCCGCCGGGCATTGGACAAGGGGTCAACCGCCGGAGCGCATGGCCTGCCCTTGATGGGCAGCGGAGACTGGAACGATGGGATGAATCGGGTAGGCCGCCAGGGGCGGGGCGAAAGCGTGTGGCTGGGCTGGTTCCTGTACGCCACCTTGACCCGCTTTGCCCCCCTCTGCGAGCATAAGGGCGACGAAGAACGGGCCACGGCGTACCGGCAGCGGGCACAAGACCTGCGCCAGGCCCTGGAACAACATGCCTGGGATGGCAACTGGTACCGCCGTGCGTACTACGACGACGGCACACCGCTGGGATCAGCAGAAAACCTCGAATGCCAGATTGATTCCATCGCCCAATCGTGGGCCGTCATGTCCGGGGCGGCCGATCCAGCGCGTGCGGTGTCGGCGATGGAGGCCGTCGCCGAGCGGCTGGTGTGCTCCGACAGCGCGGATGAGTACATCCGATTGGCGTTGCTCTTTGCTCCGCCTTTCGATAAGACGGTGCACGATCCCGGTTACATCAAGGGCTACCCACCGGGTGTCCGGGAGAACGGGGGGCAATACACACACGCCGCGCTGTGGGCCACGTGGGCCTTTGCCGAACTGGGACAGGGAGATCGCGCAGAAGCGTTGTTCCGGCTGCTCAACCCCATTTACCACAGTGACACACCCGACAAGGTGGCGCGCTACAGGGTGGAGCCTTACGCTGTGGCAGCAGACGTCTACAGTGAAGAACCGCACGTGGGACGTGGCGGCTGGTCCTGGTACACGGGAGCAGCCGGGTGGATGGTTCGCCTGGGCCTGGAAGCCATCCTGGGGCTGCGCCGGAGAGGGAACTCACTGCAAATCAACCCGTGTATTCCCAGGGCTTGGCCGGGCTACGCATTGACTTACCGCCACGAGGGAACCGTTTACCACATTCGCGTGGAGAATCCAGGCGGCGTCAACCGGGGGGTGAAACAGGCGACGATGGACGGGGACAGCCTGCCCAACGAGGAGATACCGCTGCTGGGTGATGGTCAGCGGCACGAGGTGCGTATCCTGATGGGGTGATGCGCGACATTCGCGCGCACGAAATACGCGGCGCGAATGTCGCGTGCGCGAATCTGCGTCCCACGGACGTACTCATGGATGTACCCATCCACGTACATCCGATCCGCGATATTCGCGATTGTCGCAAACGTGGCAGGCTAATTCGGTAGTGACCTGCCGGTTAGCTGCCGGCCACCTGTGGCTTCGCCTCCCCCTTCGTCACCCCCAGCATGCACAGGATCGCCAGCAGGAAAAAAGCGGGCGTCACCAGGAAGATCAGGTTATAGTTGCCGCCGCCCCACTCGACGATGTAGCCGTTGATCGCCGGCCCGGCGATGGCGGCCAACTGCGAGGCGATGTAGTACAGCCCCGTGTAGGTCCCCAGGTCGGCGTCAGAGGCCGAGATGTCCACCACCATGGGGAGCGAGTTGATGTTGACCAATGCCCAGCCCATCCCGCCGATGGCGATGATGGGCCAGACCAGCGTCGCGTTGCGCAGAAAAAAGTTCGACATCAGCAACACGCCAAAGATGGCCAGGCCGGTGATGATCGTCCGCCGCCGGCCGAAGCGGGCCGCGATGTAGCCGGAAGGGATGGCAAAGATCAGGAACGTCAGCGAGGCCACCCCCATCAGCAGCGGCGCCCGGCCGACCGACATCCCCAGTTCACTTACCCCGTAGGAGGAGAGGAAGGTCTCGACGGCGTTGTAGCCGACGAACCAGCAAAAGATGGCGGCCATCAGGAGCGCCAGGCTGCGGCGGGCCTCCGGCGAGACGCGCTTGATGCCGCGCAATACGCCCGCCCCCCCTCTCCCCCCCGCTTGCGGGGGGGCTGAGGGGGGGGTAGCGGCGGCCTCGAACTCGCGCGGCTCCCGGACGAAGAACAGCAGCATCAACACCGCTGCCGCCATCAGCACGCCGCCGAAGGCGAATGGCACCATTCGTCCCATCCCATACAGCAGACCGCTGCCCAGCGTGGCGATCAGTGTCCCGACCCCGCCCATCAGGTTGATGACGCCGTTGGCCTGGGAGCGCAAGGGGCTGGGGGTCAGGTCGGGCATGAGGGCGATCACGGGCGTGCGAAAGCCGGCCATCGCCAGCAGGAAGACGCCGACGGCGACCATGCGGTTTTGGCCGCATCGTTCGCCAACAGGTCGCTCATCGCGCTGCGGGCAGTCGGTCGGCACGTCCAAAACTGCGATATATCGAATGCCGCGACCGGTGATTTTGGGGATACTCAAAAAACTCTCACATCGTCAATATACCAACCAGAACCGCCCGTGCTGTTATCCGACGTCATGCGGAACCGCAGGATTACATTTTGACCTGCATACGTCCCCAGATCAACCACCACCTGAGACCACGTCCCTAGCGTGCCGCCCGTCCATGCCTGCCGCCCTGCGATTGGGCTGCCAAACTTCGTGGAGATTGACCCGGTGTAGCGGCCGGATGTGATGCGCGATCCCAGGTCAGTGAACGTTGCGCCTCCATCTGTCGAGATCTCGATCACCGACCCGTCGTACCCCAATTCCATCTTGTAGGTGTGCCAGAAGGTCAATTGTCCGTTGGCTGGAACCGTAATCACCCGCGTCCGCAGGTAGTCGTCCTTCACGGTGGCCGGTTCACTGCAGAAGTAGGAGGTGGTCGCGCTATGTGAACGAGCCGTGGACAGGCTCCAGTCGTCCGTCCCCCGTCCTGCCGAGTGTGTCCAGCTCTCCTTCACCGGGTCAAAGTCATCCCAGTAGGCTACCCCCGGCAAAGAGGTTGGCGTCGGCGTTGGTGTGTTCGTCGGCGTATTGGCCGGCGTCGCTGTCGGCGTTGGTGTGTTCGTCGGCGTATTGGCCGGCGTCGCTGTCGGCGTTGGTGTGTTCGTCGGCGTATTGGCCGGCGTCGCTGTCGGCGTTGGTGTGTTCGTTGGTGTATTGGCCGGCGTGTTATTAGGTGTCGCTGTCGGTGTGGTGGTACGAGTTGCTGTCGGTGTTGGTGTGTTCGTCGGCGTGGATGTTGGGGTATAGGTCTGTGTGGGCGTGGCAGTGTTGGTCGGTGTGCTGGTTAGGGTCGGCGTTGGCCCTGTTCCAGAAACCCTCACATCGTCAATATACCAACCAGAACCGCTCGTGGCGTTATCCGACGTCATGCGGAACCGCAGGATTACATTTCGACCTGCATACGTCCCCAGATCAACCACCACCTGAGACCACGTCCCTAGCGTGCCGCCCGTCCATGCCTGCCGCCCTGCGATTGGGCTGCCAAACTTCGTGGAGATTGACTTGGTGTAACCGCCGGACGTGATGCGCGATCCCAGGTCAGTGAACGTCGCACCTCCATCTGTCGAGATCTCGATCACCGACCCATCGTACCCCAATTCCATCTTGTAGGTGTGCCAGAAGGTCAATTGTCCGTTGGCTGGAACCGTAATCACCCGTGTCCGCAGGTAGTCGTCCTTCACGGTGGCCGGTTCGCTGCAGAAGTAGGAAGTGGTCGAGCTATGTGAACGAGCCGTGGACAGGCTCCAGTCGTCCGTCCCCCGTCCTGCCGAGTGTGTCCAGCTCTCCTTCACCGGGTCAAAGTCATCCCAGAAGGCTACCCCCGGCAAAGGGGTCGGTGTCGCCGTCGGTGTGGTGGTGCGAGTTGCTGTCGGTGTCGGTGTGTTGGCCGGCGTATTGGCCGGCGTCGCCGTCGGTGTTGGTGTGTTCGTGGGCGTATTGGTCGGCGTCGTCATCGGTGTTGGTGTGTTTGCCGGCGTATCGGTCGGGGTTGCCGCCGGTGTTGGTGTGTTGGTCGGCGTGTCGGTCGGGGTTGCCGCCGGTGTTGGTGTGTTGGTCGGCGTGTCGGCCGGGGTTGCCGCCGGTGCCGGTGTGTTGGTCGGCGTGTCGGTCGGGGTTGCCGCCGGCGTTGGTGTGTTGGTCGGCGTGTCGGTCGGGGTTGCCGCCGGCGTTGGTGTGTTCGTGGGCGTATTGGTCGGCGTCGCCGTCGGTGTTGGTGTGTTCGTGGGCGTATTGGTCGGCGTTGGTGTGTTGGTCGGGGTCGAGGTGACGGTTAGTGACCCGAGAGAAATCTCGAATATCTTACCATCGTTCTCATTGGGATCTGCTCCGTTGTCGATCCCGCGCGATACCAAGTAGATATGATTCACGCCCGGATCCTGGCTCCCAGGACCATAAGCCAATCCTGAACGAGGGGTAGTATTTGTAGAGCCAAGAAAAGAAATATCATAGGAATTAACCAGAGTTCCTGTTAACGTTGTCTCAGCGATAGTGCTGTCAATGGAACTGACAATAAACAGCGTATTCTGATCCGAGTTGTATTCGATCCCCTCGGGATCGCGCAGGCCTAGTATGGATGTATCGAAACTGGTTGCCTCATCGTCGCCTGCCGGGGGTACACTGTCAAAGACACTGTTCGCGCCCGGTGAGACCACGTACACTTCTTTCCCCACGCCATCGGCCACGAACAACTTTCCCTGCCCGTAAGCCACGCCCTCTGGATCATAGCTACTGAATGCCCCTGTGCTGATGTATGTTACTGTATCATCCGCGGTACAGTATTTTCCATCAGCCCCCAGGTTCACTTCAAAGACCCGCTCCTGGTCATCGTCGGAGAAGAAGATGTGCCCATTCCCTGGGTTCACCGCCACCCCAGTGGGCTCACCAGAGAATGCGGTTGTGCTGCAGGTTCCCTGCAGGCTTCCGAATAGGGTCGAAGTATACACATTTTTCCCTGTGAAATAGGGGGGCATCTCGTTAACTTCGCTATCGCTGATCAGGAGCCTATTTGAACCGGGTAGATATGCAATGCCAGCCGGATCCGGGCTGGGGGGAGACCACATAGAAGTGTAGACCGTACTTACCGGAGTGGCCGGCAGGCTCGCCGCCGGCGCTGCGGGTGCGGACGCGGCGAGCGATACCTCGACGATCCGGCTGCCTGGCGATGTCCGGCCGTGGCTGGCAGCAGGACCGCGATCGACGATATACAGGCTCATGGAGGCTGGGTCATCCGTAGGATCGCCGTTAGGGGCAAAGACCATACCCTGTGGGTCGAGCAAGTGAAGCTCCGATAGGTCCCAAACGCTGATGGTCTGGCCTGTTTCCGTCAGCTCATAGAGCCGATGTTTGGGAACATTCAGGGCATACAGGTGATTATTGCTGGCATTGAAAGCCAGCCCGCCTAGCTCGCCAGCCCCGAAACGATTCACGTTAATTCGAAGTATCTTTCCATCCCTGGCAGTCAATTCGCCGTCAACCTGTTTCGTTGGATCTGGGATGAGGTGGACAATCTGTGATTTCACTGCATCGAGGATGAAAAGACGCCCTTCCCGGGGATTGATCGTCACTCCATGCACCGACGTGAGACCCAATTGCCGCAAACCAAAGCGGGTCATCCCGCGCGTTAAAGTATCTAGTTCGCCAGCGGGGCCAGCCTGAACCTGATACATGTCTTGCGCTGTCTTGTCAAATATGTAGAGGCTTTGGGTTTTCTCTTCGAAGGCCATGCTCACAGAATCGGGAAAGACGTCCGGGAGAATTATAGAGTTGGCCAGCTCCTCTTCAAACAACTTGATAGTCGCGAGATGGGGCGACTCGTCCTTGGCTTGGCTATTGCTCGGCGAATCAACAACAATGAACACGTTCGCGTCGGGGGAAAAAGCCAGCCCGGACGGATTTGCGATGCCTAGCCTACCGATTTCAATGGAGCGGACCATGTAGAAGGTGACTTGGGAGGTTTGTGACAGTGCCCCAGGAACGATGGGAACAAAGGCAAAGAATACAAGGAGACATATGGTCAAGCTGGAAATGAGTTTGAACATTTTGATTTCCTCCTCCAACCATCTTCTTGGTCAAAGCGGTAGGTATGCTCGATGTGGGGACGATAACGCCAATCGGTCATGAGCGATTCTCTTCAATCGCCGAGCAGAGGGCGCTGACTACCGTCTTCACATCCCGCATCGCCATAGCGGGATACAATGGCAGTGTGACCTCACGGAGCCCCACGGCTTCTGTCGAAGGTAGTTCCCCAGGTTGGTCGCCGAATCGCTCTCGGTAGTAGCTGAACTGGTGGATAGGAGGATAGTGAATGCTGGTCTGGACACCCTGATCTCGCATCCTCTCCATGAGAGAGCGGCGATCAATCTTGCTATCCAGGATGATCGGGAAGAGGTGGCAGGCAGACGTGCCGGGATGCTCACTGAAAGGGACGAGCAGCCCGGGAACATCCGCCAACAGCCGCCGATACTCGGCGGTAAGAGCGCGTCGCCGTTCGTTATTCTGCGCCAACTTTTCAAGTTGTACCAGGCCCAGAGCCGAGCGCACCTCGTCCATGCGGTAGTTATAGCCCAGGTCAACGACATCGTAGGAGTGAGCATGTCCCCGGTGCCGATCCCAGGTCAGGGTTGTCATCCCATGAGAACGCACAACGCTGAGTTTCTCCGCCAGGTCGTCGCGATCGGTGACGACCATACCTCCTTCCCCAGTGGCCAGATTCTTGTTAGAGAAGAAACTAAAGCAACCCACATCACCAATTGTACCTACCAGCTTGCCATTGACGGAAGCACCCGGAGCATGAGCAGCATCCTCGATGACGGCCAATTGGTGGCGCCGGGCTATCTGCATGATCTCGTCCATGGCACATGGGTGTCCGCCGTAGTGCATCACGGTGATGGCCCGGGTATGCTGGTTACTATGTCGCTCAACGTCACGTGGGGAGATATTCAGGTCATCCAGGCTCGTGATATCGGCAAAGACGGGAGTTGCGCCGGTATACAAGACCGCATTGGCAGTGGCGACAAAACTCAGAGATGGCAGAATGACCTCGGCACCGGGGCCAATGCCTAGAACCACGTTGGCCAGGTGCAAGGCGGCCGTGCAGTTAGTGACAGCGAACGCATGTCTGACCCCCAGGTAGTCCGCAAACCGGCGTTCAAAATCTTGGGTCACCTGGCCCATGGTGAGCCATTTTGAACGCAACACGCCTGTAACAGCCTCGATCTCCCGCTCATCGAAATCAAGGTCAGCCAGAGGAATGTTCCACTTCATGTCCCTCCTCCAACAGGAATTCAGATCGCATCTTCTCAAAATCCTGCACTGCCTGTTCATAATCGTCTGGCCGGCCTATGTCGAGCCAGTAGCCATCGTATAGATAACCCATTACGGGTTTCCCGCTCGCCAGCAGGCGCTGCACCAGGTCAGGGAAATCAAGATACTGGCCGGCAGGGATGTAACTCAGAACGCAGGGGTCGAATACGTATATCCCCATACTGACGTGATAGTTGTACAATGGCTTCTCAATGTACCCCTTGATCCTGTTGCCACCGTCGAGTTGTATGACACCCAAATCTATCTTGACTTCTCGCCTGTGCATGGCGACTGTAGCCACAGCCCCCATCCTTACGTGGTAATCCACCAGTTCCGTGTAATTCAAGGTGGTCAGGACATCCCCATTCATCACGAGAAAAGTCTCATGCAGGTCAGGAACACAGGCCAACGGCCCAGCCGTTCCCAACGGCTTGTCCTCGATCACATAATCAATCTTTACACCATATTGACTCCCATCCCGGAAGAAGGTCTGCAGGAGCGTAGCCAGATAGCCAACGGCCAAGGTGATGTGGGTGAACCCATAATGCCGGAGTTGCTGAATGACGACCAGCAAAATCGGCATATCGCCAATCGGTACCAGCGGCTTGGGAAATACGCTCGTGTAGGGTGCCAGGCGAGTTCCTTTCCCTCCCGCCAGAATAATCGCCCTCATAGTCTTTTCCCCCTGTCCTTGACCATAGTACCTGACTAAACCTGATACTCTCCTGAACGATACCGGTCCAGGTGGTTTGAAACCCAATTGATGGTTTTCAGCAACCCTTCATCCAGCGAGATGCGGGGCAACCAGCCCAGCAATTCCCTGGCCTTACGATTGTCTGCCCACAGCCGGTACACCTCGCTTCGTTCTGGCCGGAGACGTCGCTCCTCTACTACGATCTTCACATCCCGCCCGAGGAGTCGGATGATCTTGTGAGCCAGATCGCCAACGCTGATCTCGTGATTAGAGCCGATGTTGATCGTCTGCCCAAGGGCTTTATCAGTCTCGGCGGCTTTCAGGAAACCATCCACGACGTCGTCCACGTACGTCAGATCGCGGCAGGGCGTGAGGGCACCCAGGTACACCAGGTTCCGAACGAGGGCCTGGGTGATGATGGTCGGGATGACAGCTCGGGTTGATTGGCGGGGTCCGTACGTGTTGAAAGGGCGGACGGTCACCACGGGCAGACCGTATGAACAGAAGAAACTCTCAGCCAGTTTGTCGGCGCCGATCTTGCTGGCTGAGTAGGGGGATTGGCCTTGCAGCAGGTGATCTTCGGAGATAGGAACCACGCGCGCCGTACCGTATACCTCGCTGGTTGAGGTGTGAATGATCCGCTCGACGGCTGTCTCACGCGCCGCTATCAGGATATTCAGCGTACCCAGAACGTTGGTCTCGACCACCTCACGGGGATGAAGGTAGGAATAAGGGATGGCGATCAACGCACCCAGGTGAAAAAGGTGGGTCACTCCCTGACAAGCCTCGGCAACCGCGTAGGGGTCTCGCAGGTCGCCCGCCATGATCTCAAGTGCTTCCCGCTTGGCCGTGGGCAGCAGAGACAGCAGTCCGATGTCGCCCCGTGAGTTGTAACGCACGAAGGCACGCACCTGCGCCCCCCGGTCTACGAGCGCCTCGACCAGGTGACTGCCAATAAATCCCCCCGCCCCGGTAATTAACACAGGCCGATCTTTCCAATCCATGGCTACTCCTCACGAATGGGTGCCAGGACGTCGGGGACGACCTTTACCTGGGCGGGTGTGCGACGGCAGCCATCCACGACAGCCTGATGGTCCCGTTGGACGAAATCATCGGCGGCTACGACGATTACGTCAACCTCGTAGCGGGCCACCAGATTGGGAATGGCGGCAACGGTACCCAGCACCTCTATTCCTTGTATGCACATCCCGCGCTTGGTCAAGTCGTCATCCACGAAACCGACGATTTGACACCGCTGGCCCTCCCGACCATGTTGAACCTCCCGGGCGAAGAATCGTCCAAGCTCTCCAGCGCCGACGATGAGCAGACGTTGCCGTCCCTGGCAGGATCGTCCGCCGGCCCACAGGCTATGCCAGCGCCAGAGCCCCCCTGTGACAAGCCGGCTGCGGTAACGAGCCACGGCGAAGGCAACACAGGCAAAGAAACCGCTGAGCAAGACCATCTCCATTGGAAGCGAGAACCTCAGGGGTTTCAGGAAGTTGATAGCGGTGAGCAACAAGGTGCTGAACACCGTTGATAGGACAATATCGCATACCTCCCGGCCACTGGCACAGGACCACATGCGGCGCTGAAGTCCGCAAATCTGGTTCACGAAGGTAAATACCAAGGCTATGCCGACTGTAGATACCATACTGCAGGGCCACCTGACGCGCAGCACACGGCCGGCACGCCACCAGATCAGGCTGGCTGCCGAAACCGCCCCCAGTCCCAGGATCAGGTCCAGGGTGAACCACGAGAGACGCCGGCGGATAAAGCACTGCACCGGTCCAAAGAGAATTTCCTCGACTTCTGGAGCGGCTCGGGCGAAACGGGGCAAGAGCACCATGCACGTTCGGAAGACAATGTCCAGATCTACCAGGAAGGAACGATGCGCGATGTATTCTATGTCCAGCCCAAGTTTATCTGGCATGATGACGTTGACGTAGGTACTCTCCAACGTGTCCTGGCTCAACAGCGTTTCTTCGTTGCAGTAGATGATGGAGGCTATGCTGGTGATGCCCGGTGCCACAGACAATACCCGGCGTTGCTGAGGTGTATAGATCGCTACGTATTGTGGATCTTCGGGTCGTGGGCCCACCAGGCTCATTTCACCCTTCAGGACATTGATGAGTTGGGGCAGTTCATTGAGTTTGGTATCCCGCAGAATATGGCCGACGCGGGTGACGCGTGGGTCATCGCGCGCGGTGACCCGGGGGCCCATGTCGGTCAAGACATGCCTCATCGTACGGAACTTGTACATCCAGAAAGGCTTGCCATCCTTGCCGATCCTTTCTCCACGGTAGAAAACGGGGCCGGGTGAATCCAGCTTGATGAGCAACCCGATGAAGACAAACAGCGGGCTGAGCAGAATCAGGCCGATGAGAGACGCGAGCACGTCAAAGGCCCGCTTGGCCACAGCGCCAATGGCCTGAGATAGACGCCCGGCGAACTGAGGTCTGGGCCTGATGACTTCAGGGCCGGTATCTAACGTGCCAATCGGTTCAACCCGTTGCCCCATTCCCTCCTCACAAATTGGGTCAGAGAAGAGCAGTGCTAAAGTATCTTTCTGCTCGATCAGGCAAGACCGTCACCACTCGATTCCGTCCATTGTCCACGTGCAGAGCCGCGAACACATTCGCACCAGAAGAGGTGCCAACCAACAATCCTTCTTCCCGCGAGAGTCTGCGAGTGGTTTCAATAGCTTCTTCATCGGAAACGGTAAATACCATATCCACCAGGTTTACGTCCAGGACATCCGGGACAAAGCCGTCGCCGATCCCCTGGATCTGGTGAAGTCCCGGCTCTCTTCCCAACAGGGCAGCGCTATTCTTCGGTTCCACAGCGACGAGTTTGACATCAGGGTTCTTCTCTTTGAGGAACCTGCCGACGCCCTGAAGAGTCCCTCCACTCCCTACTCCTGCTACGAAAACATCTATCTGGCCATTCAGGTCTTGCCAGATTTCAGGTCCGGTCTGCTGATAGTGAGTCTCCGGGTTGTGAGGGTTTACGAACTGATTGACCACAAAGTACTGCTCTGGTTCTGCTTGGGTGATCTCTAGCATTCTTTTCAAGCAGCCTGACAGACTCTCCTCAGCAGGAGTGAAGACGGTCTCTCCCCCGAAAGCCCGGATGATCTTTTTCCGTTCATCGCTCACGTTCTCGGGCATCACGCACACTACCCGGTACCCATACTGTACGCCCACTAAAGCCAGCCCGATTCCCGTATTGCCGGAAGTGGCTTCTATAATCGTCATCCCGGCTCTGAGTTTTCCCTCTGTTTGCGCTGATTCGATGATATGCTTGGCTACACGGTCTTTGATGCTTCCGCCAGGGTTCAGAAACTCGGCCTTGGCGAACACGTTGCCAGAAGAAAGTTTTTTCAACCGAATCAGTGGCACATTCCCGACTGCTTCCAGAATGGAATTTATCAACACGCTGGTCTCCTTGCACCGACTGTATTTCGGCGCGGAGTGTTCGGTCCACTCGCTCAATCAATCTTTTCCAGCCATTCCTCTCTCCAAAACAAGTGACAGCACCGGTCACACCGTCCAAACACCGGAGTTCCATGACAGATGACGCCTTCCAGGAGGATAATGCCTTTACACTTTTTGACGCGATAGTCACGTTCGTCGAGAAATCTCTCCATCGGCTGTAGAACCCGCTGGGTCGTATCGCAGTACTGCCCCATATACTCCAGGAACGCGCAACCCTTTAGCTCCTTCCAGTTATCGAGAGTAGCCTCTATTTCCTGCCTGGATCGCACGCGCACCAGGTCGCTGGCCTTCAAGCTCGTGGTGGCAACATTGGCTATTGGAGCAGGTGATACCTGGCTTTTGCCTGTGAGCCTGGAATACCAGCGCGCCAGACGCTTCGAATAGGTTTTGAGCGCCGGCTTTACCGCATAGTTCCAGGGTTTTGCCAGGGCCAGCTTTAAGCGTCTGGCCAAGGGTTGCGGCTCAAGCTCGGCATGTCCCTCAGCGATGCGCTGCAAACCAGGAATTTGACATTCACACAGTTCCATCGTTAACCTCTCCTTTCAAATATTCCAAGAACCAGGGAACCCATTCGACGTGAGTAACCAAGCCTCATCCTATGCCGCGCTTGGTTCGTATGGATCAGGACCTCCAAAGGTTCAGGGATTGAAGCAATTCCTGCTTGCGGTCGGTCAAGCACTCGGGCCAGTCCTGCTTGTCTGCCGGATGCTTCTCTTGTAGATGGAAACGGAGCATGCCCTCGGCCTTGGCAAGCATGGGGTTGTCTGGATAACGATGCAGCAGCCGCTCAATGATGGCATAGCCAGCGCTGTTGCAGACTGGCATCAGCAATGGGCTAAAGACCACGCGCTGGCGCACCGGTTTCGCCGTCAAACTCATACGGAACTTGAACTCGTCCACACTTTCGGGAGCGTCCAACGAATGCAGGCCGTAAAAAATCATGTTGACTCCTGGACGTGATAAAAGCTCACGGCTGAAAGTGTAGAACAGAGCGTTGTTAACGTACTTGTTCAAGTACTGGCGGAGACTCTGGGCATAAGGCACGCAGCACGTGTCATCAATACGAGCCGTCAGAACAGATGCAGCCAGTTCACCTTCAACGATCGCGCCCCAGGCTTCAAAGCCGGGCAGATCCTTGGCGGCAAGGCAGATCCGTTGCCAATCGGCTTGACTCATGCTGCGGCGGCGTCCCTGGCGGTCAAGCGTATCTTGTTGCAGTACCCAGCCTTCTTCCGCCAGCCGCTCAAAAGGTATACGCTCCACTTGGCAACAACTCAGGCCACGGCGAACGCCGTTGCGCGCCTGGGCACGCAGCGTCTCCAGGGTGTAAGGGGTACTAGGCTCCAATACCACGTGATAACTGACTTTGCCATCCGGTGCGTCGAAGGGTGTGGAGTAGCGCAAGGCCGCCGCGCCCTTGCTGATCAGCAGCTCGCGCAGTTCCCTTGCTGAAGGCTGAATGAGCCAGTGGTAAGGAAATGCCTGGTAAACGCGTGGTCCCGCGTCGTACCAATAACTGCTGGCGGTACGAACGACACGATGACCCTGGCGACGCACCCACTCTGCAAAAGTTTCAGCGTTCATATTATCCCGACACTTCCCCCAGACCATTTTGAATCGCAGCATTCCTACGGCCGCGCAGTCATTGCATCAACTGTCAGTTGGGCGATGCCCGACTGCTGCGCTGGCTTTTTCAGATTGGCACATTCGACCTTTCGGCTGCTTTTCTGACAGCAAGTCAATGTACAAATCCCAAGTCTCCTGAAACATGCGGCCAATCGCATAGTGTTCTAATACTCGCTGTCTGGCGGCGATGCCACAGCTTTGAGCCAACCCTGGCTCGTTCACAAAACGAGCAATCGCTTGGGCAATTTGGTCTGGGGCTTGAGGGGGAACGAGCAAACCCGTGACTTGATGCTCGATGAGTTCGGCGTTGGGCAAGATGGAGGTTGTGACGATAGGTTTCGCCGCAGCCATTGCTTCCAGTAGCGATATGGACAGTCCTTCCCAAAGAGAAGGACTAACAAAGACGTCTGTCGCCGCTAGGAAGGCGGGAATGTCCCGGCGGAACCCGAGAAATCGAACGCGCTCGCCTAACTCCATTGAACGCATCATCTCTTCCAGCTTGTGTTGATCTGGCCCGTCGCCCGCCAACAGCAACGTGAAGGGCACATCCGGCATGAGCGACTTGAGGGGTGCCATCGCCTGAATCAGCGTGCCATTGTCCTTTTGAGCCGACAGACGGCCTGTGTTGCCGATCAGCAGGTGATGGTCCGAGAAGCCCAATTCCCGCCGCAGAGCTTCTCTGGCGTTATTGCTTTGCGTTGCGGCGATGTACGGCTGAGGCTCAATTCCGTTGCAAATGACGACCAGCTTGCTAGGCGGCGCGGTATGGAACCGGTGTGCTTGCTTTTCCACAGCATGACTAACGCAAATGCTTTTGGAGGAGGCCAATGTGACCAGGTATTCGAGCGGTGTGTACAGGACTCTGCGCCGCCACGAAGAAAACTCGTTCACGGTCCAGCCCGCCTGGTGATGGAGGATCACAGGTGTACGGACAAAGCGAGCAGCCATCCTGCCCAGAAAGCCTGGTGTGGCCGTGTAAGTGTGGACAACGTCATAACGCTCCCGGTGCATCAACGAGACCAGTCGAACCATAGCCTTCAAGTCTTGGGCCGGAGTGATGTCCCGTGGGATGAGAATGTCCTGGATGATTCTCAGCCCTGGAATCTTCTCGAGTTCGCTGACCCAGAGCGGATCGGTCGCCAGAATGTCCACCTGCCACCCACGCGCCAGAAGATACCGGCACCAACCAAGCAGCAGGTATCCAGCACCGCCGTAGGTGGAATTACCAGTGATCTGGAGACATTTAGCCATTGCGTCCTCCCATGTCTGCCCAAACGACTCGATGCACATCCAGCCAGTCAGGACCTGTCTCTGTTAGTGCTTGATCACCAGTGGCAGGTAGACCTGCCAAGGCGCGAAGATATTGCCTGGACTAACGGTAACCGCATTCGAGGCGGTATGTGTGTCGGTGTAGCCCAGGCTGTCGGTGATAGACAGCGTGACCGTGTAAATGCCCACTGTCGTGTACTGATGCGCAGTGTTTGCCGTGAAGGCTTGTGCAGTCCCGTCACCCCAATCCCATGCATAGGTCAGAGGCCCGCAGCAGGTGGAACTGGTGCTGGTGAACCACACGGTGTCGCTCACGGTGATTGACGCTGGCCCGTAGTCAAAGGCCGCCTGCAGCGAACTGCTGCAGCAGGTGCCCTTGGCCTCTCGGACGTAATCCTCATAGATGCTTCTCACCGCGGGATAAAGCTCCGGGTGCTTATACAGGTAGTCCGGGTAGAGATCATTGAACTTCCACGGGTACCACCACGCCCCGGCCACGCCCTTGGAATAGACGATGGAGGCCAAATCTCGCATCTCATCCGCGGAGGGTATTCGTAGATCGTCGGGCGGGTACTTAAACGCAGGCATCGTCCACACGATCTTGGAATGTGGCGCTCGCTCGCTAATGACTGCTAGGTCTGCCATCAGCTCAGCGATCAACTCGTCTCGCTGATAAATGCCGCCATCCCTGAAGGGATAATACGAGGACTGGCAGTAATCGCAGATCCCATCTGCAAAGGCCGTGGCTTCGCCGCGTCCCGTCCAGTAGGCTATGCCGTTTATCTCAGAATAGAGAGGCACATTGGCGATGGCTTTGATGGCGCTGTACAGCGCTTGTTGAGTGGCCGTCGAATAGCCACAGCCTTCACAACCATTCCAGTACGGCTCATGCAGAGCATAGACGGCAAACAAGGCTCGATGCCCAGCGACGGTCTGGAGAAACAATCTGGTTTGAGCGTCAATCTGCCAGGCGGTGCCATTCCAGGTCCATCCCTGGGGCCAAAGCCACGGGATGACTCGGATGCCTTGCGCTTGCGCGGCGTTCAAGAAGGCGAGCCAGCCCGCTGGTGTTCCGTCATGGGGCAAATCCGTCATGACAACCTCGATACCTAGCTCCTTGGCCTTGCCCAGGTCGTCCAAGTACACAAACTGCATCCCGTAGAAAGGCTCGCACAGCGAATCGAGTTGGCAGGAGGCTCCCGCTGTGCCCGGAGACGGGTTGACGATAGGAGAGGCATCGGCAAGCACATGGTTCTCGCCCATGTCCCTGGTGATGTGGGTAGATGGCTGCACACATCCGGCAAGGCTGAGCATCAGCGCAAGAACTGGCGCTGTCCAGAATCTGGAATGCTTCAGGTTACCCAAGCTTCCTCCTGCATTGGTTTTCGCAAGTCCTGGAGGGATACATGCTCTGTCCATCACACTTGTTCTCGGAAATTTCCCAGCCGCGAATGCCACAGTTCTGACGATTACCGGCCCCGCACCTGCCTCAAATGCTTGGCCAAGGACGCAGCCTCTTCAACCCGGAGGACGACAAGCAACCCTAGTAGGAGGATTGCCCCTAGCACCCCGGCCACCGTCAACGATGCGATGAGAACGACGGAGCTAGACAGATACTGCACTTTGCTCAGAAGTTGTGACACCTGGTCGCTGACGCTGACCAGTGCGAAACCGGCAGCCAGTGAAGCGCCGGCAACTCTGGCTGCCAGGTAGATCATCGCTCTTTGGAACGGCCTCCATTCCGTGCCCAGCACAAAAAAACCCAGGCCGTACACAACACTGGCGCCCCCGACATAGGCCAGTGCCACGCCTCTGGCTCCCATATACCTCGACAACAAGAGAGCCAATGCAATGTAGACGCCAGCCGACGTACAAGCCAACGCGAGTATCTTTTTGAGTTGAATCGTCGCAAAGAGATAGTTCCTCAACAGCAACCAGTAGCCATAGAACGGAATGCTGAGAGCATACAAGCCCATGACAGGTGCGGCCAACAGCGTAGCCTGCCTATCGAAAGCTCCTCTTTCGAACAATAGCTTGACGAGCGGCAAGCTCAAGGCCCAAACGCTTATGCTGACAGGAATACCTAGAACCAGTACCAGCCGAAGCCCGGTGATGAAGGTCTCTCTAGCTCTACGAAGGTGAGTAGGTGTACCCTCGGAGAAATCGACGGCCAGCGAAGAAAGAGAAACGACCTCCACGCCGCTGAAGAGCACACTGGTGATGACGGCGGCCAGGCGATGGCCGTAGCTGATTGCGCTAATGCTCCCCGCAGGCATAAAGGACCCAATCATCCGTTCTGCAATCAAGATCGTCTGCCCCAGCATATAATCGGCCAGCGGAACCATGAACAGACGCCCGGCCTGGGATGACCTCAGAGACTTGAGTTTGATCGCCAGGCGATAACCAAGGCCGAGTCTTCGAACGATGACGCCGGCGAGGGTAAGGAATTGCAGCAAGCCGCCGATCACGTAACCCCAGGCGACTGCTTCGATCCCATACGCCCCGTAGGCCACCATGATGGTACACAAGACAGCCGTCCCCCGGATAAGTTCTAGCATCGCCGGGGCAGTGAATAGGCCGTGTGCGTTCAGAAAAGCCCGCATCACGCCCACGGGCCCCACGATGAGGGTGCCCACAAATAGAATGCGCATGAGATGAACCGTCGTCTCGTAGCTCGACGCGGGCAGGCCGGGCGCTAACAGCGCGGTCATCCACGGGGCCGTTGCAACTCCCGCACCTGACAACGCTATCGAGGTCAACAAGCCAACGTTGAAGAGTGCGCTAAAGATCGTCCACTTGTCGTGGGAGTGATCAGGGCGCATCTGCCTCACAAAGATAGGCACCAGTCCCGATTGGCAGGCCGGGTAGATAAGCGCCTCGATAATCAGCGGCAGTGTATAGGCGACAAAGAAGGCGTCGGTTCGCGTTCCCAGGCCAAAGCGAGAAGCGACGACGAGATCCACAATCATCTTGGAAGCGATGCCCAGGCCAATCAGCAGTGATGTCTTTCCAGATGCGGAAAGTGCGCTGGGTTTTTCTCGAATGACAGTCATAATGATCGGACTTCCGTGACGGCGGTTCTGGGTCGAAACTTAGCTCGACTCATCGGGCAGGTCAGAGCCGGGATGCGTGCATACCGCCCAGGCCAAAGCCAGGATAAGCCACAAGTGACGCCAGTGGATGGTGTCAATCACAACGCTGTTCAGCGCAAGACCGACGAGGCAGGCCAGTATGACCTTGGCCGACAACCCGTAGGGTTTACTGACCTCGTCTAGCGCACGGCGAAACGTGCTCATGATCAGGACAAGAATCAGCACCAGGATAGAAGCCAATCCCAAGATGCCGTGTTCGGCAAAGGTACGCACATAGAGACTGTGGGCATTGTCCCAGGTGCCTGGCCCCACCCCAAACAAATGTGTCAGCCCGGCTTCAATGCCTTCTTTCTGTCTGTCGAAGCGATATGTGTCATAGCCGTGAGACGAAGTTCTCCAGGCTAGAAACTCTTTGAGACCCATCCTGCCAAGAAGAGGCTCGAACACCTGCAAACCACCGATCGTTACCAGCAGAAGGGTAGTGCCTCCTGTTAACAGATTACCCAACTCGATTCGAAACACCTGGTTGACGTTGAGAAGAGAATAGATCGCGACCGCGAGTGCAAGGTTAGCCCACGCCGCTCGCGAAAACGAGAGAAAAACGGCCGCAGTCAATGCAACAACGCCCAAAACCTTAGCCAGAAAGAACCTGGGCAAGATTCGCGGATACAGGATTTCGTCAATCAACAAGAGGATCATCGGGACGCAGAACGGCCCAAAGACATTGGGATCTTTGAAAGCGCCTACGGCTCTGACTCCGCTCTGCAGGAAGAGTTCAAAGAATGGGCTGATCCCGAGATAACCCAGAACTATGAACAAGGTGTTTATGGCTGCGCTCGCCAGATACCCGACCATGAGTCTGCGCATCGCTTGAAACGAGGTCACATACATCTTCACAAAGTAAGCGAAGACGATCAAATAGACGGTAGTCATCAGGAACCGCAGGCTGTCAGAGAATGTCCTTGTGGCTGCAAGGGAAGCAAAATTAGCCACCAGAAAGATCCACAGCATAAGATGAACGAATGAGGACTCGTGGAGCGCCTTGAGTGATAGCTTTCCTGTCAAAAGGCCGACCAGCAGGAGGACTATCACAAGACCGTCCACGGGAGCCGGTTCGATTCGAACTATGCCTAGTAAGCAGAAACATACAAAGACCATGAAATCAAATCTCGTTACGCTAAGAAGCAACGCCAGCCCCAAGCCTACTACAGCGAAGAGAACAAGTCCCCCTCCGCCGGCAGTGAATTCATATGCTGTTCCCAATGCACTTGTCATATTATGCCCAAGTCTCACCATCACCGGATCTCTTCCGGTTCTGGATGCGGGACAACCCTCGTCACGCGTTCAGATGCTGTGGAGGGACGGCGCTCTCTAAACCGAACGGGCCTATGTTGCGCTGTCGTTCGATTCCTGGTTTTTGTCAGCACTACCCCCAAGATGGTCGCACCGGCACCTTTGAGCGATTCGCACACCTGATTGGCCGTCTGACGCGATGTCCGACCGGCTTCGACCACGAGGACCACGCCGTCGACCTTGCGGGCCAGCACGACGGCATCCGTGACCATCAACGCCGCTGGTGCATCAAGGATGATCCAATCGGCGTGCTGTGCGACCTCTTCCAACAGCGCATCCATTCGCGCCGATCCCAGCAGGGCTGACGGGTCGAGCGGGAGAGGGCCGCTGGGGATGACCTGCACGTTGTCGAACGAGGTCTTCATCAGGCACGCTTCGACGCTGTGAACGTGGCCGGACAGCCAATCGGTTAAACCGGTGGTGTTGGGCACGTCGAAGAAGCGGTGCAGTGCAGGGAAACACACGTTGGCGTCGATGATCACCACTCGCGAACTGGCCTGGGCAAGTGTTACACTCAGGTTGGCGACTAGAGCCGTTTTGCCCGTTGCCGGTTCTGCGCTGGTCACGAGCAGTTTCTTCAGTGGCTTGCTTGCACCGGCAAGATGAAGCTGAGTTCGGATGCTGCGATAGGCTTCGGCAATCGAAGCGTGGGGTTGTGTCAGTGTGATCGGATGATTGGCCCGCTCCGAGCGGGAGTTTTTGGGAATAGCACCTAAGGTAGTCAGGCCCAGCACGCCCTTGATGTCAGAGACCGTCTCGATCGCGTCGCTCAGGTAATCGAGCAGGAAAGCCAGCCCGAGGGCGAACACGAAACCGGTAGTGGCTCCCACAAAGGCATAGATCGACGTGTTTCGATCCGGCGCAGTAGGGACAGCCGCTATCTCAATCACAATCAGGTCTCTCTCTCGAACGCCCAGCTCTCTCGCGTTCCCCTTGAAGGCGGCGACGACCCGGTTCGCGATCTCTGCGGCCATGCGCGGATTACTGTCCTCTGCGGTCAATTCGATGATCGTCGTATTGGGGACCAATTGGACACGGACACTCTTCTCCACTTGATTGGGATCTAGGCCAAGCTCGCGCGCAGCGGCCTCGATGACCGGGCGTTTGGTCAACAGCTCAGAGTAGGTCGTAGCCAGACGTTCACTGGCCAGTATGTCGCTGTAATCGGTGCCCGATGAGCCACTGGCATTGACCAGCAGACTGGTTGAAGCCTGATATACGGTGGGGCGAAGAGCACCGATCCCGAAACTGATGCCTGTGACCAGGATGGTGACAATAGCGATCAACCCTAGTCGCGCTTGAAGAATCTGAATGTAGCGCCTGAGTTCCATCTCTCATCCTCTTGATTTCCCGATATTGTGATCAATCCTGATCAAGCGAGGCCAACCACCCCTGCAGTGGTCCTCCACCCCATTGGTACCTGGCATAGTAGTACAATGTTTTCAGATACTCGTCCTTCACATACTGCCGCGATGCTTCGTCGGTCCACCAACGGCGCTGATAAGGGGACAACTCGAAAGGGACAGGGGCCATTTGTATGCTGACCTGATCGCCCAGCACATGCCGGTAGGCCCAGCGCGCCCGCCGCATGTGATAAGGGTCGCTGACGATGATCACCGACTGGATGGGCGCCCCGCTTTCTGCTATGAATTCTTTCAGCTTGACTGCTTCTGAGTAGGTGCTGGTGACATCAGAGTCGTCAATAGCAATTGCTTCTGGCGGCACGCCTTGGTCAAGCGCTCGTAGTCTCCCCCGCTCCCCATGGTATAGCAGGTGAATGGAACACCAGCCTCCAGTGAAAAAGATCTTGCCCCCGTAGCCTTGCTGGTACAACTGAATGGCATAGTCAGTACGATCATCCGGGCCCGCGATGACATGAATTACATCGGCCGGACGGAGATCGTCTCGCACCACCAGGAAGTCGCCGATGGCCAGTAAAATGGGCTTACGAGCCAGAAACAGGGCCGCGCAAACCACGACAATAGTGACAGTGACGACAGAAAGGTGTTTCATTTCAACCTCGTCGGAGCCACCAGGCCCAAAAACACAAAGACGATGTCTCTACCCTGGACCGTCCCTGAATCTCGCGCAATCCGCATAAAGGCCGCCACTACTCCATTGGCAATCTCTACAGCCAGGCGAGGGTCGTTGTCCTCAACCGTCACTCTGATCACCGAAGTCTGGGGGACCAGGTTTACCTGAATCTTTTTTTCAGTTTGACGCGCGTCCAGGCCCAGGGCCTGGGCCACCACCTCGATGACCGGACGCCTGGTTAGCAGCTCTTTGTAGGTGGCGGCCACGTATTGGCTCGCCAGGACGGCGCCATATCCGTCGTCTGCCGTTCCCCCGACCTTGACTAACAGGCTGGTTGATGCGCGATAGACAGGAGGTATCCAGGAGCATACCAGGAATGCGCCGGTCGCCCCTAGCAGTGTACAGCCCACGATCAACCACAGCCAGCGGCGAAGTACTGAAAAGTACCATCGAAGATCTACGCCCTGTTCCATAAAAGAGACCCCTTGTAACTCCCTGGCATCCGATGCAACCCTTCACCCGCCGATCGGAACGCACGTAACTGAAAACAAACAAGGCTCACGGAGGGGAATCTCCGTGAGCCTAATTCATCTACGATGTGACGCTGCGTAATTCAGGTGTTACATTGACGCGTTAGGCAGGAAGAGGGCAATGTCTGTTGGCTGCAGTGTTTTCGGCCGCACGGGTGCTCCGCGACCTGTTGCTTCCCGCTGGTGACTGACCATACGGGAATGAGGATACTCAAACATGTTTCTGATGAAGAAACAAACGGACCGCTGTTCCTACCGCCCCCGGCCAGCGTCGCCTGTGTTCCTTTTCGGCCCCTCCTCTGCGTGGATGTGCCCGAGACAACGATAAATCAAGGCGTGCTGTGGTTCTGTGCTCTAGTATAGCAAATTCTGTGCACATGTCAAGCATATTTCACCCAAAACGCCAATTTCTAGGAATTTCTTCACTACCGCAGGCTTACCGCGCCCCGCACGCCTGCCGGCAGGCCCGCATGTGCCCGCGCGACTCGGCCGCGATGATGCAGCACTGCTCCAGGCTATAGTCCCTGGCCCCGATGATCTCCAGGTCCAGCGGCCCCCTGTAGCCGTGCTCGTGCAGGACCCGCACGTAACCCACCAGGTCAATCTCGCCCCGCCCGTTGGCCTGCTCCTCCGGCTTGCCCGGCCCGGGCCCCCGGCCCCGGCAGTCGCGGATGTGCACGTGCCTGACGCGGGCGATCACCGCTTTGATGGCCTCGACCGGGTTCTCGCCGGCCCGGTAGATGTGCGAGGGGTCCATGTCAAGGCCGAAAGCGGGCGAGGGGATGGCCTCCATCAGCCGCAGCGTGGTGGGCGTATCGTGGATGGCTGCGCCCACGTGGGCCTTGACGCACAGCGTCACGCCGTATTTCTCCGCCATCTGCGTGAGCACACCCAGCGAGTCCACCGCCTGCTGGAAACTGGCCTCGTCGCCGGCCTTGCCGCCGGGGCCGCAGTTGACGAGCGGGATGCCGAGCTCGACCGCCGCCTGGAAAGCCGTTTCCATCCTGAGCGGGTCCTGCGAGGGCTGCTCCATCGCCAGCAATTCCAGCCCGGTTTCCCTGGACAGTCGCCTGATCTGCGGAGCGAGTTCCCGCCAGCGCTCCAGCACCAGGTGTTCGCTCATGCCGTCAATGGCCGAGAGTTCGATGCCGTCGTAGCCGGCCATGGCGATGTAGCGGAAGGCGGTCTCCAGGTCGAAACCGCCGAAAAGGACAGAGTTCGCACCGATCTTCATCGTCGCCTCCTCAGAGGGGAAATGCCACCCGCCGGCCCTCCCTGGCAGAGCGGTATGCGCCGAGCACCATCTCGACCGAGACCCGCCCATCCTCGGCGGTCACCGGCGGCTCGCTGTCGTGCTTGAGGCAGTCAATGAACGGGCGAGGGACGGCGGCGATGCGCTCGCCGTGGCTGGCCGGGATGGCCAGCCCCAGGTCCTGCCAGGTGGGGCGGGTGAGTACACCCAGGTCGCGGGTGTACAGTTTGAGCGCCACAGCGCCCGGCGGCGCCAGGTGGGTTGAGACGGCGTCGTCATAGTTCTGGATGAGCACCCCTCGATCGCCGTAGACTTCGGTGGTGTTCTCCCCGGCCAGCGCGACCGACGAGTTGACCAGCACGGCCAGCGCACCACTGGCAAACTTGAAGTGGTCAACACCGCTGGCGCGGATGGCGACGCCCGTATCGTCCGGCGCGACCAGTGGTGCCACCTTCCCGAAAGGTTCCGAACTTTCGGGAAGGTGTGAGCATGGGTCGCCCCATGATCCAGTGGATGAAATCGGTGGCGTGGGAGGCGTCGTCCATAAACATGCCCATGTTCTTGTCAGGGTCCAGGTGCCAGCGCGTGGGGACAAAGTCCGCGCTGAACAGCATGGAGATGCCATGCCGCCGTCGCAACAGGCCGATTCTGCCCAGCGCGCCGCCTTCCACCAGCTGCTTGATCTTGGCGTTGGACGGGTCGTGCCGCATCTGGTACGCCATCATGAACTTGACGCCGGCCCGCTGCGCCGCTTCTGCCATGCGGTCGCAGTCTGCCAGGGTCAGCGCCATGGGTTTCTGGCATAGGATGTGTTTCCCCGCCGCCGCCGCGGCGACGGTCATCTCGGCGTGCCGGTCCGTCTCGCAGGTGATGATCACACCCTGGATGCCGGGATCGTGGAGGACGTCTTCCAGGTGGGGCGAGTAGCGCAACCCGTACCTCTCGGCGGCCTCGCGCCCGCGGGACTCGTCGTCGTCCCAGCAAGCGACCAGCCTGACGTCGTCGCCGGCCAGCATGCGCTGGCAGTAGATGGTTGCGTGGCCATGGGCGAAGCCGATGATGCCGATGCCGATACGTGCGCTCATCTTTGACTACCTCACGTGTACCACCGCTTCCGTCTCCAGCGATTCGATGGCCGCTTGCAGCACCTTCTGCGCGGCCAGGCCATCGGCGCCGGGGCCGTCAATCTGGTCCGGCGGCACCCCGGCGGAGACCTGCTCCAGGAACTTGTGGATGCGGTTGCGGAAGGTGTCGGAAAAGTCGCGCATGCCGTCAAAGACCGGGTTGGTGTAGACGGTCTTTTCCGGGTTCCCGGCCGGGTAGAGCGTCACTTGCCGCCACATGTCGTCAATCACCAGTCGCCCGTTGACCCCGCCCACTTCGCAGCGCTCCATGGGATGCCCCCGCTCGACGTCGTAGGAGGCGGTCAGCCCGCCGACCGCGCCGTTTTTGAAGCGCATGCTAAAGTGGGCGGTGGACCAGATCTGGCGCCCGGGGGCCTGGGTGGCGAAGCACTGCACCGCCTCGACGTCCCCGCCAAAGTGGCGCATGACGTCCACCGTGTGCGGGTTGAGCGCCTTGATCATATAGTAGGGGGAACTCTCGGCCGAATTTCTGATCCACATGCTCATAGTGATGAACAGCAGGTGGCCGATGCGCCCCTCGTCCTGCCACTTTTTGGCCAGGTAGGCCGCCGGAGTGAAGCGATGGTTGAGATTGATGCCGTAGCAGACCCCCAACTCGCGCGCCCTGGCGACCATCTCGGCGGCCTTGGGGATCTCGTTGCAGATCGGCTTCTCGCCCAGGACGTGGCAGCCGGCCTCCAGCGCCTGCATCGTCGGTTCGTAGTGGTCGCTGCCGTACTCGTAGCCGCCCGTGGTGACGCTGCACAGGTCGGGGTGCAGGGCCTCCAGCATCTGGCGGGCCTCGTAGAACGCCGGCACACCCAGGCGGGCGGCGGCCGCGTCCGCCCGTTCCCGGATGACGTCGCATACTCCGACCAGTTCGGCCAGGAGGTCTTCCTCGTAGATACTGGCGTGCAGGTTGCCTATCGGCCCCATACCGATTACACAGACTCTCAACCCGGATGTACTCATCCGCGTTCACCCTCCCCCAACCCCTCCCTGGCAGGGAGGGGCGAATGCTGGCAACTTGCCCCAAATCCATGCTTATCCTGCGGGGATCTCGTAACCATATTGTACCATGGCCGGCGCGAAGAAATCGTAATAGTTGGCCTCCTGGTCGAGTTTCCAGCGGTCCACGGTTTCGGGTTGGACCGGGATCCTGGCCAGCGGGATGCCCAAAAAACCCTCCAGCCGCGCCAGCGTTTCCTCCTGGCGCAGGACAAAGTCCTCGAAGCGCACCTCGATCCAATGCTCCGGCTTGGGGGTCGCCTGGACCAGGTCGTACTGGTACTTCCAGGAGATGGCCCGGCGTAACCGGATGCAAGGGATGCCCGATGTCCCGATGTACTCATCGGCCCTCATCTGCCCCATCACCCCCTCATCCGCTGCGTCCTCGGTGGGTGGGTAGAGGATGCCAAAGTCGTTCAGATCGTCGGTCAGGTGCTTCCCCAGGATGCAGTCGCGCGGGTTGCGGATCCAGAAGATGTACTTGATCTCTGGGAACAGGCGGACGATCCAGGGGCAGACCAGGGTGGTCTCGGGGATCTTCCAGCCCCTGTGCTCGGCGGTGCTCTCGTGCACCGACTTGAGGTAGGTACGGAGCAGGTCCTTGAACTCGGCCGGGACCTCCATGCGCTGCGCCTCGTCCCAGTCCCATTCCAGCCCTGCGCGCCACTTGACGAAGCGGGCAAAGACCCGGCACGCCTGGTACATGGCCTGGGGTGGCAGGAGGTCGCCGGAGTCGTTGAGCGGAGCACCCATGAAGACTCCGCTGGCCGATAGCGTGTGCGACATAGCGCGTGTGCCCGAATGGCCGCGCCCGATGACAGTGATCAGAGCCATAAATATCAGTCCAGCAGCGTCCGGGGATCCCCGTGGAGGGGAGGCAGCGGGTGCGGCCGCACGAGCGCGCCGCCCTGCTCGTACGACTCCATCACCGCCCACGTGTACTCCAGCGCCGCCAGCGCATCCCGGCCCGAGGCCCGCAACTGCTCCTTCGGCACCCCGTTGCTGACGTCTTCCAGGAAGGCGTGGATGCGCAGCGGGAAGGTCTGCCCAAAGTCGGTTAGACCTGTGCTGGTGACGGCCGGCTCGTCCGGCTTGGCCGCCGGCCAGTAGGTCACTTTCTCGATGCAGTTCTCGATGCAGAAGGTGCCGCGCGTCCCGGCCACCTCGAGGCTCCACCAGCCGCCCAGGCCGTAAGGGGCATCCCCGCGCTGGCTGAGCAGGTAGCCCACGCAGCCGTTGGCGAAGCGCAGGTGGATGCTGGCGATCGAGAGCATCACGTCGCTGACCCGCCTGCGGTAGCCCGGCCGGTCTACAAAGGCCTGCACGTGGGCGACGTCGCCGCAGAAATAGCGCATCACGGAGAAGGGGTGAGATAGGAAGGCCTTGAGATGAAAGTAGGGCCAGCCCTTCA
>Ga0315274_10002725_pt1 | contig 26420 bp, 14 predicted proteins | sample YL17G02_20_MG_FD_203700 | JGI IMG/M metagenome (GOLD analysis project Ga0315274, IMG submission 203700) | Sediment microbial communities from Yellowstone Lake, YNP, Wyoming, USA - YL17G02_20 | ecosystem: Environmental > Aquatic > Freshwater > Lake > Sediment | place: USA: Wyoming | collected...
GTTGGCCCAGCGCGGCTTTCCCGTTCTTCGTTGCCTCGTATTTCATCTTTGCCGCTCGCAGGAACGAGAGCACTTGTTCACGCACTTCCGGTGTGAGCTGCGCCGGAGCGCCTGACCCGTCGTGTCCCCAGCCCACCACGTTCGGCACGGGCACCACCAGAGACGTCAAGGGTGATACCCCCTGCTGGAGCTCGCTCAGGATTTGCTCCGTGGTCAATTCCGGCGTCGGTCCCGGCGTCGCGGATGTGGTCTCGCCGTGCTGACCGCACCCGCACATCAGGGCCATAAGCACTAGGGCTGCCTGAACCGTGCGACGGGCCGGACTTTTCAATGGCACGCTATTCACTCATCCGCGATGGTAGCACACGCGCAGGGTTGTATCAATGATCCGCCTGGCCGCACCTCGGCTCCGTATCGCAAGATATTCCAGCCGTCAGTACGTTCGTGGTCATACCAGCACGCGCTTCTTTACGGTGAGGGCATAAATGAGCAGGAATAGCCAGAGCGCCATGTATCCGGCGGCAGCCTGGTACAGGACTTGGTTGAAGCCCGTCGTGAGCATGACGGTCATGGCGTATGTCGCGCCGATCACCGAGGAAAGCGTGCTTATACCGTAGGTTATCGGTACCGCGTTCTCGTGGCCGCCTTGCACGAGGCAGCCGACGGCGTGGGGGTAGAACATGCCCAGGGCGATGCCGACAGGCGCAATGACGATTGCGACCACCAGGAGTTTCGCGAACAGCGGCAACCAGAGCAGGTGGTGGAGCAGGAACTCGAGTGCAAACGGCGAACCGGCCACGAGCCCGGCCACGATCAGCGGGAACAGCGTCATGCCCAGGCGGCCCGCCACGCGCTTATGCGTCAAGCTGCCGATGCCGCTCGTCAGCAGGAAGATGCTGATTACGGAAGCCATACTGACGAGGAGGTTCTGGAGAAAGAGTTCGAGTTTGGCGATGAACACGACCTCCACGAGCATATAGGAGAATCCAGTAAGAAGTAAGTAGACCAGAATGGAGAACGGGGGCCGGCGAGCCCTTGAAAGGCAAGAGGCCGCGATGACCAACAGCGCCAAGCCGCAGATAAGGATCAGCGTCGTGACTTTCACCCAACTCATGTAGTATATGTCGTTCTTCAGTTGCGCCTCCGAGGGCCGCAGGCGATAGTTGGCAAAATCCACTTCGAGCGAATAGGGCCGATCGTCCGTAAGGACTTTCTCATTCGCTTCCGGCGGTGAGAGGACCGTCGCGACGATGGGTTCGTTAGGGGGATTATCGTGGAACGGGGCATATCGGATTTGCTGTTCCGCGGCGGGCGTGAATTTGGATAGGCGCAGTATCTCTTCAGGAGTAAAGGCATCGGACGACACAATGAAGTCGTAAGTGCCGGCCCTGAAACGCCCAAAGACGGAGCTTATCAACACGACATGTTCGGGGAAGTTCGCGACCCCCCGCTGTGCAAATGTCGCTTTCATCGTCTCGACATCGCCGCCCAGCGGCTGGAAATCGAACACAAGGAGCCCATTGGGCTTGAGCGCGTTCAGATACAGGTCGAACGCTTCAACCGTGTAAAGGTACTTTCGCGTGTGTCCGGTCACCGCGACCGAAGTCGGCGCGCTCGATCCCACGAAGATGATATCGTACTTCCTGGTGTTGCGCATCAGAAAACTTCGGCCCTCTTCAATCCGGAAGTCGATGTTCGGAAGTTTGTAGAATTCGGCCAGCCGATAACTTGCCACTTCCGGAGTATCGCGGGCGATGTCGCGACACAGGCCGTTCAGTTCAACCCCTGTTATGTTGGCTTTGCCTCCCGTGAATTCGTTGAACCTGACCATCTCGTTGCCGCACCCCGCGAACATTACCATGATGTCATCCGTCTTACGTCCGAGGATGAAGGGAAGCTCGGCCGCGTCCAGAACGGACGGTTTGGCGGTCCTTCCGGGGACGTACGGCGTCATGTTAACATTGCTGCGTGCGTTGTCGTGTATGATCTTGTAACCGCGATTGCTGCCATTGGGGTAGTCGAATCGCACCAACTGCACCCGCGAGAACTCATTCCAACGGCTGGTCACTTCGTGCGTTTCAGGCGGGTTGTCCTGGTTGTATTCATAATCGAACCGCAGCGAATGCTCGAGGGAGAAGACCACCGCGTGGAAGCCCCAAACTCCTCCCGCCAGTATGACGGCCAGGACGCCCGTGCGCAGCCATGACCGGTGAAAATGGGCCGCCAGCAGGATGCCGATCGCCGCGAGCAACAGTGTGGCGACTTCCGGCAGGCTGATGAAGTGGAAGAGCACGGGCGTAAGGAAGCATCCTAGAGCGGCGCCGAAGAAGTCCACGCTGTAGATCCGTCCAATGTGCTCGCGCGCGATGTGATAACAGACCGTGAGGATACGCCCGAAAACATAGAAGGGAATCATGAATATCAGCGTGAAAAACAGCGTCTTCCAGGCGAGGGTCGTCAGCCAGGTTCGCGAATCGGTGACCGCGAAGATCGTGTAGCGCGCGAACATGATGTAGATGACAACGAGGGTCGACGCGCACACTCCCGCAACCAACAGCAGGGCGCGCGATGGTTGAAACCGCTCGACGATAGACCTTCTGAAATGAACGTGCAGGCTGCCCAGCGCCAGGCCGAAGAACGTGATCGTCATGGCGAGGAAGCTATTCATGAATCCAAGGTGGAAGTCGGCGAGCCGCGAGATGACCAGCTCGAAGACTAAGCACGCGAACGCGCAGAAGAAAACGAGGACCTGATACTGACGTAGACGCGGCACATCTGGACCTTCTTGATTCACTTCCATAATGCGATTTCGGCGGATCCTATCTCACCGCGGCGCGAACACACCACTGTAAATGAGCAGGAAAGGATTTTCAAGCACCGCCTCTTGCGCCATGCGCATGTATGTCTGAAAGAAAGAATCACTGCCAAAGCATGAAGTCGCTGGAAAGCGGAGCCCCAGTGGTTCATTCGCGCAAGGCAGAGATTGAACGGGCATTCCTGATGCACTAGAATCACCGCCGCGCATGTTGGCCTGTGGCAGAGGGGATTCCCGCGCTGCGCGCGACCCTAGCGTCGGCGGGCGCGGTTACAGTGGCGCTGGGGGCGCCCAGTGGCGAAGCGCCAGAGCCGATGCCTGATTATGAACCCGGAAGACGCTCACAAGGGATAACGAGTAGAAAGGAAGAATGAGAGACCTTTACTCCGTACGACTCTACGTCAGCATATGCGTTGCCGTTCTTCTGCTGTTTGGAGCTTTCGCGTTCGCTCAACCACTCGAGATTCGTTCACCGGACAATAACCTTGTCATCACTCTCTCCTGCGATGCTCAAGCGCAGGGAAGCGTGGCTCCCTTCTGGTCGGTAACGTGGAAAGGACGGGCGATAATTCTTCCGTCCCGGCTGGGATTGACACTCAAAGATGGTACGGAGCTCGGTGCGGGAATGCGCGTGTCCGAGTCGAGCACTCAGGCGCATGATACGACCTGGAAGCCCGTTTACGGCGAGCAGAGCCAGATTCGCGATCGTTACAACGCACTCGATGTGATCCTCAAGGATGAGCATGCGCCGGGGAGGAGATTGGAGGTGATCTTTCGGGCGTATGACGAAGGTGCGGCCGTATGCTACACCATGCCCAAGCAAGAGGGCCTCGACACCTTTACCATTGGGAAAGAGCTGACGCAGTTCCGGTTTTCCGCGAATCACATCTGCTATCCCACATACATGGCCCAAAGTATGTATGAGACGGTCCGGCTTAGTCAGGTCAAGCACGAGTGCGAGCGGCCTTTGACGGTCGCCATTGATGACCACACGTACGCTGCCGTAGCCGAGGCTCGCCTGGTCGACTACGCACGGATGCGCCTTCAACCCGCGGCAGGCATGCAATGGACATTGGAGCCGGATCTCGGGAGCGATGTGCAAGCCAAGGCGCCTTTCGCGACACCGTGGCGCGTCGTCATGGTTGGCGAATCCCCCGGCGGATTGCTGGAACACAGCTACTTGTTCCTGAACCTGAACGACCCGTGCGCAATTGACGATACTTCATGGATCAAGCCAGGAAAAATCATCCGTGAGATGACGATCAGCACCGACGGTGCGAAAGCGTGTGTCGATTTCGCCGTGGAACGCGGCCTTCAATACATCGAGTTCGATACGGGATGGTACGGGAAGGAGGAAGATCCGAAGTCTGATGCGAGGAAACCGTGGTCTTCCCGGTTGGATATGCCGGAAGTCGTCCGCTATGCGACGGAACACAACATCGGCGTATGGCTCTATGTTAACTATGCTTTCCTGAAGCCCCATTTTGACGAACTGCTACCTCTCTATAAGCAGTGGGGGATTAGAGGCATCAAGTTCGGGTTTGTTGGCGTGGGTACGCAGGAATGCACCGCTTGGCTGCACGAAGCCGTGCGCAAGGCCGCTGAGCAGCATTTCATGGTCGATGTCCACGATGAGTACCGGCCGACCGGTTATAGCCGAACCTATCCTAACCTGCTGGCGCAGGAAGGCGTTCGTGGGAACGAAAACATGCCTACCGCGGAACAGAATCTCATGCTGCCCTTCACGCGCTATCTATGCGGCGCGGCGGACTACACGATCTGTTGGTATACGGACCGCATCAAGACGACGCACGCACACCAGCTCGCGGCGTCCGTCGTGTACTATAGCCCGCTGCAGTTCCTCTTCTGGTACGACAGACCAACGGATTACCGAGGTGAACTCGAACTCGCGTTTTTCAAGGCGGTTCCAACGGTGTGGGATGAGACACGCGTCTTGCAGGGAGAGATAGGCCGCTTCATCGCCGTGGCGCGGCGAAGCGGCGAGGAATGGTACATTGGCGTGATGAACGCGGAGAAACGACGGTCAATCAGCGTCCCCCTCAAATTCCTTAGACCCGGCCAGCCCTATCTGGCGGACATCTACGCCGACGGCGCCCCTTCGGGAGAGAATCCCACTGCCGTGGCCTGCCTTACCCCAAGGGTGGTCCGTGCTGAGGGCACGCTTCAAGCCGATTGCGCGCAAAACGGCGGGCAGGCAATTCGGCTTGTTCCCGTGAGTGGCTAGCGGGCAGCATAAGCTGGCACAAGTTCTGGATGCTGACGGGGGTGGCAACGCGGGATGGCCGTCCGAGCTTCCCTTGACGGGAACGCGGTGCGTTGAACGCGCGTTTCCGGTGCGCTAGAATCGTTGCGTTACAGCATAGTTTTCACGTAGTCTGGACAAGCGTTCATGTCTGCGATCTCCAGCAAGAAAAACGTGCCGGATTCCTTCGGGAATCTCTTAAGTCGATACAAGCTTCCTGCGCCGGTTCGCGTCACGCGGCCCACCATGCCTCCCATTGAGAAGTACCATGAGTTGGTTCAGGCGATTTGGGACTCGAAGTGGCTGACGAACAACGGGCAGTTCCACCAGGAATTCGAGCGGCGCTTGGGCGAATACCTCGGGGTCGAGCACGTCAGCCTGTTCTGTAACGGCACCATCGCATTGATGGTTGCACTGCAGACGCTCCGAATCAACGAGGGCGAGGTGATCACCACGCCATTCACGTTTCCGGCCACGGCCCATGTGTTGTACTGGAACCGGATCCGGCCCGTTTTCTGCGATATCGACAATACGACGTTCAACCTCGATCCCGGATGCATCGAGCGCCTGATTAGCCCGGACACCAAGGCCATCATGCCGGTCCACGTGTTCGGCAACCCGTGCAACATCGAGGGAATTCAGGAGATCGCCGACCGCCACGGGCTCGACGTCATTTACGATGCGGCGCATGCGTTCGGGGTCCGCTACAAAGGCCGTCCCATCGTCGAGGCGGGTGACCTGTCCGTGCTGAGTTTTCACGCGACGAAACTGTTCACGTCCATCGAGGGTGGCGCAATCGTCTCAAAGACGGGCGGTGGGAAGAAACGGGTCGATTTCCTCAAGAATTTCGGGTTTGCGAACGAAGAGACCGTAATCGGGCCCGGCATCAACGGCAAGATGAACGAATTCCAGGCCGCTTTCGGCCTGCTGCAACTGGATATGATCGACACCGAGATCGCGAATCGCCGCCGGCTGACGGGGATCTATCGCGAAGGGCTTGCAGGCATTGCCGGGATGCGTACCCAGAACGATATGCCGGGGGTCCTGCACAATTACGCATACTTCCCCCTTTTGATAGACGAAGATCAATCCGGGATAAGCCGCAACGAACTCTACACTCGGCTCAAGGACTTCAACATTTTTGCGCGGAAGTATTTCTATCCCTTGTGCACGCAGTTCTCCTGTTACTCAGCCCTGCCTTCCGCCGCGCCGGCGAACCTGCCCGTTGCCGAACGGATCACGAAACAGATCCTCTGCCTGCCCCTGTACGGGACCCTCGAAGATGAAACCGTCCGGACCATTTGCACGGTCATCCACAAACTGGCAGCCCAATGAGATGGTAAACCTCAATCCCCAATCGGCAATCCCCAATCCCCAATCCCCAATCGGCAATCCCCAATCGCCGGAATTCAGCGTTGTCATCACGTGCTATTTCGAAGAGAAGAGCATCGATGAGTTCTACGGGCGCCTGTCGAAGGCGTTGGAAGCGCTGGGGCGCAGTTATGAGATCATCTTCGTCAATGACGGCAGCACCGACAAAACCTTCGAACACCTGAAGGCCATTTTCGAGAAAGATCCGAAGGTGTCCGCAGTTTTCGATCTCTTCAAGAACGCCGGGCAGGCCGCCGCGATGACCGCGGGCTTTACTCATGCCCGGGGAAGACATTTCGTGTTCATGGACAGCGACCTACAATTGGACCCAGGCGAACTGCCGCTGCTCGTGGCGAAGTACGACGAGGGATACGATGTGGTGAGCGGGTGCAGAAGGAACCGGCGCGACTCGTTATCGCGCATCCTCCCTTCCAGAATCGCAAACATGATCATGCGCAAAGTGTCCAAGAGCAAGCTGACCGATTTCGGCTGCACCTTCAAGGTCTACAATGCGGCCCTGATTCGCGCGTTCGACTACGGCCCCTTCAAGCCTTGGCGCCCAGCCTACGTGATTGCCCAGGCGCAGCGATGCGTCGAGGTACCCATTACCCACCATCCGCGCAAGTATGGAAAGTCCGGCTGGACGTTTCGGAAACTCTTCGCTTACAACATGGATAACCTTGTCGGCGTCACGGACCGGCTGTTTCAATACCTAAGCGTGTTCTGTCTGATTTTCGCCCTGCTATTCGTCGCGCGCATCATTCTGGCGTGGGTCCTTCCATTCTCGATACTGACTCAGATAACCAACGGGCTGATCCTCAACGTTCTCGTGCTGAGTCTGGTAATGATCCTGGGCGTTCTGTCCGTCGTAGGTGAATTCCTTATCCGCACGTACAACACGACTCAAAGGTATCCCGCATACATCATTCGAGAGATCATCCAACGGTGGAAACAATAGAATAGAGGGTAGTATTGTGGCTAGAAACCTTGTAGTTCTCGGGGCAGGCGGTTTCGCGCGGGAGATGTATTGGCACATCAAGGGCGCCCATCCTGATGCCCGCGTTGTGTTCGTAGATGACGTTACGGACACAAAAGAGATCATGATGGCGGGTGAGGCGATCCCCGTGGTGAAGGACTGGAGGTTTGACTGCGTCCAAGGAGTCAAATTCGACGAGTTCGTGCTCGGGATCGGCAACCCCGCAACCAAGAGGAAGCTCGCGGCGCGCGCACTGGAGAGCGGACTGAAGCCGGCGCCGACCATTATCCATCCTCGCGCTCTGGTTCAAGGCTCCGACTGCCGAATCGGTGTCGGCGGAATCATCTCGCCCGGATGCGTACTTACGACCAATGTCCGAGTCGGCGACTTCGTTCTACTGAACCTGAACTGTACCGTGGGACACGACGCGGTGCTCTGCGATTACGTGACCTGCAACCCCGGTTGCCAGATTTCGGGCAATGTGACCATTGGCGAGGGCGCCTCCTTGGGCACGGGTACGGTTGTGCGTGAGAAGATCTCGATAGCCCCCGGCGTCATCACGGGCGCCCAAGCCTGCGTGGTCAAGAGCATTGACGAGCCGAGCATCACTGTTGCCGGCGTGCCCGCCAAGAAACTGGGGTAAGCACACCTGGCGGCTTAAAGGGGTACGGAGAGTGGTCTTGGCAGACCTACGCCGCGTTTCTCAACGGCGGAGGAATTGAATGCTGCTGACACAAACATCGTACTCGTCTTTGCCATCCTCGGGCAGATTGACACTGATGCAGAGGTCGCGCATGGTGCCGCGCCAGGTTTGCTCTTCGCTGACCCAGGCCATGTATCCCTGGGGAGACAATCCGAACCAGCATGCTTCGCGTATGACATAAGGCCATCCTCGATTACGCTCGATCCGGGCCAGGTCCCCGGTGAAAAACACAGCGGTCTTGATCGGCGCCGGTTTTCTCTGCGGGTCACTGGCTCGCACGGTCGATAGCGCTATCGAAATTGCCGCCACATCGTTGGCATTGAACTCCACATTGCTTAGACGCACGAGCGGGCCGCTGCGTGAGGTGCGAACGACCGCGCCGGCGGCAGTTTGCTTCACACCTTTGGGGACAAAGGCCCAGTGCCATTGGCTGGGGTCCAGCGTGGCGAAGTCCCACGTGGCGTTTACGGACAAGGGCGCTGACGGTTGCTGGATCACGGGCCTTGCGAGCACGCGCCAAAAGAAGCTGCTGCCATCAGAGAAAAGCTGTGCCGCACCGTCCTTGGGTTCGAGTTCATCGATACGCATGAGGTTGTGGCCGTTACGGGGCCGGAGGTCGAACCCGTGTTCGAAAGCCTGTGCCATTTCGCCGATGGCGGCAAAGCTTCCAAGGAAAAGAAGAAAGACGAGCGTTCTTACGCTCGCTCTGTCCTGCTGGGCGCTTGCGGTCTTCAACGCGACGGCCAGGCAGACCTGGAAAACGAGCAGTGAGGCACAGGCAGCTTTCGCAGTGAAATCACAGGCGCTGCCCATGCGGTACCAAGGAAGCAGGAGAAGGCATGCGATGGACGCGTAATACCAGATGCGCCACCGTGCGTTGGCGGGCTGCCGGAGAATGGGAATGCACAAGACGTACAGCCCGAATTCCACGATGTAGTAGAGGAACAGGTGGGGCCAGGACTTCCAGATATCCTGGAATTCCCATAGCCACCCGCGGACAAATTCGCCATTGTTAGACAGGAAATACAGGCCGGACACGAGCAAGATCAGCGGGGCGGCGATGACATTGGGGAAGCTTACGGCTTTCTTCAGCCGAGTTTCGTAGAGAGAGACGAGTACGTACGGGGCCATGCCGACGGCCACAAAGGCGGAATTGACGGGCACCAGTGCCCATAGGAACAATAGCCTGTGCGCGGACCTTCGCTGTACCGCGTCATGGAGGAGCATGAAGATGCAGATCCAGGCGGGCAATACGTGGTGCGGGCCGTCCATGAGGCCCGTGAAGTTGCTGGCAAACATGAAGAAGACGCCGTGCAGGATTTCGCGACCATTTCCGAGCGCGAAAGTCGGCATCCAGTAGTCCAGCCTCCCGATGCTTCCGTCGAGGGGCCATCCGTTGGTGACAAACTGTCCCAGGATGTCGATGCCTCCGAAAAAGAGAAATAGCAGCGCGTAAAGGGGCGAGGGGCGGCCCACGAACCGCAGGAACCATAATACGGCCAGGAACACGCCAAGGGCCGCCCAGACATAGGAAAAATGCTGGGCCACGGCCCATTCCGTGACTTTGCCAACCGCGGCCGCAGGCAGGTAGTAGCCGAAGTACGTGTTAAGGTTCCCCGGCCGGTTGTCGGGGCCCGTTTGTTGATACGCCAGCGGCCAAGGATTCTCGATGAGGTCACGGAAAAAGGCGTTGTGCTTTGGGTAATCGGACATCTGGAACGAATAGCCGCCGATGCCTGAAAAGGCAACTACGAACGCGACCATAAGAGCGATGAGGACGTACTTAATCGCAGTCGAGTCACACGACTGTCGTGACGAAGATTCCGCAGATCCCGGATCAGAGTCCGGGACTCGCCCACTCTCTCTTATGGAGAGATAAACTCCTGCCGAGAGTATCATCGCCAAAGGGACCGCAAACACGGGCTTCAGCCACCCGAGCGCGAATAGCAGAGAAGGTAGCGAAACGTAAAGTAGAGACACTGCTTGAAGGCTCAGAGACCTCCGGAGTATCCGAATATCGCTCACTTGTTGACGCTATCCTCTTGCGTTCGACCTTGAGTTCATCAGGCCCGTCAAAGGCTTTCTAGCGACCCAGGATCTCAATTCTCCGTATGCAGAAGTCGTAGGTCTGCTGCTCAGTGAACGAGACGGCAATAGCCAGTTTGCAGACCGTGCCCCGCCAGCCCTGTTCAGTGGCTGCCCACGCCAGGTACGTGTCTTCCGTACCGTGAAACTGCGCCCGGCATAGCTCGTTGGCCGGTTGGACATCGCCTTCCCTCGCAGCATCCCGCTCGGTAGTCCAGTATAGGTAGTAGGTGCCACGAAATGCCACCGGGGTCGCTTGTGAATCGCCGGTGGGGGCAACCGTTATGGTTGCCCTGACAGCGCCGACTTCTTCCGCAGGCAACTCGAGATGGAACAGTTGCAGGAGCGTGCCATTGTTGGCCCTGCGCACCACGAAGCCTTTCGGTGTCACTTGGGCAGCAGGCTCCGAAGACCATTCCCACTCCCCAGGAGGTAGTGTCGCGAAATCCCAGGATCGCACCACCGACCACTCCATCGGCGCTTGCAGGGCAACGGGTTTGGCCAGCACGCGCCAGAAGAAACTGTTGCCGTCCGCAAACAATTGGGCGGCTGCGGCTTTGGGCTCAAGATCATCTATTCTGCGCGTACATCGCCAGCTCAAGGGCCTGAAGTCCAGCCCGTAGTCAAGTCCCCGCGCCAATTCGCCGACAGAAGCCAAGGTCCCAAGAAGAAGCAGAAACACAAGCGGCTTACAGGCGACCCGCTCCTCCCTTGTTTTCGCACTGTTGAGAGTCACCGCGAGACATGTTTGGAGAACAATCAAGGACATAACGCCGCCCTTTGCCATCAACTCCGCGTTACTCCCAATGCGATACCAAGGCAGGAGGACCAGGCAGCCAATCGCGGTGTACCACCAAATACGATAGGGACGAAAATCCCCCGTGTGGATGCTCGGACGAAACACCACATACAACCCGAATTCCACCAGGCAAAAGATGATTAGGAACGGCCAACATGTGAACACGTCTTGAAATTCCCACAACCAACCTCGATCATACTCGCCGTTGTTTGACAGTAGGAAAAGGCCGCTGACCATCAGGAGCAAAGGCGCCGCAACCAAGTTCTCAAAACTCAAGAACCTTCTACACCGCGTCTCATACAGCGCAAGAACCACGAAGGGGACCATGCCAACCGCCACAAACGCTGAGGCCAACGGTGTGAGTGCCCATAAGAGGAGTATGCGGCGGCTTGAACGTCGGCGTATCGCATCGTGCATGACCATGAGAATCAGGATCCACGCCGGGAGGACATGATGAGGCCCATCGGTGAGGAATGTGTAGTTAGACCCGTATACCAGAAACTGCTTATTGGTGTACTTGAGACCGTCGTGAATGGCGTACTGTGCTCCCCAGTAGTCAACATACCCCGGAAGAGACATCAGGTGATTCCATCCGTTAACGGCGATCTCGCCGATAATGTCTATCCCCCCGAAGCACAGGAAGAGCAACGCATAGAGTGGCGAGGACTTCTTCACGAGTTTCAGGAACCACACGACGGCCAGGAACATGCCCATCGAAGCCCAGAGAAAACACGCTGGGTTAACGGCGCACCAACCGAACCACTTGCCCACCAAGGCCGCCGGTAGATAGTAGGCAAAGTACGTCAGGAGCATGCCGGGTTTGTTGTGAGGGCCGGTGGATTCATAGCCCAAGGGCCACGGGTATGCGGTCAGGTCTCGCAGAAACGCATTGTGCTTCTGGTAATCCTGGATCTGAAACGAGTACCCGCCGACCCCTGAAAAAGCAACGAAGAAAAGCACCAAGAGAAGGATGAGACCGTAGCGCGCGAAGGTTGCCGCACGCTTGGATCGAAGAGAAGTCTGGGTTAAGTCTGGGGGCGAATCCGGCGTTTCCCACCCGCTTTTGATGGCAAGGTAGACGCCCAGTGCTAGTATCACGGCAAGTGGCAAGGCGAAAACGAGCTTCAGCCAGCCCAAAAGGAAGATGAAGCACGGCACGGCTGCATAGGTCAGAGAGCAAGCTTGAAGCCACCCATGACGAGACTTAGGATCGTGCACTCTGGGCGCCTCCCATGCCTTGCAGCCTGACTACGAGGCAATAAGATCGAGAAGGCTACTTTGGCGAACTGTCTTGTGAGACCTCATTCGCTGGCCACCCATACGCAGACACAATACCATATATCCGATTGAAACTCTTCCCCACTTTTCAGACCGGAATGCCGGCCTAGGGCGAAACCTTTGTTGGCGCGCACTTACTATAGGCGGCCTGCAGACCCTGCGCCTCCCCGTTGCCTGGATTACGGGTGAGGCACTCGCGGACAAGCTCGTTTGCCTCTTGTTGGCGCCCGGCCTGCGCCAAGGTTTCCGCATAGCGCTTGTAAGCATAAACGTAATCGGGGCTTTCGTCAATGATCTCACGGAATTCGGTGTCGGCCCGGTCGGCTTGCCCGTTCGCGGCGAGAAGGGCCGCGCCGTCCGTCCAATGCTTCGGAGGAGCGGACTGCGTTTCCTTGAGTCGGACGCTCAGATGCTTGAGCGTGTTGAAGGCGCGCTCGAAGTCGCCTTCCTGCTGATAGAGCGCCGCGAGACATTCGGCAGCGTACACATTGATGACGTCCGGCGCCATTTCAAAGAATTGTTCATAGCGCCGGATCGCCTCTGGCCGATCTTGTGCCCGCTTTGCCAAGTCAGCAAGGTGTACGACCGCGCCGGCATTCCCGGGATTCAGGCGCAGGATATCAAGATAGGCGTTTCGTGCCTCATCCGGCTGACCCATGCCGTCAAGCACGCCCGCAAGGGCGTATTGGTACGCGACCCGTTCGGAGCCGTCCTCTCGAATCCAAGGATCCGTCCAGGTATAACGACGCAACCCAGTGCACGCTTGTTCGAAGTAGAAGCGCGCCCTTTGTTCGTCACCGACGCCGCGATACGCCTGAGCGAGCAGAGAGTCCATCAAGGGATGGTAGCGGATCTCGTTGTAGGCGAGTTGCCGCCACATGAGCGCGGCGGCAGACCTGGTCGAGTCATCCCATGCACGATCCCGGATCTCGAGGGTAAACCGTTGGGTGTACCAATCATAGATGCAGACAAAACCCAGTTTCGCCATCTCGTTCGACAAGGCCGGCGGCTTGCGCCAGGAGAAATACCACACACGGCTGTATTGCTCGCAGACCTCGTCCAACTTCGCGGTGTCCGTGGCTGCAAGCGTCACCAAGGGCGGGAGGCCCTTGCCGTAATACGGCAGGACGCGCTCGATGTAAGGCGGGGATACAACGATGATGTCGCCGGGTTCTTTATGCCTTGCGACGAACTCGCACGTGCCGCGCCAGTTCTCACGAGTATCCTGGAACATGCCCAACAGGGATGGCAGAAAAGCGATGACCGCGATCCCATACGCAACGACAGGTATCACGAATCCGGGTCGCCCGCGCAGCCCAAATACGCCAAAGATCGGGCGGACCAGAATGGACGTTAGGAAAGTAAAGCCTTCAGCGACCATTAGTATGAAAAGCGGCAGTAGAAATACGATGTACTTCGCCATGAATACCGGAGCGGAAGACCTTTTCATCATGAGGAACACCGGAAGCACGCCGCTAACAAAATGCAGGACGCCAACCCAGAGAAGACGTCTTTCCCGTACTGCGCTCGATGCTGCGCCTATAACAAGCACCAAACTGGAAACCCACAGCCCACAACCAATGCCCCACCCAAACTTCACCATTAGTAACTTGACAAAGTCCCAGCCCAGGGAGACATTGGCCCGCACCACTCCGGGCGTCGTAAGCTCGAGCCGCAGCCACGTGTACATGAGAAAGGTCCAGGGCGCGAATAGAGCCAGGCTCGCAGCCATACAGAGGCAGAACGGTGCCGCGCGGGACCGGAGCAAGGGCCTAAGATTTGATTTATGGGTGATCGCTTCCGATATCAGGACACTCATAAAGAACAGGGATTGCGCCAAAACGGACAAGAAGCCAAAGTAACCCAGTTGGATGCTGAATGCCGTTCCCACGAAGAACAAAAACCATTGCCATCTGCGACCGTCCTGAAGGGCTGTGTAGATCCCGTATAACCCCAGTAAGCAGAAAAACTGCAACATCGAGTACATGCGAGCCTCGCGCGCCAACCAAACGTCCATAGGGGAGATGACTAAAAGGAACAAGGCTACATACGCGGTTTCTTTGCGGACAACGCGTCTTGCGAATAGCCAGAATAGAGGGAACTTGGCCACGCTGAACAGCAGGGAGGGCATGCGAATGACCCACTCCGGAACGTCAAACAAAAGGATTGGGCGCATGAAGATGTAGTACAGCGGCAAGTGCCGATAGTGGTTGCGGATAAGCTCCGGGATGAAATCGTCGAGCGGGGTTCCGGAAAGCTGAACGGTGAAAAGCTCATCCAGCCAGAAGGATTCGTTGAGCTTCGCGGCGCGGAGGACGGCCCCCACAATGAACATCGATACCAGGATCCACGCTTCGTATGAACGGTTGCGCGATTGGCCAGATTGCGGCTGCAAGGTCAGACCGTCGGAAGCGCTATTCACTTCCACAACTCCGCTCATCTCTCCCGACGCCATGCTCGCTTCGCCAGAACTCCTGTAGCAGGGCCCTATCGCAGAGCCGCACTGACCTCGCTCGACAAGAGCCCCTTTTTTCGGGAAACGCTACCACAATTCCGCCGCCCAGTGCCAGAACTGCGAACGCGCGCCGCCTCACGGAATGCAGACCTCAATGGCATCAATCCAACACTTCAGTGAGGGGCCCTTTGAGAGGACTAGTCCGATCTTGAAGATCTCCCCGCCCGTGATTTCGTATCCCTGTGTCTTTGCGTAATCGCTGCGTTCCTTGTAGAAGTCTCTTCGAATATCCAAGAGTGTCCATCCATTGTCAAGGACCTTGCTGGGGCCGTCCATGGTTCCTGTCCATTTCTTGGCAACCGGGAACGCGTACCCGAGTTGGATCTTGATGTCCGCGGGCGGCTCTTGCTTTACGCAAATGCGAATCGCAAAGGGTTTCTCGCAAAGGCTAATGTGGACGGGTACGGCGTAGCAGCTTTGGCCGTCTTGCTTCGCCTCGGACATTTCAGCGTAAGCACACCGCCCGCCTGACGGGGAGACTCCGGAAACAATCTCATTCTTCACCATTTCCCGGCTTTGACCCTCTCCCCATTTCTCGAGGCCCTTGAACGTGGGGCTCGAAAAGTCCTCGATGGTTAAGTAGGGAGTTCCGTCGGGCCAGAGGCCGGCGCGCTGGGCGTCGGACAGCCTGTCGCGCAGATCGTAGAGGAACTCGACGGGGTGGCCGGAACCGCGGGCGACGGCGGAGAGGGCGCTCAGAGCGCCTTTTGAGTCACCACCGTCGAGGAGCTTCAAACCCTGCCGCATGCCGAGTTCCTTCAACTGTGCGCGGCCCTCATCGGTGGCGTACCATGGGGAGTTGTACCAGAAGGTGCCAAGCGCCTGTAAATCGACAAGCGCTCCGGTAATGTTCGCGCGCTTGAGGAGCGCCATGGCAATCTTGTTTCCATCGAGTTTGAGGGAAACTTCGACCGGCTTGACCGTGGCCCAATGGGAGGTCCTGAGCATGTTGCCCTGGAGTTTCCCGATATCGACCTTGTCACCGAGGTCCGCGTAAGCGTCGATGCGAATGAGGCGGACTCTGCCCAGCCAGTCCGGGTCCTTGGGAGGGCCGGACAGATCGACCTCGAACAGGCCGGGCTCGACGCTCTTGAGAGGCTTGAACCGTTCCGGCGTGAACGGGTACTCGTTGGGCTTCAGATCATCTTCGCAGGCCCACCATAGCGCAGCGTATTTTGAATTCGGCAGTTGCACCCGCAAACCGGTGCATTGGTTTGCCTCGAAGGCGTTCTTCTGAAAGGCGAACACCACATGGTTGTCGAGGCTGTCGACGGTGAACTCTTTGCCGACCGATCCGGTTGCTTCGTCCTTGAGCCCAAATACCTGGAAAGTGCAGACTTCGAGGTCCTTTGGGGGAAGCCAGATGTCCTTCCATGCCCACGCGCTCTCGAGCGTGATCGGTTCGGGCGGCGACGCGACCATGGTCCCCGGCGCGGGGCGCTCCGAAGATGCCTGCGCGCCTGTGTCAGCCGTGGCGGCGCCGGGAGGAGAGCCTGGCGCGGCCTCCGGCGAGGCAGGTTTGTGAGATCCACACCCGATTCCACCCATGAACAAGGCCGCAATGGCAATAAACGCACCGGCCCCTTTCAAGATCGGGCTCCATCGCCTGTGAAGTCTGAAGTATGTGCGGCTTGGCGGCTGTACGCGTTTGGCTGGCGTTTGAGGATGCACCGTTGTTCTCCTGGGCCACGCGCCCGCCTTGACGGGAACGAGGCGCCAATGCAAGCCGTTGACATTCGCAAACAGTATATCGTCCGTTTAAGGATGGCTCAACCGGATGGTGCCCACTTCCGGGCGACGCCTGAGGCGATGGCGTGGCGAATATTGAGTTTTGCGCATGGATGTAACAGAATACGCTGGTGTCGTAAGGCAGGAAAAGCGTTTCCCAACGGTGGGCCACCGAAGCTGTAGCAAATACATGAGGAGATAAGACCATGGAAATGTCACGCAGGAAATTCTTGGGAGCATCGGCGAGCGCGGTGCTCGTGGCGGGAACGATGGCGAAGGGCAAGGTGTTCGGCGCGAACGAACGCATCCGCTTCTGTACGATCGGCTTTCACGGACGGGGCGGAGACCATATCGGCAATCTGGTGAAAATGAAGGACGACGCCGAGATCGTCGCGCTTTGCGACGTAGACAAGAAGGTTCTCGAGAACGGCGTCAAGCGCGTTGAAAAGGACCAGGGCAAGGCCCCGAAGGGCTATACCGACATGCGCGACGTGATGGCGGACAAGAACGTCGATGCCGTGACCATCGCCACACCGAACCATTGGCACTCGCTGGCGGCGGTTTGGGCCTGCCAGGCCGGCAAGGACGTTTATGTCGAGAAGCCCCTTTCACATGGAGTCTGGGAGGGCCGCCAACTCGTTGCCGCCGCCGAGAAAAACAAACGTATCGTCATGCACGGAACGCAATCGCGCTGCGATGCGAGGCTCATCCGGGACATGAAGCTGATGCATGAGGGTTTCATCGGCGAGATCTCGCATTCGCGCGGTTACGTTTATAAGAACGGCAACCGCAACGCGATTGGCTTCGGCAAACCCGGCAAGCCGCCCGAAAACCTCGATTGGCCGTTGTGGCAGGGGCCGTCTCCGGATCACGACTATCTCGTCAAGGAAAACGGCGAAGGCCTCTATGTCCACTACAACTGGCACTGGTTCTGGGAATACGGCAACGGCGAGATCGGCAACCAGGGCGTGCACGAAATGGACCTCGCCGTGTGGGGCCACAACCGCGGCCTGCCCGTAAAGGCATACAGCACCGGCGGGCGTTTTGCGTGGAAGGATCAGGCGGAAACGCCGAACACACAAGCCACTTCGTTCACGTACGCGGACGGTTCGATCCTGACGTTCGAGGTGCGCAACCTCGGCTCATTCCCGGAAGCCTGCGACGAGGCGTGCAGCAACAGCTTCTTCGGCAGCAAAGGTTACTATGTCCGAACAAAGGGATTTTTCGACTACAAGAACAATCCCATCGAGGTCACCGAACCCATGCCGGAAGGCAAGAGCGTGTGGACGCATTTCATCAATGCCGTACGCTCACGGAAGATGGAAGACGTCCCGGCGCCGTACCTTGCGGGCCATCTTTCCTGCGTTCATATCCACGTGGGCAACATCGCTTACCGGTTGGGCCGCTCCCTCGAGTTCGATCCCAAAACGGAACGCTTTAAGGATGAAGAGGCCAACAAGCTCCTCAAGCGCGAATATCGCAAGGGGTTCGAAGTCCCGCAACTGGCATAGCGCCAAGACCGCAATCCTGACAATCCAACGGCCCGGCCCTGCGCCGGGCCGTTGCATTTCCGACCCTAGCTTCCAGAAGTCCGTGCACTATCCGCTGGGCGAGCAAGGACCTCTACACGCTTGCCATTATCAGCATTTTGGCCGGACGTTCGAAGCCGTACCTCAACTCCTTCTGCCTCCTGTCTCCTGCCTCCTGCTTCCTGCATCCTGTCTCCTCAGCAATGAGAACCACATCCCTAGAATCATGTTTGACAAAATGGGAAGACGGAGTAATATGGGAGGGGGAGGGAAAAGGGCGATGTAGACTGGCGGGAGCGGAGGGCGAATTCCAGTAGAAACCTCCGAAACGAAAACCGCTCGTGCGCACTTGGTATTCCTTGCGCATGTAGCCTTCGGGTCTTCGCGTCTTTGCGAGCGTCCAATTCTTATCGCAGAGACGCAAAGACCGCGGAGGATCGCAGAGTGAGAAAGGAAGCAATGACTACTACTCTACAGAGAGGAAGTTCAATTAATACAAGGCCGAGCCCATTTGCCGTCTTGTTGGTTGCTTTCGTCGCCTGCGCCGGTGTGACGCACGGAGACGAACAGTCCCTCGCGGATGGGTTGGATAACCATACCTTACTCTGGCCCAGCGGAGACCAGAGCGAGGGAGAACACCAAGACCAGGGAAAGCGCCTCGGCGTCCAAGGCCTCTTTGGCGAATTCCACAGCGCCGAAGGGGAGGGCGTGGGAGAAGGCGAAGGTGAGGGGGAAGGGGAAGGGGAAGGGGAAGGCGAAGGGGAAGGCGAAACTGAAGGTAACATCATTTGCGTAGATTGTGAAAATCTGACCGGTCCTTGGGATGGAAGTTCCTGGAAGACGGCATTTGCCTCGATTCAAGACGGCATGGACGCTGCATTGGCATATGGGAGAACGGAAGTCTGGGTCGCGGAGGGAACTTACACTTCAACGGCGGCACAGGTCGTCCTTATGCGGCCGGGTATCGACCTCTACGGCGGGTTTGCGCGAACGGAATCCTCACGCGGCCAGAGGAATCTAAAGGAGCATGTGTCCATCATAGATGGAGAAGGATCTCGCCGCTGCGTCCAAGGCGCGGACGCAACCATCGATGGATTCCGCATCCAACGCGGCTACGTCAGGGGCACTAATGCCGCTGGGGCCGGGATGTTGATCTCCGACTGTTCCCCGGTGGTAAGGAATTGCACGTTTCTCAGCAATTGCGCCCGAGGCGCGTTCAGAGGTGGTCGTTCACCTGGGTGGAGCGGAGGGGATGGCAGCGCGATGCGTCTCGTCCGGAGCGGCGCTTGTGTGGCCCAATGCACATTCAGAGGTAATTTCTCGGAAGGCTCGGGTGGGGCAGTTGACCTCTCTGCCGATGCGTCAGGACCGTTCCCTTCGTTCACGAACTGCGTGTTCTCTGATAACCGCGCTTTCGCTGAGGGGTACTGGTATTGGTGCGTTGGCGCCATTTCCGCTTCCCTGAGTTATCTCGGTCATACTGGAGCGATTGCCATCACGAACTGTACGTTTACTCGCAACAACGGCTACTACGGACCCCTTCGCGTGGCGGACGCCGTACTAACCAACTGCATAGTCTGGAACAACACCCGTGGCGATGAATGCTCCTACCCAGCGAACGAGGTCGCTTTCCTTTACTCAGACATTGAGCGGAGCGTAGTCGGCGAGGGGAATGTTGACGCTGATCCCCTGTTCATTGACCCACTGAACTGCGCCCTCAGTCCCAATTCGCCGTGTCTTGACACAGGCACGGTAACCGGTGCGCCTGCGATGGATATCAACGGCGTCCCCCGCCCACAAGGTGTCGGCATCGACATGGGCGCTGTCGAGATGCCTGCCGGAGAAGGTGAGGGAGAGGGTGAAGGCGAAGGCGAGGGGGAAAGCCAGCCCCAATGGTCCAGCTTCGGCAACGGTCCTCAAAATACTCGCCGCAGTCAGTACGTTGGATCGCAGACCGGCATCTTGGCTTGGTCAACTTCAGCAGGGGAGATCTTCACTTCGCCTGCGGTGGGCGCCGATGGCACAGTCTATGTGACGGGCTGGCGCTTGCGCGCTCTGGATTCACAGACAGGCCGCCAGAAATGGCTGTTCGTCGGAGACCATTACGACTTCTCCTCATTTTCTTCCCCCGCGATTGGGCCGGACGGCACAGTCTACGCTGGAGACATTGGCGAGACGTTCTACGCGTTGGACGGAGCGACGGGCGTACGGAAATGGTCGGCGGAACTGGGAGGAAACGTGGGGTCTCCCGCGATTGGACTGGACGGCACGGTTTACGTGCAAGCCTACGACGGCGTCTTCGCATTGGACGGGATAACCGGCGAGCAGAAGTGGGTATTTTCCGGGGGTTACGGTGAGTCTTCTCCGGCGATCGGGTCGGACGGGACGGTATACGCCGCGGGATCGCGCCCTGGGAATCTCTATGCTTTAGATGGGCAAACAGGCGAACAGCGATGGCTCTTTCAGGCCGGGTACGAACTCAAAAGCTCGCCGGCGATCGGGGCTGACGGCACGGTCTGCTTTGGTTCCTTGAACCATAGCGTCTATGCGATCGACGGGGTGACGGGACAACAGAAATGGGTCTTCCAAACGGGGAGGGCCGTGTACTCTTCCCCCGCAATTGGCGCGGACGGCACGGTCTATATTGGATCTGACTACCTCTATGCCCTTGACGGAGCTACGGGGGAGTGCAAGTGGACATTCCAGTTGTCGACCGGCTTCAGTGCCTCGGCGGCGATTGGCGCAGACGGAACGGTTTACATCGGGGCTTTTGACCGGACGGTCCTCGCGGTGGATGGAACGACGGGCCAACAGAAATGGGCGTTTCAGACGGCGTATAACATTCAGGCTCCACCCGCCGTCGGTGCAGACGGCACCATTTATATTGGCACCCGCCGAGACTATAATGCTGAAAGAGGATACACAACTTTCTACGCACTCAGGGATTTCGAACTGCCCGTAGTAGTGCGGCACCCAGAGTCCCAAATCGTTGAAGCCGGTGAATCCGGAGCCATGTCGGTGACGGCAGCGGGTACACAGCCGCTAAGGTACCGATGGCAGAAAGATGGTTCCGGCATCAGCGGGGCGACTCAGGCCGTGTTTGTTTTGCCCTTGGTGTCTTTTTCTGACGCGGGAGACTACACGTGTGTCGTCAGCAATGGTGCCGGCAGCGTAACTGCCAACACAGCGACCCTGACGGTAGCGCCTCGTCTGCAAATCACAGCTCAACCTGTTTCCCTGACCGTCGAGATCGGTCACCCCGCGAGTTTTGGGATAGTTGCGGCTGGAATGACGCCTTTGAGTTATCAGTGGCTGAAGAATGGAAATGCGCTTCCCGGCGTGACCGAGGACACTTACCGTATTCCATTGGTCCAGCAAACCGACGCGGGCGCATATGCATGCGTCGTGAGGGACCCGGCAGGCCAAACCCGGACGTCCCGGATCGCTACGTTGTCGGTCATCTCAGGAGGCGAGGGTGAAGGTGAGGGGGAAGGAGAGGGTGAGGGTGAGGGTGAAGGCGAGGGGGAGGGCGAGGGCGAGGGCGAGGGCGAGGGCGAGGGCGAGGGCGAGGGAGAAGGAGAAGGAGAAGGTCAAGGATTTCTAAGCGTCGAGATCGAGCCGGTAATGGCACGGTTGGAAGGTGCGCACTGGCGCGTGAGTGGCAGGGGATGGCACGAGAGCGGGGAAACGCTCGCGCTGACACCTGGCGAGTATTTGATCATGTTCGAGAAGATAGATTGCGGCGTCTGGGGGTGTTTCAAGCCCTGGTTTGCGTGGAACCCGCCCGATGACGTCAACGTCACCATTACGTCAGGCGAGACGACCACGGTTGTCGGCACGTACGCGCTCCTGGACACGCCTTCCACTTCCACATCGACCTCGCGCAACGCCGCAGGAGACCTGCTGCTTGGTGTTTTCATCGCGGCATCGCTGTTGTGTGCCCGAACGGCTCAACCAAGACCTGCGCAGCGAGGACCGCGTCGTGGCAAGCAGAACTGAGGGCTTGTAATACCAAGTTGCAGTCAAGACACAACTAATCGACATCTCTTTTCCATCTGGAAATCAGGAACTCAGGAAGACAATAGTGGCTGTGCTTGTTGACCATTCGTGATTTCCTGAGTTCCAGATTCAGCTGGCACTTAAGGGCGTGATCGTCTCCTTTTGACTGCGAATTGGTATAAAAAATGTGGCACAGCCGCCCTCGGCTGTGTTAAGCAGCGAAGAGCATACGATACTTTGGCCTGTTACACAGCCGAGGGCGGTTGTGCCACATTCCCTCGAGGATTTCTTCACCGGCTCTGACCCGAAGCCGTCTACACCGGAGCGAAAAGTGAAGGGGGAGCGTCAGGGGTGGGGCTCTTCATGCCGGTGGATGCGACTTCTGTCACGCGGATGTAAGGCCGCGGGTGAAATCGAAGTGTTTCAGGAGTTCGTCTAGGTTCATTCGATCCCCGTCCGTGAAGGCGCCTGTCTGCAAGCTGCGGGACACCGTGGTCATGTGTAATCCGCGCTTCTGCAGCACGTACTTGCCGGAACTCGGATACCCATCGAGCACAACGGGTTCATTGATGGCTGTGAGAGAGTCGTGGATGCGTTTTCGTTCCGCAGGGTCGCCGGTTTCGCACATATCCCTTGCCAATTCGGGACAGAAGTTGACCACTGTGCCGCAATGCCCGTCCGCGCCGAGCTCGAGAACCTTCAGTGCGATGGGCAGCGTTGCGCTGAACACGCGAAACGGCGTACCTTTCGTTGCTTGGGCCTTCGCCGCGCATATGTTTGGGTCCCGCGAGGTCTCTTTGATGAAATGGAAATGCCCGGTCTGCGCGAGCCGGCGCGCTGTTTCCACTGAGATCTGCCGATGCTTTGGCGCCGGACACTCGTAAATTCCCAACGGCCCGTTCGTGCGTTCCATCAAGGATATCAACTGTCCTTCGACGTCGTCGCCCGACGGCAGCTTGGAAAGGACGATGACGGCCGCATCCACGCCAGCCTCTTGCATCCGCGCAAGATTCGATGCCTGTTCCTCGAGCGCCGAGCCGAAGTTCGCGCCTACAACCACGCCAATCCGACCATCCACCTGCCGTGTGACCTCGCGCCCGATCTCGAGCGCCTCATCGAAAGAAAGACTGAACACCTCGCCCGACAGCGCTGCGGCGAATATGCCCGAGACTTTCGCGGAGACATAGAACTCCGCCATCTCCTTGACGGCGGCATAGTCCACCTCGCCCGATTCCTTGAAAGGGGTATACATCACGGGCCATGCGCCCGGCTTGACGTTCGGCGTCTTGTTAATTCCTTTCGCGGAAGTTTCCTGTGCGCGTCCAAACTTAGAAATAAGGGCCGAAGCACCGGCCGACACGAAGAACGAACGACGGGTGATTTTGCGCATGATTCTTTATCCGTAACTGTTCAGAACTGTCAGATCAAAGGCCTGCGAAGCATGGCGGACCCGCGAAAGAATACCACGATACCGGCACATGGGAAAAACCGGAATGAAGGATCGCTGGCCGGTCGATTCAGTGTCCGGCGCTCCTGTCCGGCGGTGAAAGCAGCGTCAGCCATCGCTCATTGAATTCTGCGTGCTTGATGACCAGGCGCAAGAACGTGTAGGTGACGTGAATGTGGCCGTCCGATGTCTCGATGACGCAGGGATAGGCGTACTCGCCGGGATTGGCTTCGAGGCTTACCGGGCGGCGCCAGGTGGTCCCATCGTCTGTGGAGAGAGCGACGGACAACGGCGTACGTTCCACGGAACTGTCGTTGAAGACCAGCACTAGATGGCCGTTGCGCAGCCGGACCATGGCCATGCCGGCGCCCGGACACCGGAGTGTGCTCGGCTCCGTGGGCGTCCATGTTTTCCCCAGGTCGTGCGACTCGCTCCGGAGGATGAACATATTGTTGCGCAGGAAGCACAGGAGCGAACCGTCGCTGCGCTGGACGGCGGTGGGCTGGCCGCCCTTGTCCATAGCGCCTGACACTTCCCACGTTGCGCCGCCGTCCCGGGTGACCATGAAGCAGGGTTTCGGGTTGCTCATGGGGATCATGAGTTCGCCGGTCTCGAGCGTGAACGGGGCATTGCGAATGCCGCCGACGCCGAGGTGCACCTCCTCGTCCGCACTCCACGTATGGCCGTTGTCGTCCGAGTCCTTGGCCACGAGCTGGCCCTTGCCCCAGCGGCCGTTCCGGATGGGCCGCGGCTCATCCATGCGGTCGAAGAGGACCATCATTCGCGTCGGACTTGCACGGAACACCACGGCATTGCCCGGAGGATGGAGGAATGCTCCGCTCGTGAGGACCTCGGGCCGGCTCCAGGCGCCTTCTCCTTTGTTGCGGCGCGCAAGGAAGAGCACTTGGTCATCGGCGCACTCGTAGCTCCCGCCGTACCAGACGCAGAGCAGATCTCCATTTGGGGCTTCGTCAATGGTCGAGCAATGGTGGTCCGCCGTCCACGGGATCTTCTCGAAGATGACCTCCGATGAAAACGCGAGGGGCTCGCTTGGATCTTGATCAGGCCCCTTGCTCCCTATGTCCTCTATGGGTGTGCCTGCAGCGGGAAACGACTCGCGTGGAAGAGGCTCCCCAGCGAGGAAATGCCGAATCGCTGAATCGATGTCCTCGACTGCTTCGGGGCCTTGGAACCCGCCGCGATATCGCAAGACGCCCTTTTCGTCGAGCAGGAACGGTTCCGGCGTAACGCGCGCGCCAAAGCGTTTAGCAATGGCACGGTCACGGTCGCGATACACGGGGAAATTGATATCGTTGCGCTGGCAAAACGCCTTAAGCTCGTCACCGGTTTCCTCATCATTAGCGCATAGCCCCACGAAAAGCACTTCCTTCCGGCGGTACTTCTCATGGATCCGCAAGAGCGGCTCAATGGCGGCCTGAACAGCGGGACTGCGGCTGGACACAAATATGATCAGCGTTCCGCGCCGGTCGGGATAGTTGGACATGGTGATCTCGCGACCGTCCAGGGTCTGCATTGTCAAAGCGCCGACGGCCATTCCGATTGCCAACAACATAAGCTGCACTCCTCCTCAGGCATAAAGTCGCCTGCGTTTAAGAGTTTGCATTAGTCGACCAGCGCGAGGCCCATCTCGTTGTTCAGTTCGCATCCAGATCGCGTTGGACGAAAAGTCGCTGCATCTTCCTCGACAAGTCCGCGGCCGATCAGTCGATCCAAGGCGGCGCCGAAATCCTCGCGAACGTCACAGCCGAACCGATCGAAGTAGCTCTTTCTCGACAAACCAACCCGAAGCCTGAGATGCTGGATGACCGTCTCGACGCGAATCTCGCGATCCGCAAGATGTACGGTCTCAGATTTCGCGCCGGGCGCTGCAAGATACTCGTCGAGCGGAACGCGGTTCCGTGAGCGCACCCCGCCGAGAAACGAGTAAGCCGCCGGGCCAAAGCCTGCATATTCGAGGTTCCGCCAGTAGATGAGATTATGCCGGCACGCATAGCCGGGCAGCGCGTAGTTGGATATCTCATAGTGGTCATACGCCGCCAGCCTGGCCTCCGCGCGCCGATAGAGTTCCAGCCACGTCTCATCGTCAATCCCCTCGCCACGCCGTGCGCCGAACGGCGTCTCCGGCTCATAGGTCAACCCGTAAGTCGAGACGTGTTTCGGTGCATACGAAAGGCACGCGTCGAGTGTGGCCTCCCAGGCATCAATTGGTGGAGCGCCAAAGATAAGATCCATCCCCCAATTTGCGCACCGTTCCGACACCGCCACGGACGCTCGCCGTGCGCCATCGGCATCGTGACGCCGCCCCAGATAGCGGAGCACGCGCTCATCAAAACTCTGCACGCCGAGGCTGATGCGGTTGACACCCATTGACAACCAGGCGTCCACAAGCTCAGGCGTCACATCATCCGGATTCGCCTCGATCGTAATCTCCGGCCCGTCCAACACAAACCGCGAACAAACCGCGGCAAGAATGCGTTCCAACATGCCGGGTCCAAGCAGCGAAGGCGTTCCCCCACCCATGAACACGGTGTTCGCCATTTCTGGGCCCGCGAATTCGTTGATCTCACGGCACACCGCCTCCACAAACGCGTCAGGAACCGGACCCGAGATCGCGTTGCTCACGAAATCACAATACGGGCACCGCGTCCGGCAGAAAGGAATGTGCAGATAAATCCCGGTCACGGCCGAACTCCAGAGCCCCTACCACCTCAATCCCCAATCGGCAATCCCCAATCGGCAATCTCCAATCGGCAATCCCTCAGTGGCCCCTCGTTCGCAACAGCTTATACTCGATACTGTCGACAAGGGCCTCGTAGGAAGCGGAGAGGATGTTCTCGGAGACGCCGACGGTGCTCCAACTGTCCTCGAGGTCGCTCGAGCCCAGCAGGACG
>Ga0315274_10002726_pt1 | contig 26410 bp, 29 predicted proteins | sample YL17G02_20_MG_FD_203700 | JGI IMG/M metagenome (GOLD analysis project Ga0315274, IMG submission 203700) | Sediment microbial communities from Yellowstone Lake, YNP, Wyoming, USA - YL17G02_20 | ecosystem: Environmental > Aquatic > Freshwater > Lake > Sediment | place: USA: Wyoming | collected...
CGCCGCAGCCGCGCCCGCCACACCGCCGTCCACCGTCTTGGTCTTGTCGCTGCCGTCCATTGCTTCCGTCTCCTTGGCGGCTTCCGCCGCGATGCTGGCGGACGTCTGGTCGTCCGCGCCGTTGCCCACGAAACTCACTTCCTGAAGCGCCGCCCGCCGCGCCACGTTCACCGGCCCGGCGAACTCGCGCCCGTTCACGGTCACCATCTTGCCTTCGCCCACGAACTCGACCTCGCGCACCGAGGCCCCGATGGACGCCTGCCACGGATACCCGTTGTCGGCGTCGGCCGCGACCTCGCGGGCGGCCTGAGTGGTCGAGGAAATCACGCCCGACACCCGCAGGCCCCCGTGCTCAATCTGAATGCCGTCAATGTGACCAACGCGGGCGGCGCGGTCGTGGTCGAGGTAGACTTTGGCGCCGCCGCGCACGGTCAGGCCATTCAGGTCCACGACAACGGGGAACCGCCACCCGGCAATCGCCAGGGCGCCGCCGGTGTAGGCGTCCATGTGGAACCGGCGCGGCCGCGCGGCCTGGGCATCCGGCCCGGCGGCTGCCTCCATGTTGATGGCCGCGATGAACTTGAGTTCACACGGCTCGTCGCTGGTCTTCACGGTCCGTTTCCTCATCTGCCTGCGGCTGCGAGGGCTTCGGCTGGGCCTCGGCCATCGAGAGGCCGAGTTCCTTCATGAGCGCCACTTCCTTCGCCCGCTGCCTCAGTTCCGTCTCCCAATCCTTGCCTTCCTTGGCGTATTCGCTGGCCAGGGTGGTTGTGTGGCTCGCCAGGCGCGTGGCCTGGGCGTTGGCCTCCTTGGCCGGGTCCACATGCTCCATCCCGTCCCAGAACCACTGGTGGGGGTAATCGAGAAACGTCCGCGCTGACGCCGGCAGAAGGCCCGGCACACGCACCGCCTCGCGCAGCCAGGCGTCCAGAATGCGGTCAAGCACCGCGTCTTCCAGGTGGACCTGCTCGACGCGGATGCTCTTGAAATACGTCTGGTGGTCGAGGCGTCCGCTGGCGTAGTTGTAGGCCGACGAATCGCACAGCGCGATGTTGCGCGGCATGTTGAGGCACCGGGCGGCCTCGTTCAGTTTTTCGCGGACGAACTCGACGTAGGTGGTTGCCGGCTGCTCGGGCTTAACCTGGCTCATCTTCCACCCGCCGGGCAGGGTCAGGAGCATGTTGCGTTCGAGCTCGATGGTATCCATCGGGTCGATGGGCTCAGCCTCGCCGTTGGGCGGGGCGTCGGTCTCGACCGTGCCGGAGATGTTGGCGGCCGTTTCGGCGGCATCGAGGACGGCCGACGTAAAGCGCCGGAGCTGCGCGAAGATCGGCAGCGCGGGCGTCAAGTCCGGGATGCCGCGACGCTGACCAGGCCTGTCGGCGCGGAACCAGTGGAGCACCGCCTCTGCCGGCACGCGCTCGTAATCGAGGCCCAGGGACACCGCCGCCCCGGGATGGGTCTTCAAGACGTGGTACTCCACCGGGTTGCCGCTGGCGTCGAACACGATGCCGTCGACGCCGTTGGGCGTGCCCGCCTTCGCGGAGGCCAGTGCGGGCGAAGCCACCTGGTCGGCCTCGATGAGCCTGATGTCCAACGTCACCGGGGAGCCGATGTTCTCGTTCGAGATGAGAAGCGCGAAAGCCTCGCCGTCCTGGGCCCGGGCCATCCGCATGGTCCGCAGTTTGGCGGCAAGGCCGACACGCGTCGCCCAACGCATGAATTCCTGCTCGATTGCGCGGTTGGCCTCGGCGCCAGCCGTGAGCATCTGGAGCCGCGGCCCCGTGCCAACGACGTCGTTGGCGAGGGTCAGCACGATCCCGCGGACGTAGGAGTTGTTGGCGACCTCATACCGCGCCCGGTTCCGCAGGACGCGGCGGACCTCGGCGCTTGCTGCGGCGTCGGCCGACAGGCCATCGGCCCCCGCCCAGTGCTTGCGGTTGCTGTCGGTCGTCTGCGCGGCATCGTACCGGCCCCGCACGAAGCGCACCGCCATCCGTAGCCCGCCGCCAGCGGGCTTTGCGACAGCACGGATGCGTTTGAGCCAAGCGAACATCACGCTGCTCCCGGCGGAACCACTTTCGTGAGGCGAACCCCCAGGCCCTTCGCCCGCGCGGCCTTCTTCGACGCCAGGTACCGGTCCGCCGCGATCTGGTCGGGGATCGAGTGCTGCTGCATGCTCCCCGCATCCCCCGACGCCGACTTCGGCCCCTCGGCATTCGTCCGAATCGCGTCGTCCAATTCGTCAGCCACTTGAGGCCCCTCAACCGGCTTGGCAGTCGCTCAGGTTCATCTGCCGGCGCCGCCTTTCGAGATGGGCAAAGGCGCCCACCGCCCGCACGGGATCGCGGCCGGCAAGGAACGCGACCCATGACTCCTGCGCGGCATCCTCGCGGGCCTCGGATGGGACCCGTGAAAGTTCCGCCCTCAGGCGGACCGGATCACATACTGGCGGCAATGCGCGGCTCATCTACCCTATAGGGACACGAGAACGGCCCTCCTCGACGCGGAAAATGGCGGGCACAAACAATTGTTACACCGGTAGACAGGGCGGCTCGGGGGGGGAGAGGTGCGCTTGCCACCATGTTGACTCTTGCTACTCGTGTCGCCGCTCACGGTGCGCGAAACTGCTGACCGCCCGGACCGGGTCGCGGCCGGCGAGGTACGCGACCCAGGACTCCTGAACGGCATCTTCCCTTGCCTCAGGGCGCCTGGCCCAGTTCGGCGAGAAGACGTTCCGGCTCATAGATTGGCGGCGGCGCGCGTGTCATCCACCCTGTACGGACGCACTAAGGCACTTTTCTGCCGGGCAGAGGAGGCGAATTGTGAGGTTGTTCCACCGGTAGACAGGGCGGCTCAGGGTGAGTGGGGCGTCTTGTCCGCCGCGATCTGGTCGGGCAGGCTGTGCTGCTTCATGCCGCCGGAATCGCCGTGGGCCTCGGCCGGCCCCTCAGCGTTCGTCCGAATCGCTTCCTCAAGATCGTCCGCCACTGCCATGCCCTCAGTCGCAACCGACCGGGCGAGCCGAAAAGAAAAGGCCGCGGGGGTGTGTGGCCCCACATGGCCTCGAATCTTCTCGGCATCCTCCCAACGGTGATCAGCTGCGGGGCGGTCGTCCAGTCTTGTTGTCGCACACGATCTTCACGCGCAACCCCTGGGCAAGCAAGGCGGTTCCCGCCTGGACTGTGAAACCGTTACGCACACAAACGTCGGCCCAGCCAGGAGCACGGGAGAAGGACGAGACGCGCGAACGGCCAAGGAGGAAGCAGCACTACTTGCCGGCCCAGTGAACCACTCGGCGTTCCACAAGGACAAACAGCTTGTTGAACAAATAACCGATTATCCCCGCCCATGCTATTGCGCAGTACATCTCTGGAACGTCGAAGACAAGATGGTACTCGTAGATGCGGTGTCCGAGCCCCTTTGGTGTGCCGAAGAACATCTCACTCACCACCACAAGGACTAAGGCCAAAGACAAAGCGGTCCGCAGGCCCACAATAATCTGCGGGAGAGCGTCTGGGAGCACGATTTTCCACAGAATCTCGTATCTGTTCAGCCCAAACGCGCGTCCCACGAACCGCCTCAGACGGGGAGCATGGGACACTCCGTAGTCCGCATTTACGATCATAATTAACGTGCATCCATAGATGACGACGGCCAGCTTGGGGCCATCTCCAACACCCATAACAAGAAGAAAGAGCGGGAACAAGGCGACCGGAGGAATTGACCTGAAGAAGTCGATCAGGAACTCCAAACTGCGCGAGATCCCTTTGAAGGAACCCGTCAGTATACCCACCGGAATCCCCACCGCGGCCGAGACGCAGAGCCCCAGGAGCATCCTGCGTACGGTCACGAAGCAGTCAGGCCAGATCTCCCCCGTCTGAAAAGTAAGGCGGATGAAAGCATCCGCAACCTGAACCGGCGAAGGAAGGAGCAGGGGCGAGGCAACTCCCAGGGCATATATGGCCCACCAAAGGGCTAGGAGGGCGAGCGGGCCGACAGTGATCCAGATCCTCATGGCGTAAGGTTCCTCCAAAAGGCCTCAATAGCGCGCGCCCGGACACTGAGGAACTCCTCGCTCCCAAGCATGCGTCGGGTTCTTGGCCGAGGCAGATTGACCTCCAGTGTCTCAACGACAGATGCGGGCAGAGGACTCAGGATGTAAAGCTTGTCTGCCAGGTAAATGGCCTCGTCTATCTCATGGGACACGAACAGGGTGGTGATCCGCATGTGATGCCACACCCTAAGGAGCTCGTCGGCCATGCTCAGCCTGGTTTGGTAATCAAGGGCACCAAATGGCTCGTCCATGAGCAGAATGTGCGGACTCCCTACCAGCGCCCTTGCCAGGGCCGTGAGTTGCTTCTGCCCACCGCTCATCTGGTAGGGGAAATGCCCAAGCGGAATCCGAATGCCACATCGGACAAGGAACTCCTGCACGCGATGTCGACGGCTACGAACGCTTCCGTCCGTTGCTTCTAGCGGAAGCCCTATGTTGTCAATGGCACGTCTCCAAGGGAAGAGGCTTCGCTCGTAATCCTGAAAGACATACCCTGCGCGAAAGGTTCCTGGTGGTTTCCCCCCAACAGAGGCAGTCCCCGAATCGAACGGCACCAAACCGGCAACTACGTTCAAGAGTGTTGTCTTTCCACATCCATTCGGGCCGAATATGCTCACAAACTGCCCGGGTGCCGCCGAGATGCTCAGGTTGTCTATCACGAGCAGGCGAGAGTCGCCGTCCGCATAGCTCTTGCAGAGATGATCGACAACAACCCCCTGCTGGAACACGCTCGTCACCGCGGCATCTTCAGTCACCATGAACTGCCTCCAGCCCCGCTCGCGAGTAATACCAGCCATTACAGAAGCGCGGGTGCTCTGGCAGAGAAGCCAGTTCCTGATTTCCCGCACGCGGTGTTCTGCCATACGTTAGGGCCTCTACATAGACCCTTGCGGCCTCACACAGATACTGGAGTGGTCTTCCGAAGCCAGATACTCTGAAGAAACCCACACCTCCTTGAACGAGCTCTCCTACCACGGCCAGCAGACACACGTCGGCTTCAGTCAGCAGGGATCGCCCCCAGATGCGGAAGACGGGCCTCTCGGTCCGGTCATCTGAGAGGACAGGGAGTTCGTGCCGGCCAATACACGTCCCAGCACACGACCACGGGTCCCCCGTCTCAACTTGACTACCGTAGCACCGCCGCGAAACAGCCGCCACGGCGGAGCCATGAACTAGAATCTCCACCGGAATGCGGGCGTGGGCGACCAGAGCCAGGACCTCCTCCCGACGGAGGTCAACCGGAAGGCAGACGCGGCTGACGCCAAGCTCGGCAAAGAGGTTTACATCCAGGTGATTGTAAGCATTCAGAAACTGCCCCGCGATGATCTCATACTGCCTCCGCCAAGATTTTTCAGCAGCATGCAGCATGCCCAGGTTGTTAATCACGATTCGCGTTGCACCCGCCTCGAGGCACTCCGCAGTCAGTTCCATGCACTGCCTCACACCCTCATCGCTCATGAGTAAGGCCGGCGTCGAGACGCTGACACATAGGCCAGCCTCGACACATCGCTTGACGGCATCCAGCAACGCTGACCGACGTAGCCGCCATCGGTCCATGCAGACGGGTTCACCCAGACGGATCTCATCGACAGCCGCTAAGGCTGCACCGTGCGCTGTCTCGGCATTCAGATCGTCAAGTTCCAGGACAAGACTCGGGTTTCCTTTCGCCTTAGGCATGACGCTCGCTCACTTCACGCCAAGGTCTTGCGGCGTAAGCACGAGATCCTTAGTGTCGACTCTTGCGGGCGCTGCCCCACACTCCGCAAACTTGTCGGCCAGTTCCTGCACACGCTTCCGGTCAATCTCCGAGGTCTTCCAGTACTCCGATCGGTTCATCTTCAGGCTCAACTCGGCAGAGGCCCCCGTGTACTTGGCCACAATCTCAGCGACGTCCTTTTCTGTTCCCGGCTTCCTCATGTACTCAATGGCATCCTCGACGCCTGCGATGATCCTGCGAGCCTTGTCTGGACCGTCTCTTGTGCCCTTCGACGTGAATGTGAGAGCCGAGATCGGGGTGGGCGGGGGGACCAGCCTTGCCATTGGGTTAGGCAGCAGCACCTCCGCAACCCCCTTTTCGACCGCAACCGTCGGCACCGGGTCCATGCAGTAGAGTGCGTCCACGCGACCGCTCGCGAGGGCGGCATACATTGTGCCCGGCGTGATCTCGATGAACGTGCACTTGTTCGTGTCGATGACAGGCGATAGGACGGCTAGGCAGAACGCCTTGACAGCGGAACCGGGGTGAAGCCCTATCGTGCGCCCCTCAAGCTCCTTCAGCGACTTAATCCCCGCCTCTTTCCTCGAGATGATATAGTCGGGAAAGGCGTCCTCCTTCCACACCAAGAACGGGCCAAGTCTCAGCGTTCCGGGCTCTTTGTGCTCGACCGTCAACACGACATTCATGTTGCTCAGCCCTGCGGCATCAATCTGGCCTGCCAAGAGCGCCTGGAGTTGCTGGTTGGCATCCGCAAACTGGATCAGCTCCACGTCGAGGCCATGCTTCTCGAAGAACCCCTTCTCCTTGGCCACGAAGACGTGGCGGTACAACGCGACCTGCTGGTAGCCGACCCGGCAAGTGAGAGCCGAACCAATCGCTTTCGGCCCCCCGTCTGGCCCTAATGCGAACCAGAGGACCAAACCAAGTACTCCAACAACGCACGCTGCAGCAATACACACTATGCTCTTGGTTGACATCTCGGCCCCCTTTCATACGGATCAGTACCACCAAAGCAGCAGCACCACAAGTGCTACTCCCAAGGTGGTGTACACTCCTGCGGCAACGAGCGGTACCCCGAAACTGTCGGCTTTGTTCCTGAGGCCGTCAGAGAGCCTGTCGTCAGCCGACTGGCTCGTGTTCACGCCGGCCCCCCCACCGTCGCTCCTGAGAAGAAACGCCTCAAGTTTGCTCAGCTCGCCTTCAGCCATGAATGTGAAGATGGCGGCGATCAGAAAATACGCCAGAGCCAAGTATAGCCCGGCGGTACGGTGAGGATCGCTTGGCTTGTCCTCGACTACGACTGACACTAGAAGGTTCATGCTTGCAGCCACCAGGAGAGTTGACAGCATGGCCAGCCGCCGCGAATGCCTAGCCGCGCGGCCTAGCAGGACAACCAGTTTCTCCCAGTGCCCCATGAGCCAAGGCTCCTCAATGTTTGGTGAGGATTGCCCACTGATCCGTGATTGCCTTCTCGAACGCTCCTCGTTCCTGCCCACGCAGCATCTTCTGGCTTCTCGCTCTTGCCTTAAGCTCTTCGATGGGGAGATCGAGTGCTGTCTCGGCGGCGTCGCAGAAGCCTTTGACAATCTTTCCACACGCATCCCATCGCTCGCCTGTCTTGTCATCGGCCAATCCGCAGACGTTGGGCCCGGCAGCCCTAAGACTGTCAAGAAGACGCTTCATCAACCGGGCGTGGTACACTTCCGCCCACCATATGAAGTCCTTCTCTTCCAGCGGCCTCGCCAGGTTAAGAGTCGGAATATCTCTGAGCATCTGACCCCTCAACGCGACATCGAGCATGTCGTTCGTAAACTGGATAAGCGCCTCGACCGCGCGTGGGTCTGAAGCAGCGCCGGTCGGACAGGGAGCCTGACGCAGTCGAGAGCTCAGGGCGGTGTCGCTTGGCCCGCGCGCACCTTCGGGATGACGCGATGGCTCCGCGGGCTGTCTCGCAGCAAACAGGTTAAACGCCCTCACAAAGTGGGCAACGGCTTCCTGGTCAACCCCTCTCCGATAGAACTCCTCAAACACTGCGAACACAGCCCGTGGAAAGAAGCGCACACCGTACAGGCTACAGGCCAAACTGTTCAGGTTCACGGCCGCCAGCAAGTCCGGAGAATCAAAGAGTGAGTGCTCCGTCAGTTCATGGCCCATGAAGACTGCCGCGTCAAGATCGCCCCGAAGGACCATCATTCGTCGCCTGTCGGCAAGCCCCGCTGGCAGATGGACGGCGCCCGTGATTGGGAAGTCTGAATGACCGTGATCTGGCTGTCTTGCACTGCAGAAAAAGTAGAAATCGGGGCACCAGTGGTGAAGGATGACTCTTGACAGATTGGTGGTCGTCAACTGGCCTTCGAGGACACCTATGCGAAACGGACCGTTCGGGCCCCTGAGCACTCCTGTGCGCCTAAACACATAGATATCATCGCGCGTCTCAAAGGCCGGACCTATGACCCTGAGCCCCTCAGTCGCGACATGCAACGCGCAGTGCGCAACAGGCAGGACTAGAATGGGCACGACACCATCACGGGCTCGGCTTCTCACAATGGCATATGCGGCCCCCTGGGAACCGGTCTTCTCAACATCGAGGTGCACCACATGCAGAGTCCAGCCCAATCCGGAGAGGTGGAAGTTCACACCTCCGTAGACCTCGTCCCACATTGGCGGTAGGAATAGACAGATGGTGGGATTCATCCCTCAGTCCTCTCTTGGCACTGCGCCAGCCAAGCAGGCGCGAATGGCAACGATGCTGTCACACAACGGCAGTATGAATCCCGCCCGGCCGTTGACTTTCAGGCCTTCGACGCCGGTCCGCATGATCTCAGACAGGTTGACTCGGATCTGCTCGCCGGGAACCTGAAGAAGAAAAGGGCTGCGGTCGCCAGACCTGGACCATCGCACTCTGCAAGGATTGTGGAGGGTCGCGACGCTTAGCGTCCCCACGGCGCCAGTAAGTGTAGGGAAGAACGACTGGCGTCGCTCCACGCAGTGAGCGCGGTCACGTGTCGCTGGCCCGCAGCAACCGTCGGCATGAATCCGCTGAGTGGAGAGAAAGCTGTTCATGTAGCATCTACCGTCAAGGTTCGCACACCAATTGCCAGCAACAAATGTCCTTATCCTTACCTGACTGCCGCTGGACGAGACAAGCCGACGGATTTCATCCAGAGTCATCTGCCGGGCCGCAGTTACCTCGCGCGCGCCGATCTCGCCCAACAACCTCGCACCTCGGGCATTTGATGCACCAGCCCACACCGACGCGATAATCATGACGTCATACTTGCGGGAGACGGCGCTGATGACACCCAGGCTTGAGAGAATCAGGCCGTCTGGCGAGCATCGGACCACGTGATCCAGAAGGCCGAAGTACGCTTCGATCTGCGGTGTCGTCGGCAGCGTATTCGCGCAGAAGTAGGCGCGCACGCCATGCTGATGCGCATACTCGATGACGCGAGTGATTTCATCGCGAGGGAAGTTCGCGGCATGGTTTGCCCGGAGGTTGAATTGATCTGACCCGAAGTAGATGGCGTCGGCACCTGCTGCCACCACTGCCCGCAGCATCTCCCACGAACCTGCTGGCGCCATGATCTCCATAGTCACCTGTCCTCGCTGACCCGCCGCTCGCGGCGCCCAGCCACGCGATTAGCCAAGTTCCACCGGAAAAGCCTAGGGCGCCTAGCCCCCCGATTTGTGTTCCGACCAACGAGTCTGGACCGACACGAGTTGCTCCGCCAGATCGCGGAGAGACGTCACGTCGCAGTATTTTGCATCCAGATCGGACAGGCTTGCATCGTGTGCGCCTTGCAGTCTGTCCCCAACACAGTCCCGGACCACGACGGTGCGGAAGCCGTGCTGCACAGCGTCTACGGCGGTTGCACGAACGCAACCACTAGTTGTGCACCCCGCGATGATCACCGTATCCACCTGTTGAGCTCGGAGCACCGAGGCGACGATGGTTCCGAAGAAGGCCGAGGCGTATCTCTTCGTCACCAGCAGCTCATGGGAGCGCCTACCAAGAGCAGGCAGTAGCTCAACGCATCGCCTTCCAACTCTCAACTCGCGGAGAGAAGGCATCTTCGCCAACCACACTCCTGCTTCTGCCTCGGGGTCATCGTACGCCGTGGTGGTGAATAGTATCGAAAGGTGCATCTCGCGCGCGATACGGAGTAGCCGGGAAGTATTGCGGCAGACCTCTCGGAGATCAAAGCCGAAAGGCTTCTTCGGATCGGCAAATGCCCTGATCATGTCCACCACCAGCACTGCTGGCCGAGTGCCCAACTCGATCCTGCCGCCAAACACTGCAGATGAGTACGTCTCATGCTTTGGCCGCGTGATGCTCACGGGGTCCCTATCGGAAGACCGAAGGCCGGGAGGGATCGTCTGAGGAACGTCCCGTACCCCTTTCGTCCACAGAAGGTCCCATTCCTTACGAGCGTCTGCCCTCGGAGCAGCGTGACCTCCGGCCACCCGCAAAGCTCCATGCCCTCGTACACGACATGGTCAACGTTCATGTGAAGCCCGCCAGCCCTGACCGTTTTCTTCACCTTAGGGTCGATCACCACCAGGTCCGCGTCGCTTCCCGGGAGGATCGCCCCTTTCCTGGGATAGAGCCCGAACAGGCGCGCCGGCCCAGAACTCATCCGAGAGACAAGGTTCTCCAGAGTGATACGCTTCCCAAGGACACCGCATGTATACAGAAGAGGCAAACTAAGTTCAATCCCCGCCAAGCCGTTTGGCACTTCTGCAAAGCTCTTGGCTTGCGCTTTCTGATCGGAGTTCAATGGGGCATGATCTGTGGCTACCACCGAGATTGTTCCGTCGGCCAGGCCTTCCCACAGCGCATCCTGTTCATGCTTCGGCCGCAGGGGCGGGCTAACTATGAAGCGCGCCCCGTCCGGCCCTGCGTATACCTCACTGTCCAGCAAGAGGTAATGCGGACAGGTTTCTGCGAACACGCGCTGGCCCGCGCTTCTTGCGGTACGGATTTCGCGAGCCCCTCCGGCCGTGGACATGTGGAACACGTAGAGCGCGCAGCCTACACTCCCGGCCAAGAAGGTAGCCCTTCGTATCGCCTCAACCTCAACGAAACTCGGCTTTGACTTGGGGAATGACTCTGGGCCTATGGCTCCGCCACGACAGAGGGAGGTCGTCAAGTGCTCAGCAATTGCGTCGTTCTCTGCGTGGACACCCGCTAGAGCGCCTGTCTCGCAAGCGGCTTCCATTACGCTCAGAAGGTGGCCATCATCTATCATGAGGCCGTGACGCCCGTAGGTCATGAATAGTTTGAAGGACGTGAGCCCCGCGTCAACTGCTTCTCTAACAGCCCTCGCGATACGTGGAGTTGACGGCAGTATGCACGGGTGAAAACCGAAATCCACTACGCAGGAGCCATCCGCGAGCCGCATCTCTTTGTCTATCGCGGCGGCAAGTTCTTCACCGGGCCCGGGGAAAACGAAATCAATGATGGTCGTTGTCCCATTGAAGGCGGCAGCGACTGACCCGGTGTAGTAATCATCCCGGTATGCAACTCCCCCGAAGTGTATCTGCAGATGGGTGTGCGCGTCAACCAGACCGGGAAGAACGAACTTCCCTTGTGCGTCAATCACTCGCTTTGCTGGGGGGGCCGTTCCTGGCAAGAACAAGCCCGCAACACGACCGTCTCGGATGGCGATGTCACAGCAAGTCCTGCCGCTTTCCGTGACGACCGTTCCGCCCTCGACGATGATGTCGACCTCACTACCCACCATTTGTTCCCCACAAGGCCGCGAGAGAAAGAGGATGCGTTCGATAGGCTACTACTGCACAAGGGACTCGTCAAGGACTTCTTTCTATCCAGGACTTCTTTCTATCCTTCTTTCTATCCAGCCAGGCACAGACCCCGCGACACGGCTTGTCCGCGGCGTGAACGGCCCTCAGAGTCGGCTAAGCGGAGCAGACCCTCGGAACCGGCACAGAAGCCAGTGCAAATCGGGCACTTGCACGTCCGGTGTGAGCCGAAGTCTGCTGGATTCGCTCGCTGAGCGTCCTTTCACCGCGAGAGGTCGCCGATCCGGTTGGTCAGACTGCCGGAGATCTCCCAGGTTATCATCCGCCCGCCGCAATGGCGGCACTCGCGGCGGCGCCGGATGCGGCCGCCCCAGGCGGGGCGGGCGTAGATGACGCGGAAATGCCTGCAGCCGCGGTGGCGGCAGCGAGGCCCGACAGGCCGGACAGACGCCCAGGCACATATGGCCTGGGCGTCTTGGGAGGTACGGCTACTGGCGGACGGCGGCGGTCAGTTCGAAGTACCCCCGCAGGCTGACAGCCTTGCCGCCCTTCGTTTCCTTGACCTGGGCGCGGCGGAACCGGGCCTTCGCGCCCTTGGCGGCGCACTCGCGGATGATTGCGGCGTAAAGCGTGGCGGCAGGCGTCGCGCCCTTGGTCTGCCAGTAGCCCTTCGCCAGGGCTTCCTTGACGATGTCCTGGCAGCCCATCGGCTTGCCCGCCTCCTGGAGGACGCGGACGGCCGCATCGAGGACCCCGCCCTTACGCTCGCCCTTGGGCTTGGCGGCCTTGGCCTTCTTCGCCTTGCGGCCTTCCTCGGCGGCCTTGACGGCGGCGTCGAGTTCCGGGTCGGGCTTGCCGGCCTTGTCGGCGATCTCCTTCCGCCAGGCGGCGACCTTAGCGGCCTTCTCCGTCTTGGCGACGTCCTTCTGCGCCCGGTAGTGGGCCTCCAGGGGGTTGGTGGCTTCGCCCCCGGCGGCCACGGGCGCGGTCTTGGCATCCTTGGCCACTTCGGCCGCCGGTTTGGCCCCCACGGCAACGTGGGCCGCCGGGGCGGCCTTGCGGCCGGCCTCGGCCCGCAGCCGCTGGGCGGACTTGATGCGGACCGCCTTCTTCGTGGCCAGGTTCGTCGCGTCCCAACCGCCGTGGGGGTTCTCGCGGTCGATGCGGACATGGGGGAGTTTGTCCGACACGCGGGCGATGTACTCGCCACCCAGTTTCACGTCGTGCTTCTTCATGACTCGACTCCTTCTCTGGTGCTGCGGTTCTGTTCGTGCGGCCGCTTGCCGGATGGCATCGTGCTTCGCCGCGATCCTCGCGGCGCGACGTGCGGCCCGCTCTTGTCTCTGCTTCAGCGTCAACATGGCGACCTCCTACTTGCTCGGCGGCCGATACCGCATGCCGCACGTGCTGCACTTCACCTTGCCGTTATCCTGCCAGACCAGGTTGTCCACGTTTCGCTCGCGGCACTTCGGGCAGGCGTCGGCCTCGGCCACCAGTTCGTCCGCTTGGGCATTGATGGCGTCGCGGACGTAGTCCACATCGATGGACTCGGGGTCGTCCAGGCCCGCCGCCATGTCCTGGATGACGCCTTCTAGGCCGTCGAGGTCGCGGCCGATGGCCCGCTCGACCTCGCGGCATTTCTCCCAGACCTCGTGCAGGGCGGCGACGGCGGCCCGCATGGTCGGGAGGATCGTCTCGGCTTGCTTCGTGGTGATCACAGATCTCCTCCTTTCTGTTTGGCGCTACAGCGAGCGCTCGATGTCCGCAATCTCGACACCTCGCAGGGCGGCCAGGACCTCCAGGAGGCCGCTGCGAACGCGGTACAGGTCGCCTGTCCGAGACCAGTCCTTGGGCTCGGCCTTGGCCTGCTTGGCGTGCTTCGCCAGTGCCTGCCCGAGCCAGTCCAGCAGGCGGTCGATGTCGCGCCGGCGCTCGGCGTACATCTCGGCGGCCGTCTGCCCGTCCTTCGTCGGCGCGGCTACGCCCGTCTCAAGGAACGCCAAGAACGCCTCGCGCGTCATCGGCTCGTGGGCCTGGACGCTGCCGGGCCGCTCGACGCACCACAGGCGGGCGTCTTCGGGGTCCACGCTCACCTTCACGCGGCCCTGCGCCAGGCGGTTCGCCTCACGGACCGTCAGCGGCCACCAGGCCTCGTGCTGGGCCTTCTGGGCGGCCGAGAGGTCGATGTACCCGTCCGTCTTCTTCGCCTTCTTCGCCATCGCGTTCTCCTTTCTTGGTTTACATGCCCATGCGTCTATGCTGATCAGGGCATGCAATTCGCCCCGATGCAAGGCGGATTCCGGAATATTCCGGCAACCGCCCTACCGGCCGAGGGGCGTCACCTCGAAGTCCCAAAACCAGTACTCGCCCTCCTTGTTCCTGGCGACGGCCGGCGCGACGCCCGCCGTTACCTTGACCCGGTATAGCCACCCGCCGTCGAACTCGCCCATCGTGACGACGCCGTCGCACTCCTCGCCGAAGTGGTCGCTCTTGATGTGGACCCGCGTGCCGTTCGCCAGGCGCGGCGGGCGTTTCTGCTTCGTGGCCATAGCATCTCTCCTTGCGGCGGAATTGCCGGGCTAGGGGTCGCCTGCGGGCGGCCCGTCGCCGGGCACCTCCTACCGGCCCGTCCACTCCACCAGGACGCCGCCGTCGATGAGGTTCCAGCCCCACTGGTCACCCCATGCAGCCGGCGGCCGGATGGTCGCCAGCAGCGCGTCGGTTCCGGTCTGGCGGAGTTCCACCTTGCAGCCGACCTGGGTGGCGTACCACGCGGGGGCGTCGGTGCGGCAGACGAGGCGGCGGGGCTTCGGGTTCACCACCCGCGTCCAGGGGATGTCGTCGCGCTGGGCGGTGTCGAAGTTGTTGTTGAAGAACTGCGGGTCCGCCCCGTTGCCGGACCAGTGGCAGGTGCAGACGTGGCGCGGGAAGTCCGGCTCGAAGGTAATCCGGTCGATGACCCACTCGTAACCGCCGCGGATGACCACGTCATTCACCCGCAGGTCTTTGCCCAACACGTTCTCGGTCTTGCGTGCTGCCGTCTTCATGGTCTGCTCCTTGTTCTGGTCGCCTCAGTCGGCGAAGGTCTGGATGGCCCGCAGGTAGTCGGCCACGTCGCCTGCGGTCCCCTGGTATCCGTCGAGTTCCCGCTGGAGGCGGGCGGCGGCATACTGCTGGCTGCGCTCGTCTCGGGTGTCGACGTTCAGGTCGAAGATGCCCGCCGCCCCGTCGCCGCGGATGCCGATGACCGCCTTCCCCGCCACCTCGCGGGGGGCGATGTTCGCCCAGCCCTTCGTGCCCTCGACCGTCATTCGCGTCACTTTCATCTTGTTCTCCTTCGCGTTGCGTGTTCGCCCCCACCACGTGGATCAGGGCATGTTTTCGGCCCCAAAGCAAGGCGAATAATGGAGGCAACTGCATAATTCTTAATGGCCTACCGGAAGCCTGACGACGGCCTTTACCCAGCCCGCTCGCGGGTGGTCATGCGGTGTCCGCAGTGGCGGCATTCCTTGAGGCGCAGGATGCAGCCGGGCTTGGCACGCGTGTAGATGGTGTAGAAGTGCCCGCAGCCGCACTTGCGGCAGACGAGGCCCCGGCCGTCGCGGCCCTGGAGGTCCGACAGGCGCAGCGGCTCCTGGCGATCCCCCGCAACCGGCGGATTCAGGTTCTCGGTCATCGCCGATTCCTCTGAAGGTCGCTCAGGCGGATGGCCTTTCGCAGCCGCCGGTCCCTGGCAATCGTCTGGTCCATGCCGGGCAGGGCCACGCCGCACATCGACGCCGCCACGGCGCTGCCCACCAGGCAGTCGAACCAGTGGTTGTCGAACGCCCCGGCCCGCGGCTTCCATTCATCTACCCATCGGCCGCGCCCTTGAGTCTTGATGGGCACCTCGGCCGTCAGGTGCTCGGCGAACAGGCGGTGCTGGTTGGCCTTGCGACCCCAGAGCGAGAGGCACCCGCGGTCGCCCTTGGCCACAGCGAGCCGCTCGTGGACGAAGGTCTTCCAGTAGTTGGTGTCGTACATGACGTGGCGGGGCATCTTCTTGCCGCGCACGCTTGGGATGCGCCAGTTGTGGCCGACCTCGTCGCCGGCCTTGCGGCGATAGTCGGCGAACGGGATGTTCGATGCAGTGACGCCGCGTCCGTGGCTCGGCACCAGGATCGGCGCCCAGGCCGACTCGCGGCAGAAGTGGTACACGGTGTCGGTGGACTTCCCCCAGTTGGCGTCCACCAGGCAGCGGCCGATGCGCATGACGGCCCCGTCATCGCGTTCCCACTCGCGGCCGAGCAGTTTCTCCGCCAGAGCGTCGAGGCCGGCGCGGATGGCGCCGCCGAGGTCGGCCCTGGGCGAAGCGCGGCTGAGGGTGTTTCGGGCGTCCCGCAAGGAGAAGAACGCGCGCTCCTGGTCGGGGTGCGCCCCATAGTCGATGACGTAGCCGGTGAAGTCGTTCCGCCAGGCGGCGACCACATAGAACAAGAGTTCCTTCTGCACATCGATGAAGGCCGTCAGGTGCGTGCAGCCGACCGGCACTTCGCCGCGTGCCAAGCCGCTCGTCTTGGCGGCGATCTGGTCGGCCGAGAGCATCTCCTCGATGCCTTGGTCGTCCACGAGCGGCTCGTTCTGGTACTCCGCGAAGAAGGCGGCCTCGTCGCGGAGTTTCAGGTTCATCGCGTGCTGGATGGCCGATAGTTCGTCCTCGTTGTGCCGCGCGGGCCAGGCGATGCACGCGCCGCGGTCCATGTCGGCGCGGTGGAGGCGGTAGAATTCGGTGGCCTCATCGCCCTTGCGGCTGGCCTTCAGGCTCTCGGCGCGCAACTTGGCGTACTCGTCCCACAACTTCTCGTCGGTGGGGAACGAGTACATCATCTTCGTGCGTTCGCCCTGCCACTCGGGGTGCTTGTCGCGGTTGAGGATGGAGTCGGCCATGTCGCCGGGGCGGATGACCGTGCAGCACATGATGGCGGCGATCTTCTGCCCCGGCCCGGCCATGCCGAGGACATCGCCCGCCAGCACCCGCTCGCGCCGGTATGACTGTGAGACGGACCACGCCGACTCGGTCGTCTGCGGATCGTCAACCAGGGCCAGCGACGGCCGCAGCACCCGCCCATCCGGCAGCGCGTGGTGTTGGCCGCGGATGTCGCTGGCCTTCAGGCCCGCCGTGGTGATCACGGCCCCAGCGGCGGCGCTGCCGGGGATGATCGGCAGAACGACACGGTCGGTGTTCCACTCGATGCGGGTGGCCTCGCCCTTGTACGTCTGGCCCTTCTGGCGGTTGACGATGCGGCCGAGTTTGCGGATGGGATAGACGACCTCCGGCCAGTCCTCAAGCAGCAGGTCGTTGGTCTCCAGCCAGGTCTTCAGGACGCCCAGGAGTTCCACGGCCCGCTCGGCCGAGGCGGCCACCAGGCACACGAACGGCCGAGCACCGATGAGGACCGACCACAGGCAGGCGGCCTCGGCGATGACCGTCTTGCCGCTGCCGCGCGGCATGGCGTGGGCGAAAAGGCCGCCCTCGCGGACGGCCCGCTCGATCTTCTCGATGGCCCGCAGGTGGTCGGCGGACCATTCCAGGTAGAAGACCCGCGACAGATACGTGGTGCAGAAGAACCGGAAGTCGGCGGCGGCGCGGGCCTTTCGATCCGCGTCCACGACCGCAGGAATCTCGCCGATGTCCTGGGCCTCGGCGGCAATCTGCCGCTGGCGGGCCGCCACGCGGGCCTTGTGCCGTGCGTACCCGCCAACCGAAAGGCGGCGGCTACGACCGGCCAGGGCCGTCCTGAATTGTTCCAGCACCGAGATCGGCAACGCGGTCCATCCCCCGCATGATGCGTTCCATCATCCCTTCGCCGCATGTCTCGCCGCAGTCGAGGGCCAGGTCCTCAAGCACCTGCATCAGGCGGCCGATGAGCGCCTTCACTTCGGCCTGCGTCACCCGCTCGCCGCGCGGGATGTAGCCGGCCCGGCGGATGGCGTCGTCGATCCACGCGGCGTCGGGCTTGCCGGCAGCGGCAGCCGCAATGAGCGCTTCGACGGTCTTTCGGACGTCGGGGGCGGTCACTCAGCGGCCTCCGGCGTCAGCGCCTCCCAGTCGCACCCCTGGCCATGCACGAACTCAGCCCAGCGCTGGCGGATGACGTCGCAGTAGAGGGTGTCGAGTTCCATGAGGTAGGCCCGGCGGCCGGTCTTCTCGCAGCCGATGAGCGTCGAGCCGCTGCCGCCGAAGAGGTCCAGGACATTCTCCCCCGGGCGCGAGGAGTAACCGATGGCGCGGACGGCAAGTTCCACAGGCTTTTCGGTAAGGTGAATCATGCTGGCGGGGTTGACTTTCTTGACGGACCAGACGTCGGTCGCGTTCGCGGGGCCGAAGAACTCGTGCCCCGCCCCCTCGCGCCAGCCGTAGAAACACCACTCGTGGTTGCCCATGAAGTCCTTGCGCGTGAGGACCGGGTGCTCTTTCACCCAGATGATGGCCTGCGAGAAGTAGAGTTCGCACTCTTTCAGGACGGGCGGATAGTTGCCGCAGTTCGCGTACCCGCCCCAGATGTAGAAGCAGCGGCCTGGCAGAAGCACGCGGGCGATATTGCCGAACCAGGCCAAGAGCATCTTCTCAAACGCCTCATCCGAGACGAAATCGTTGACGAGGGGCCGGTCCTTGGGGCGCAACTTCTCCGTGGTGGCGGCCTTGACGCCCTGGCGGGCCACGTCGAACGACTGGTGGTGCATCAGGCCACGATGGGCGTCGGACGCCGGGAAGGATGACAGGCCTGCCGCGATGGCGTTGTTGGACCGCGGCTCGACCTTGACGTTGTACGGCGGGTCGGTGTTCACGAGGTGGATGGGGGCGCCGGCGAGGAGACGATCAACATCGGCGGCGCTTGCACTGTCGCCGCACATCAGGCGGTGGTTGCCGAGACGGTAGACCTTGCCCGTCACCGACTTCGCCTCGTCCGGCGGCGCCGGCACGGCGTCCTCGTCGGTCTCGCCCTCGTTGACGATCGGCGCAAGGGCGCTGGCCTGCTCGGCCAGGTGCGCGAGGAGCTCCTGCACGCCCGGCTCGCCGCTCTGGACGTTCTTCAGGAGTTCCGCCAGGGCCACGCCGTCGAGTTCGGCCATCGCCGCCGTGGCGTCGAACGTTGCCAGCAGGTAGTCGGCTTCGGCGTCGTCCACGTCCAAGATGAGGACGGGCCAGTCGGCGGCGCCGGCCCCGAGGCGGGCATGGCCGTCGATGAGGGTCAACTTCCCGCCGTTGCGCTCGCTGTAGTACGCCACCAGGGCCCCGGCGATCCCCACCTCGGCCAGGGCGCCCGCCAGGGCATCCTTCTGGGCCTGCGGGTGGCGGCGGAAGTTGCGGCCGTTCTCCAAGAGGTCGGCCACGGGCACCCGGCGAAAATCCTTGATGCGGTCACGAATCATTCAGCATCTCCTTTTCTGGCCGCCACTGCGGGCGGTGTTGCGAAGTCGGTGAAAAGTGGAGCGGCGTCTCGGAACTGCCCCGAGCCCTCGAACCTGGGCGGTTCGCGTGTCTCTCTTGACACCTCCGCCGCTCGCGTTTCCGTTTGACCCTCGAACGTCCAGACGCAGTCGTCCTTCTTCGGGTAGTCCTGGCCCCAGCGGAACGGCGACTCGCGCAGGAGCCGCTTCCGCAGGCCGTGCCCGCACAAGAAATGGCAGTACCGGAACTGCCTACCGCGCACGCGCCGGAGGCCCACGCTCAGGGTGAACGCCCGGTCCCGCCGCCCGCAGCGTGTGATCACCTGCCGGGGATGCACAACCTCGTTGGCGGCCGTGACGTAGAACTCGGTGCGGATGAACCCGCCGTAAAGCCAGTTGTCGGCCTGGTAGACATAGCCGGGCTTGCCGCGCATCCCGTCGGCCCACGAGAAGAGGACCACCCGGCCGGGCTCGCGCTGGCGGATGTACTCGCGGCATAGCCGCAGGAAATGGCTCTCGCCGTTCCTGGGTTCCGAGTCCAGCATGCACAGGCGGTTCAACTCGTAGTAATCGCTCGTCGTCAGGCTGGGGAACAGCCGCTGGATGGTGTGCCGCGGCCGGACGCCGTAGCCCCACGACGCCACGCCCACGAGGTCACTGCCCACAAAGCACCCCAGCGACAGCAGGCAGTGCGGCGGCACGCGCACGGCGTAGTGGTGCGCCGCCACAAACGCGGCCATGAGGCTTCGCGGCACGGGTTCCACCCGGTATTTCAGGAATCTCTCGGTTTCCACCGCTATCTCCCTGGGTCGTCAGCCTTGCCCCGCAGTCACCACGGCCGTTTTCGCGCGCGAAAGAATGTGTGTATCCCACCGCGACTCCCTCGCGTGCCCAGTCGCGGCCCAACCGGCGTGGAAGTACCTATTGGCCATCGTCAATATCTCCGTGGCAGCCCACGTTTGCCCACGTTGGCAACTGCCCGGCTACTTGACGTTGCTCTCGACACGGCTTGCCCTCGCGGCCCCTGCGCCAACGTGGGCGCTTCCTTGCCGAACCACTGCCAGACCGGCTCGCCATAGTGGGGCATGACGACCTCGCGACCATTGGCCAGTGTCTCGACCGTCGCCAGGTACAGCGCCGCAACGGGCTGCTGCTGTACCGGCAGGTCCAGCGGGATGGCGTCGATGTCGATCACGACACGGCCTCCACCACGATCTCGACGCGAGGGTCGGTGCGGTCCACGTACTGCTCGACGGGCATGTGAATCATGCCAGCGTCGTTGGTGACCACCCGGGCGTCAGCGATGCCGTCGAACGCCGGCTTCAGCGACGCCAGGAGGTTGTCGCGGTCGCGGCGCCGGCGGGTGCGGAAGAAGAAGCGGGCCGTGACCTTCGCCGCGTGCAATGGGCGACCGGGACGTCCTGCCAAGGCCGAGAGGTACGCCGCCTCGCGGTAACACCGCACCGCCCTGGCCTTGACCGCCCAGTGCGGCCGGGCATTGGGCGACAACTCCCGCGGCGGCAACGGCAGCACGATGACCATCGACGACCCCATCACAACTCCCCTCCCCGGCCAAACATCGAATTACTACTTCTGAATATTTCCTGTTACTCTTCTTCCTGATAACGCCGTTCTTCTTCTCTTCTGTTCTGTTCTGTGGTAGTCGCTTCCGTAGACGCTGGTGTAGACGCCCCTGTAGACGGCCCCGTAGACGCCGCACCCCCCTTGGACCGCCACCGCCGCTGGCGCTGGGACTTCTGGAGACGTTGCTTCGCCGTCTCCGTGTTCCAGCGGTCGAAGTTGGGGAAGATGAGGCGGCGGTCGTCGGCCTGGAGCCAGCCGGCGCTCGCCATCGCTGCCCCGAAGCCCGTAATGCGGGCCTGATAGTCCACGTCCTCGATGCCGAGGCCGTCCATGACACCGTCGGTGGTGTTCTCGTCCACCCACGCCCAGACCATCATGCACGCCAAGACCGCCTCGGCGCGGCTGATGCCGAGCGCACGGCTGATGATGGAGACTTCAGGTTTCGACGGCAGCGCCTTGTCGAACACAATCCACCCGGTTGCCACGTCACGTTCTCCGGTGCCGCGCCCTGCGTCTTCCAGTGCGCCTTCACTTGCGCCTACAGATGCGTCTACAGGCGCGTCTACACGCCTCAGCCCCGCCAGTGCTGCGCGTTGGCGATCGCGCAGTCCACCACCGCCCGCGTCGCGCCCGCCCGCACCCAGGCGCGAGCGTCCTTGCCTTGGAGCGGGCGGATGACCTTGGGCCGCCGGCCTGCCTCGGTGAGCGCCCGGGCGAGGCGATCGGCGCCGTCGATGCCGGGGTCATCGGCATCGGCCACAACCACCACGTCGCGGCGGCGAAGCGCGCGGACGGCCTCGATGACCATCTCGACAGCGCCGGTGCAGGAGGGGCGGCCGAGGGCGTCGTAGCCGAGGTCCAGGAGGGCCGCCGTGTCGGTCGGGCCTTCGCAGATGAGGAGCGGCCCGGCGCCCGCCAAGTCGCTCGGCCAGAACAGGCCGTTATGGCTGCCAGCGACGGCCCACTTCCTCCCGTCTTCAGCCCGCAGGCGGATGCCGATGACTTGGCGGGTGGCGTTGAACATCGGGAACGCCCACACGCCGGGCCGGTCGGAGACCACGGCTCCAAGGCGCTGGAGGCTTGGGGCCGAGACGCCCAGGATGTGAGCGAGCCAGCCGCGCTGGGCAGGCGCGGTGCGCCTGGCCCACCGGTCAAGCAGCGCGTGCCAGTCCCGTTCAGGTTCCGGACTGGCGGGCACATACACGCGGCAAGGCGGCCGGGGCGGCGGTGGCACGGCGGCGGTGCGGTGCAGCCACCCGCCATTGCGGGTCGGGTGGTCGGACTTGACGCGCATGCAGCACACGAGCGTCCCGTCGGTGCTCACGCCGCACCAGTCGGGCTTCCCGCAGATGGCGCACGGGTGATGCCGCGTAACGCGCACCCACTCGCCCCTTGTCTCACACACCGCGGCCATGTCAGTACACCTCCACCGGCTCGGCAGGCTCAGGCCGGCGCCACCCGTTCTTCGCCAGGGCGTCGATGAGGCGGCTGGCCTCGGCGAACGGAACGTCCGTGGGATAGCCGTAGCGGGCGAGCAGGCGGGCCTGCTTGAAACTGCACTTCCGCTCTTCGTACCGGTGGATGATCTCCCCTACGAGTTGCTTGGCCTGCGTGAACGTCAGGCCCTTGGTGTCGACGCCGTTTCGCTCGAGGAGCGCGAGCATCTTCTCCGAGGGCTGGCGGCCGGTGTCCCACCCGCGCTCCCGCCACGGCTCGATGTGGAAGACCTCGAACGGGTCGACCACCTGGCTCGTGTAGCGGGCCTTGACGCGGATGGCGGCCCTGCGGGCCCGCTCGCGCTCCTCGGCCAGTTCGCGCTCGGCATCCACGAGGGCCTCCGCCATGTCGACCGGCGCGGCGTTGGCGTCCTCCGCCGCTTTCCGGGCGCGATCGACGACCTCGTCGGAGTAGTTGCCGCCGAGGATGTCGGCGGTGGTGATGAGCTTGTGGCGACCGGAGTTGCCCACGAAATCGACGATTTCGCAGGCGGGTTTGGCGCTGGCAGCAATTGCCGCACGGCGGGCGTCGGCGGCCTCGGGGCCATCCACCAGGCCCGGCAGCGGCCGCGTGCCCCGTCCCGCCATCTGCGCGTAGAGGGCCCGACTCTTGGTGGGCCGGGCCATGACGATGCACACGATGCCCGGCTCGTCGAAACCTTCAGTGGCCACCCCCACGTTGACGAGCATCTGAAACTTGCCGGCGGCGTAGTCGGCCAGCATCGCCCGGCGCTCGTCCTTTGGCGTCGTGCCGGTCACGAACCGGGCGCACTCGGTGCGATGGCGGTTGAAGATCTCGCACAACCGCTCGGCATGGGCGACCGAGGCCGCGAACACCAGCGTCTTGCGGCCGGCCGCCAGTTCAAGCGTCGGCGCGGCGACGGCGTGGAGCGTCTCCTCGTACTCCATCACCCGCGCGAGGTCGGCCCCATTCAGGTCACCAGCCGTGGTGCGGATGGACGAGTAGTCGAGGCCGTCCACGACCACGCTTCGCTGCTGGATTGGCACGAGCCAACCGTCATGGATGGCGTCGAGAAGTTCATAGTCGTAGGCCACCGAATCAAATATCTGGCCCAGGGCCTCCTCATCATGGCGGTCGGGGGTGGCAGTACATCCCAGGATTTTGAGGTCGGGGTTCTGGCCGTAGTGCTCGAGCACCCGCCGGTACGTCGGCGCCGTGGCATGGTGGGCCTCGTCGACCACCAGAAGCCCGAACTCGCGCGGATCGAACCGCTTCATCCGCGCGTCGCCGTTGCGCCCGGCGCACTGCGTCTGGATGGACGAGACGACCACGCGGGCCTTGCCGAACATCGCATGGTCGGCCCGCATCTCGGCCATCTCGATGTCGGGTTTCGCGCCCGTGACGGCCTCAATCTTGTCGGCCGCCTGGAAGATGAGTTCCTCACGGTGGGCCAGCACAAGCGCCCGTCCCGTGGGCATCCGGTTGATGACGTGGGCGAAGGTGACCGTCTTGCCCGTGCCGGTGGGCTGGACGAGCAGCGTCGATCGCGCCGATCGCCACGCGTCAAAGATGCTGTCGACCGCAGATTGCTGGTACGGCCTGAGGATCATGCCTTCAGTTCCTTGGGTGCACGGTCCCAGGCGAGTTCGCCGATCCAGCCGCGGCCGTGGCAGGCCTTGCACCCGGCGGCGCGACAGTACGGGCACGCGGCGTAGGGCAAGGCGGCCTTGAGCTGGTGGTAAACGCTGTTGCACTCGGCCTCGAAGCGGCTGGGGTTGATGTCGGCGAAGAGCAGGTCCTTGGCCTCAATGGCCTTCAGGACGGTCGTCTTGACCTTCGAGACAGCCGTCATCAGGTCCTGAATTTCGCGCCGGCGGCGGAAGGCCTCGGCCACGGCGCCCTCGATGGGGCGCCCAGTCTCGTCGGTGGCCGTCTCGGACACCGGTGCCTGCCCGCCGCTGGGCTTCTGCGGCATGTCCAGAGGGATGTCGTCGGGGTCCGGCGGGTCGGGCGACTCGGGCTTCGGCACCGCGGACTTGCCGATGCCGGCGGTGTTGATGGTCCGGCCGTCCCGGCCGGTGCGCTCCGCCGACTCCGAAACTTTCGGAGTCATCTCCGCCCGGTACTTCGCCACCATGCGGTCGCTGACCCCGACGTGTTCGGCAATCGCGCCGTCGCTCAGTCGGGGCTTGGCCGCCAGAGCCGCTTTCACGGCGCGGGCCTTGTCGTCGTTGCTGCGCCGCAGACCGTGGTCCTTGTTGGCGGCCAAGGACATCCAGAAGGCGTCATCGCGCGTGCCTTCCCACACCTCGGCCTGGATGGTCGTCTGCCCGGCTTCAATGGCTGCCTTGACGCGGTGGAAGCCGTCGGAGAGCCAGTGGTCGGTACCGTCGAAGTACACCTGCACCGGCGGGAAGTGGTCGCCTGCGCGCATCCGCTCGGCATACTCAGCGACCGTCTCGGGGTCGATGGTGGCGCGCGGCTGGGTGCCGCCGTCGAGGCGTATTGTGCCCAGCGGCAGGTCCTTAAGCGTCGGGAACGGTTCCGGGGTCTTGGCAGCCATCGGATTGAGAGCCTCCTCATGAGCTAAGCGTTCGTGCCATCCGTTGCCGCATCTCCCGTGCGTGTGACTGCTCCATCTGGGCCTCGAACGCCTGGGCCGTCGCCGCCTCGGCCATGCGGCCCGCCGCCAGAAGGTCGGCCGCCAGAACGCCGACATCCTCCATGGCGCGCAGCACCCGCAAGTCGAGGGCCTCTTGGGCCTCCGGCAGCGTTCGAGTCACGGACGGCCTCTCAGTAGGGAATGCTGTCCGGGTCCAAGTCATCTTCCGTCGCCGGGGGCTGCGCAGGGCAAGCGGCGGGCCGAGTGCGGATGGGCGTCACGTCGGCATACTCCTTGCCGTCGCCGCCGCGCTTGTACTTGAGGTCCACGCGGAGGCGCCGGCCCACGATATTCGCCCGCGCGAACTCCTGGTTGACGAAGTCGCGCGGCAGGACGCCATCGGCCTTCATCCGCTTCATGTCGGCGCCGGCGGCCGAGAGGAGGCGCGCCAGCACCCACCCCGCCTTCTCCGACAGTGTCACCATCTGCGAGGCCTCGCGGCCCTCGCGGTCGATGAAGATGAGCATGATCTGCGGGTCGCCGTCGCGGCTCTTGAACGCGCCGCCCTTCTTCGAGCCGAAGAGCACCCGCCGGATTTCCACGTCGTGCGTGCCTGGCGGAATCCGCTCGGCATAGTCGCTCGCCGCCTGCGTGGATGCCTTCTCCCAGTCGAAAGCCATAGGTCATGCTCCTTTCGCAACGGTCTTTTCAATCTTGGCGACGATGCCGTTCACCTCGGCCTGCGTCAGGTCCGCGAGCGTTCGCACGTCCCGCCCCGTCTTGGCCGCGAAGTGGCTGCACCAGGCCGCCTGCTGCTGGTCGGTGAGATTGTGCTCGGCGATGAGGGCCTTGAGGCGCGAGAGGTCCGGGCCCGCCGGCGGCGTGGGCGTCGGCGGTTGCGGCGCCGGGGGCGCCGACGGCTTCGGCGATTCCGGCGCCGGCGTGGCCGGCGGCTTGGCCGGCGCTCCCTCGGCCAGCCACTCGGCCAGCGCCCGGCCGAACGCCTCGTCCGGCTTCTCGATGACCTTGTCCTGGAACTTCCCGGTGCGGTCCTTGATGACGGTGCCGACGTGCTCGGTCGAGAGTTCCAGCAAGAGGTCAAACTCGTATTCGCAGCCTTTTCCTTGCTCAGGCGCGAGGCCGATCCGCACGGGGCGCAGGCGGCCGGTCTTCTCGTCCGCCTGCTGGTTCCACTCGGTCTTCGAGCGCATCGTGGCGATGACATGGCCGGGCCAGTCGAGGATGCCGTCGATGAGCCGCCGCTGCTTCGGCGTTCCCTCGGACCACGCGGCCCACGTGTTGCCGCTGAAGCGGGCCTTGGCCAGCCGGTCGACTTCCTGGAGGAGTTCCTGCCAGGCGTGGGAGAGCGAGTCGATGACGAGGACGTCGTAACCCGCCTTTGCCGCCGCATCGAGCGTTGCCAGGTAGCCCTCGATGGTGCGGTCCGCCAGTTGGCAGGTGTCGAACCGGAACCGGTCGGCGTACTTCGAGGCGCTGCCGCGCTCGGTGTCGATGACGGCGGTGCGACCGCCGATGCCGGTGGCCATCCGCAGGGCGGAACAGGTCTTACCGCTGCCGGCGGGGCCGGTCAGCGCCGCCCTGAGTTTCGCCTGGGCCTTGGTGGCGGGGGTGAAAACAGGTTGAGGCATGGTCAACTCCTCTCCAATGGCTTGATTCCCGGGGACAATTGCTGCCTACCCAGTGCGCGTGTCACCCGCTTCTTGTGTGCCCGCATGCGCTCGTCATGCGCTGGGCACCGGTTGCCCTCCGGATGCGGCGACGGCTCGCCGTGGATGGC
>Ga0315274_10002731_pt1 | contig 26385 bp, 22 predicted proteins | sample YL17G02_20_MG_FD_203700 | JGI IMG/M metagenome (GOLD analysis project Ga0315274, IMG submission 203700) | Sediment microbial communities from Yellowstone Lake, YNP, Wyoming, USA - YL17G02_20 | ecosystem: Environmental > Aquatic > Freshwater > Lake > Sediment | place: USA: Wyoming | collected...
ATCGGATACGGTCCATGACTTGAGTGTGCTCATGTGCCATAGCATAGCAAGTCCAGTTTCACAAAGCAATCTTTATTTACGGATAAGCTCTTAGTCCTTGAATCCGCACCCATTGTGGAAATCGAGAGCGAAGGTGAATGGGGCCACAATGTCCAGGTAAACTTGTCGCAGGAACGATATCGGGAACGCGAGATCGAAAAGGACACGCAAATCCATGCCATTCTAAAAGGTGATGAACGCATTCCTTAAAGGAGAGACCAAATGAACGGAGCGGAACTTGCATCGGCATTGCGAAACGGAACCCGTGTGTACGGCACGTGCGTCGTCTCGACCTCGCCCAAGTGGCCGGCCATGATCGCCGGCGTCGGACTGGATTTCGTCTTCCTTGATACGGAACACATGCCTCTCCAGCGCGATCAACTCGCCTGGATGTGTCAGGCGTTCTCAGCGCTGAACCTCGCGCCGATTGTCCGTATCCCCGAACCTGACCCGTACCGCGCCTGCATGGCCCTTGACGGCGGCGCCGAGGGCATCATCGCCCCCTATGTCGAATCCGTCGCACAGGTGCGCGCCCTGCGCGGCGCCGTCAAGTTCCGGCCTCTGAAAGGGCGGCGGCTATACAACATCCTCGAGGGACAAGAAGAACCTGAACCCGAACTCGCCGCTTACCTCCAAAGCCGCAACGCCGGCAAGGTAATGATCGTCAACGTCGAGAGCATCCCCGCCCTCGATGCCTTGGACGACATCCTAGCCGTACCCGACGTCGACGCGCTTCTTGTCGGCCCTCACGACCTCTCGCTGAATCTCGGGATCCCCGAGCAGTACGACCATCCGCGTTTCAACAAAGCCGTCAGCACTATCATCCGAAAGGCCCGAGCGAAAAACGTCGGCATCGGAATCCATTACTCTTTTGGCATCGAGAAAGAGATTGCCTGGGGGAAAGAAGGCGCCAACCTCATCCTCCACAGCAGCGACTACATGCTTGTCAAAGAGGCAATCGAGACCGACCTGAAACGGTTTCGGCAAGCCTTAGGCGACAGACCTTCCGCGGGTATCTCAGCCTCTCGCGATTCGACCGTCATCTGACCCACAGCCGGATCGCAAAGTGCGATTATCGAACAATCCACGCCAGGGCGCACCTCGCCCTGTTTCATTACGAAACAGCGCCATCCCGAAAAAGAGCATTCCTCCCCGCATAAGGCAGACTACAATTCGTGAGCAAACTTATAAGTTGTTTGCACAAAATAGGATACGACTATCGATAATCTTGGCATCCAGATTGCTTTCTCGAGAACGTCAGTTGAAAGCAACCCTGGGAGGCCGGAATGCCGCCCGATTACGAGAAAAGAGAAGCCCCATGCCGCTAGTTTGCTACACCCCGAAGAACGGATTTGCTGCCTGGACGCCCATGAACATCTTGGCTGATGAAGCGAAGTGCGCACTTGGGTGGATGCCGGCCGTTGATGTGCGGGAATCCGACGACGCATATGCCTTCGAGGTCGACGTCCCCGGTTTGACGAAAGAAGACATCCAAGTCGAGGTTGAAGCCGATACGCTCACGATACGCGGCGAGCGCAAGCAGGAACAGACGACCGCGCGCGGTGCCTGCAAGCGCACCGAGCGCCGGTTCGGCCGGTTCGAGCGGGCCTTCCAGATCGGCGACGGATTGGACGCAGAGAAGATCGCGGCGCGTCTCGATAACGGCGTGCTCACCGTTACGCTGCCCAAACGCGACGAAGCCAAGCCCAAACATATCCGGGTCACCGTGAACTGAAATGCGCATGTTCGGTGTTGTATATGTGAGCGAAAACGGCACAGCAGGCCATAAGAAACAGCAATAAGGGCCTTTATACCCTCTCTGTTCCCCCCTCCGTGCCCTCGTAATCTCCCCATACGAGGGCACCCTCCTTTTTATTGTGGATTGTGGATTGACGATTGTAGATTGTGAGTTGCGGGCGCTAGACGTCTCCTCGCAATCGTCAATCTGCAATCGTCAATCCGAAATCGGCTAGGCGCGGGCCGTCTGGCCTGTCTTTTCCTTCTGTGTTTGTTTGTGCGCGTTGGCGGGCCTGCCAACGACGGCGGTTTGCTTCTTGCGCCGCCAGTTCTGCCAAACGTAGGCCAGCGCGCTGGCGACGAAAATGCTCGAGTACGTCCCGACGACGATGCCGATGGTCAAACAGATCGCGAAATCGCGCAGCACGCTGCCGCCGAATATCAACAGCATGATCACGGTCAGCAAGGTGCACAATGAGGTCAGCAAGGTCCGGCTCAACGTCTGATTGATGGCCAGATCCATGATCTGCGCCAACGTCATCCCACGCCCCGCGTAGAGTTTCAGGTTTTCGCGGATACGGTCGTACACGACGACCGTGTCATTGATCGAATAACCGATGATGGTCAGGATCGCCGCGACGACCGTCATGTCAATGTGCCGGCCGAGGATCGAGAGCATCCCCGTCGCGAAAACCGAATCGTGGAACAGTGCCACAACGCCCATCACGCCCCACACCAGGTTATAGCGCCACCACAGGTAGATGATCTGGAACAGAAACCCGTACATCACCGCTTTGACGGCGTCGATGCGCAACTGCGTCCCGATCGCGGGCCCGACCACGGCCACATTTTTCAGCGTCACGGTGTCCGCATTCGCCGACTCACCGCACAAGGGGGCCAATGCCTGCTTCACGCGCGTCTCGATATCGTGCGTCGCGGCGCCGCCGGTCGACTCTGAACTCTGTTCCTGAATGTCGCTAGTGCGGATGGCGAACTCATTGGCAGCGGTTCCGCGCTCGCCGTATTCCTGTACCACGGCGTTCTTAAACTGGGCGTCATCGAGTTGTTGACGAAGGGAGCCGACGTCGACCTTATGGTCCGTGTCAAGCGTAACGATCATGCTCGTGCCGCCCGCGAAGTCCACGCCGAAGTTGTTTTCCGTGCCGCGGAGGAAGAAGGCGGCGACGCCTATCGCGAGGGTGATGATGCTGACAGCGAACGCAATATTCCGCTTCTGGATGAACGGGATCTTGGTATCATGCGGGATCATGCTCATCATCCTGAGGCTCTTGAGCCATTTCTTGGCGATGATTAAATCGAAGACTGCTTTGGTGACCACCAGGGCCGTGAAGACGCTCGTCAGAATGCCAAGCGCCAGGGCCACGCCGAACCCTTGAACCGGCCCGGTCCCGAACTGGAGCAAGACCAACGCCGCGATCAGCGTCGTCGCGTTCGAGTCGATGATCGTCGTGGTGGCCCGTTCATAGCCCAGTTGAATTGAGGCCACCAGGGATTTCCCGTTTCGAACCTCTTCCCGGACGCGCTCGAAAATCAGCACGTTCGCGTCAACGGCCATGCCCAGGGTCAGCACGAAGCCCGCGATGCCCGGCAGCGTCAAGGTCAGGCCAAAGTACGAGAACATCGCGAGGAGAATGAAGCTGTTCAGGAACAGCGCAACGTTCGCGATGAGTCCGCCAACGCGATAATAGACCGCCATGAAAAGGATGACGGCCACGACGCCGAATATCGAGGCGTACATGCCCTCGCGGATCGAGTCGTTGCCCAGGCTGGCGCTGACGACGCCGGTGTACAACTCATGCACGGGCACCGGCATAGATCCCGAGTTCAACGCGATGGCGAGGTCGTTTGCTTGTTGCGCATTGAAATTGCCCGATATCTGCCCGCTACGCGTGATCCTATCCCGAATCACCGGCGCCGAACACACCACGCCATCCAGAACTATGGCCATCGCATCCCCGACGTGAGCCCCGGTCGCCTGGCCGAACTTATACGCGTACGCAGAGTTAAACTCGAAAAGAATCTGATACTTTCCGGGGTTCTCGTTATCGGGACGCGCCGCCGCCATACTCAGGCCGGCGCCGTCGATAAGCGGCTGTTTGTCCATCAGGTAGATTTCATATTCCTGGGGGTCCCAGGGATTCGGCGGCTGGCTCAGTGCGAGTAACTTACCCTCGGGCAGCAACCCGGGCGTGTCGTTTATCTCTTTGACGACCGTCTTGACCTGGTCGATGTACTCCATGGGCACCTTGAACACACCGCTGCGAGGGTCGCTCTTGAGGAAGGGCGTGAACCGTTTGTCGAACTTGGGATTCTTCTTGATCGCTTCGAACGTCTTTACGGTCTCGTCGCGCCCGGCCACGATGTTGAAGGTCAAAAAGGCCGTCTTCATGATGAGGTTCTTGGCGCGGTCGACGTCCTTCTCGCCCGGAAGCTGGATCTGGATCTGGTTTCTCCCCATCGCTTGAATGACCGGGTCCTTCGCCTCGAAATCATTGATTCGGCGGCGAATCCGCAGCAGTACCAGGTTCTGGACGGCCTCTTCGTCCGTGAAGCCGCGATCCTTAACCGACTGGTCATAGTCGAAACCAACCACCATGTGAACGCCGCCCTGGAGGTCCAGGCCGAGATTCACCACTTTGGAGCGGTCACATTCGGCCCAGCGCCGTATGGACTTCCACGCGTCCGCCCAGAAGCTCGGTTCGTGGTATACGCCGTCTTCCTGTTTCCACGTGCTGAGGCGCTCCTCGCGTTCTTTCTCCGAGAGCGAAAGCCATCCGATGGTCGGAAACACGTAAATGAAGGTGAAAACCAGCACCGCATAAATGATAATCGTACGGTAAAATGTGTTCTTCATGAGTCACTCCGTAAGGGGCGCATTGCCGGGCCGGCTCAATGCCGCTTCCGTGCGCCGCATTATTGACGAGGTCCCTATTCTTTCTCCTGACTGCCCCGCGAGGTCACTTGGGATATCGCACCCCGCAGGAATTCCATCTTGACGACCGGTTCATCGCTTACGCGCAGCACTACGGTCTTTTCCGACAGGCCGATCACGCTTCCGCAGATGCCCCCGCTGGTCACGACCTTGTCTCCCTTCGCAAGCGAGGTCAACAGCTCTCGGCGTTCCTTCTCGCGCTTCTGGTTTGGGCGGATCATGAGGAAATACATGATCGCGATCATCGCGACGAACAGGAACAGCATGTTCGAGAGCGGATTGCTCGTCGAGGTCTTCTCTCCTCCCGCGGCGGGCGCGGTTCCCTGCGCGGCCTCTTGGGCCTGGACCAAGATCAACTTCCACACGTGTCGCCACCCTCCTTACATGAAGAATCAGGACGCTCTCGCATCTCGGAGTTGTCGAGATTCCCGTAAATCCGCAGGAAAGCCTGCTTGAACTCGAGGAACTGCCCCGTTCGGATCGCCTCCCGGGTGCGAGCAGTGAATTGTAGCATAAAGAACAGGTTGTGTAAAGTGTTGAGACGCAACGCCAGGATCTCGCCCGAACGATACAGGTGGCTCAAGTACGCTCGAGTGTACGTCCGGCATACGGGGCAATTGCAGGCCGGATCGAGCGGTGAGAAATCGCTGCAGAACCGCTGGTTCTTGATGTTGAGTTTTCCCTGCGAAGTGAAAAGGCACCCGTTCCGCGCGTTGCGCGTCGGCATCACGCAATCGAACATGTCGATGCCCTGTTCAATGGCTTCGAGCATGTCTTCCGGCGGACCCACGCCCATGAGATAGCGCGGTGCATCGTCGGGCAGTTTCGGTGTCGTCGACGCCACCACCCGGACCATGTCCTCCTTCGGCTCCCCAACACTTACGCCGCCGATGGCGTAACCCGGAAAACCAACGTCGACCGTGCCTGCGGCGCTCTCAGCGCGAAGGTCGTCATAGACGCTTCCTTGAACAATGCCGAACAGGGCTCGTCTGTCCGGCTCGAGTTCGAGCCAGCGCCGCCGGCACCTTGCGGCCCAATCCAACGTCCGCCGCATCGACCGTTCGGCAAGGTCTTTGCTTGCGGGGTAGTGCGTGCACTCGTCAAAGCACATCATGATGTCCGCGCCGATGGCCGCCTGCACGTCGACGGCCTTCTCGGGCGAGATCGTGTGCTGTGAACCGTCAATGTGGCTCTGAAAACAGACGCCATCGTCCGTGACCTTCGTGAATCCCGCGAGGCTGAACACCTGGAATCCGCCTGAATCCGTGAGGATTGGACGATCCCAGTTCATAAAGCGATGAATACCGCCCGCCTCGCGCAACACCTCCGTGCCGGGACGCAGGTACAGGTGATATGCATTCGCTAGAATGATCTGAGCGCCGATCTCGCGGAGATCCTCCTGCGACAGTGCCTTCACGCTCGCCTGTGTACCCACGGGCATGAACACGGGCGTCTCGACCTCGCCGTGGGGAAGACGAAGCCGCCCGGCCCGCGCGGAACACCTCGAGTCGCGCGCTTCGACGCGAAATTCGAGCGCCGGGCACGTCGATTTTGGATTTTGTATTTCGGATTCTGGATTTCCCGCCTCAGACATAAACCCTCGGATCCCGAAAGGCAACGGCTATTCCAACACAGTCCCCTTTGTCCACTCCGTCCTTTTCGTCCCTTTTGTCCTTGAACAGGGACTTATGCCATTTCCGATCCACAGCCTCATGCTCACGAGTAAGCGGGCCGCGTTACGATTTCGCACAGGTCCCGCGCACGCTTTGCAGCCCGTGTCGCGTCGTGGGCATTCTCTCCCGTCGCGAGGACGTATCCTACGCGGTTGCGCGTCTCGCAATCCACAACGTGTCCCATCACGTCTCCGGGCTTTGCAACGATCACAATTTCCTCAACGCCGGGCACGCCGCGCGCCTCTTCGATGCCGCGTATCTCGGTAACGACGCCGGAATGCGTGGGAATCCAAGAGATGGCCGCACCTCGATCACGTGTGATTTCCATCCGCAACGATTCACCCACGGCGAACCGCAGCGCGTTCGCGATCGTGTCGACTCCGTGGGCCAGCAACAGGATGTCGGCAGGGAATCGCAAGGCTGCCGGCGCTCCAAACATGCCCAATACGACGGGCCCCTGATGTGTGAGGATCACTTCGGCGTGCACGCAACCGTCAATGCAATCGAGCGCAGCCAATGCCTGCTTAGTGACACGGACCATCTCGTCCCGTTCGCGATCAGATACCGCGGGCGACGCGACAATCCCACACTCGAACCGGAAAGGCGGTTTGCCGGTGTCCACGCCTATCAGTCCGGAAAGACGGAACATTCCCTCAGTCATCACTCCGTCGACGTAGAACGTGCTCCCCTGCACAACCGGCATGACGACAGCGTTCTTAAGGAGTGACTGCCGCGTAGCTCGCGAGAAGGCGAGTGACAGATCCTCGATCTCATCCACCCGTATGGTCGGCGCCTGTGAGTAGGTCTCGTCTGCATCTATCCAGACGGGCAAGCCGAATTCGCGGGCTGCTTCGTTTGCCTGGACTGGTGTTTCAGCAAAGCGCAGAGTGATGACCGGAGCGCCTCGCTTCTCCATCACCGTGGCGCCGGTATGTCTGACCTGCATTTCCACCGCGGTGAACTGGGTGAGCGCTTTCAATTTGAGTTTCGATGCTGCAAGAGATACGGGGAAGGAGGCGTAGCCAAAGGGTTGAAGAATCCCGTCGATTCTGCATTCATCCAGCACTTGTCCAATAGCGTCATGAACCCACAACTCGCCGAATCGTACCTCGTCGCCGCCCGGCGTCGGCGTTGTCTCCTCCTCGGACATCAGCACGACGTGATAGCCGAGCGCATGAGCTTTGGCTATTGCCTGCGCGACGCCCGGGCCGCAGTCCAGTATAAGAATTCGTTTCGACAAGATCGCCTCGCCGTGGTAAATGGGACGTGGAGATGGTAAGAGCGTAACGAAAAGCCCCCGAGTACGCAATTCGTCTTGGGCGGGTTTCTCCGAGCTTATGAAAAAATCGCTAAGACCGTGGGGCGGGCCTACAAGCCGACCGGACCGCGCGGACTTGGAAGTCCGCGCCACCGGGTTGGGGACATTTCTTCACAAGCTCTCCGCCACCTGATCGGATCCGACTTACACGGCCGTGTTCATGAGGACGTCGAGCATGCGGTCGACAATAGTGATGACACGCGCGGCGGCCTGGAATCCCCGCTCATACTGCATCATCTGCGTGACCTCCTCGTCGATGCTGACGCCCGAAACCTCCTGCCGGCGCTGCTGGGAGTCATTGACAAACGCGCGCTGAACGTCGAGCGTCTGGCTGTTTGCGCGAGCGTCGACCCCGACCCGAACAATGATCGATTCGTAGAAGTTCTGAATGGTCGCCGTGCCGTTGTCGAATACCATCGCGTTGCGGACGCCTGCAAGGGCGATCGCCGCCACGTTGTCGCCCGTGTCGAGGACGTCGGTGCTGTATCCTGACGTCAGGAGACGCGGATTATTCTGAATGTCTTGGTTGACCCCGATCGTTGCCGCATTGTGTCCCGTGAAGAGGCCGTTGATCCCCAGGGCGGTCAATACGCCGGAAGTATCGTTTGCGAACGAGAAGGTGTTCCCCGACGCGGCCCCGAGCCTGAGCGTGTTTCCGCTTCCCACGGACGCCGAGAAATTGGGGATCGCATTTAGGCTTGCCACGAGATCGTTCAGCGTCGTCGAGGCCGTTATGGTTACCGTAGTCGTCGTCGGGGCGCCCGATGCGTCGTACACAACCACGTCAAAGCTGCCCGGTGCGAGGTCAAAGGGCAGGCCCGCCGAAGACAGCGCGGTGGCGGGATCGCTCACCGAATTCGATCCCGAGATCGTGCCGGACAGGTTATCCAGGCCGTTGCCCGTGCTATGGATTCGGTTGATCTCGCTAATAATCGCTCCCGCTATCTGATCCAGGCGCGTGGCCACTTGCGCGAGATCCGTGTCACGTGCCGTCAGGGCGCCGTACAGCTTACCGTCGCGGATATCCAAAGCCGCGCCGTTGTCCGCAAACCGAACCGTCACGAGGTCCGAGCGTAACGGGTCAATCGTCGGGTCCTGCTGAGCGACCAACTGCCGCGTGTCCGTGCCGGTCACCAGTATGTCGCCCGCTACGAACACGTCGATCTGGCCGTCGCTTCGCTCACGGTAGGAGATGTTGACTAACTGGGCGAGTTGATCCAAGAACAGGTCGCGCTCGTCGCGCAAGTCGTTTGCCTTGTGGCCGCCGGTCTCCGACAGATGAATGGTCCCGTTGAGCGCGGCGATGCGCGACGCCAGCGAGTTGACTTCCGGGACCGAGTTCCGGATATCTTCATTGGCGTTTGAGCGAAGGGTGTAAACCTGCTGCGCCAACTCGTTCAGGCCCGTCGCGAGGCTTTGCGCCTCCGTTATGACCGACACCCGGACCGGCTGTTCCTCGACATTGTTCGCAAAGTCATTCAGCGAGTTGAAGAACTCGCTCAGCCGCGCGCCGAAGCCGCTTTCGCCCGGCTCCTGAAACAGATCCTCGATGCGCGCAAAGTACGACGCGCGAGTCTCCGCCGCGCCCAGGCCCTGAGCCTGCTGCCGGTATACCGTATCGAGGAAATCTTCCCGCAGCCGCTCCACGTCCGCGACCTGGACCCCGCGTCCGAGCTGTCCGAAGGTGAATGTCTGCGGAGATCGCGCCGTCAAAGTCACTCGTTGCCGCGAGTATCCCTCGTTGTTCACATTCGCGACATTATGGCCGGCCACGTCCATCTGGACCTGCGCCACCTGCAGACCCGACCGCGCAATATCAAGCGCACTGAAAAGATTTCCCAACCCTAGAACCTCGCTATAGGTGCGGAATCACCCCGCACCAACGTTCTGAGCAATACTCATTCCAACTATCGGCGTTATCCCGAAAGAACTTGAATCCAAGGACTTACGACAGGCCGCGCGCCCTCGATGCGCCCCTTTCCCCAGGCAAACCTTACCCCATTCGGAAAAACATGCAGCCCACATCATCCGAGAGAGGTAGGGGCGGTTTCTCTGAGCTTGTGAAAAAATGTGGCACAGCCGCCCTCGGCTGTGTCATGCATCGGGCAGGATGGGAGGTTTTCGCCGGTTACACAGCCGAGGGCAGCTGTGCCACATTACCATGAGGATCTTTCACAAGTTTTCTGAAACCGCCCCCGACCATGCTCCGTCAAGACAGCAGAGACAACAGGCCCTCCCCGGCATCAAGCGGCACCTGCAATCCGGGCATGTCGGGGCTGGCGTTGATCGCGGGTCATCCTGCAAGCACGGGTCAAATGCCTTCTCCTGATTGATGGAGGATTTTCCTATGGGATCTTTGGAGGTGCATAGATGATAGATGCCGCAATGAAGTGTTGGGCCGCGGCGAGGGCATCGGAGCCACCGCCGCGGGTGATGTCGAGTTCTCCCAAGTGAGGTCTGAGGCGGGCGAGTTTTTCGGGTTGGCCTTGCCATACCAGTGCGGTTTCGCAAAGGGCCGCCATGTCCGGCGAACCCGACCGGTCGGCTTCATCAAGGCGGCGTTCGACGCTTGCCGCCCATGAGGGGAGTTCCGTTTCGGCGATCTCGGGTTGCCAGAACGGGAGCGTGGCATCGCTGTTCCATCGGCCCGATTTATCGACACAATGGAAGCGGATCAGCGCATCCAATTCGCGCTTCCGGCGCGCCCACTCTTCGGGCGGCGGGAGCGTAAGCGCCTGTGCCATGCGCAAGGCGGCGTCCATGCCCATATACGTCGTGAGAAGCCGGTCTTGCGAAGGCCCGTCGCGGCACAGTTCATAGTCAAAGGAATACAGCGGCTGACGCGTTCGTCCGTCCGTCCATGCAGCGAGGAAATCCGCTGCGCCGGCCAGCCTGTTCCAGGCCGACGCTAGATAGGTCCGTCGGGCGGTACCGTCCAAGAACGTCCCGTGACGCCAGAACGACCCGAGCGTCCATGCCACTGCGTCCGCATCGAGGACCATATGCGGAACGCCTTCAACGCCATTGGTAAAGAGTCCGGCGGGCATGGATCCATACGGTTTCCCGCGTTTCTCCAGTTCGCGGAAGGCGCCGGCGTAGAACAGCGTGTGCTGCTCGGCCATGTCGTGATAGCCCGCCCTGTCGAGGGCGAAGGTCGTCCAGGCGCCGTCGCGGACCCAATCGAGGGCGAGCAGGGAGCCTCTCACGGAGGAGCGTACGATAGCGCCGGAGCGCGGATCCGTGGATTGGAGCAAGGTTACCAAGTCGCGCTTGCAGGCGAAAAGCAAGGGATTGTCGTTCACTGCGGGCAGTGTGGCTCCGGACAACCGCTTGTTCCAATAGTCGTCGGTTTCCTGGAGCAGTGCGTCGTAACCCCTGCGGAGGGCCGCGGAGAGGTTTTCCGATGTCTTCTGGGCGTTTTCGCCGAGCGCGACCATGATCTTTACCGAGGCCACGTTACCCCTCTTGAGTGGCCGCAACGCGAGGGCGGAGTCGCACGACCCGACGACCGCCGATGCGTTGTCCAGCTTTCCCTCGCTCGCTTGTTTGAAGGCCGATGTGACCGTTCCCTCTTCGCCACACTGAAATCCAAGCACTTCATTCGGGCTGCCGTAGGCAATCCACACCCCTTCGTCGAACGACGACCATTGGGGTGCTGTGGTTGCCGCGGGCTGCTCCGCGAGATGCTCAGCCTCCGACCACTCCTCGATGCCCGGGTTCCGCGGCCGGAAATGGATCATGGTCCTGCCGTGGTCGGGAGTGTATGCCGCGAAGTCTTTCAATGTCGCGAAGACGTCATTCGCCGCGGGCCATTCCGGGACCTGGCGCGTACACGGCGAGAAGTCGGCAAGCCAGTAAATCGGTTGGGCAATGCTTGCGTCTTGAAGGGTTAACTGTACGACCAAGACGTCGCGCTCCGGGCAGACGAATACAGTCTGCGAAGCGGCCACTGACGCGCCGGGCAACTCGAACCGCGTCCTGATTCGTGTGGGGGCATCGCCGTCATATTCTTGCGTGACTTTCCACGGTGCATCTCCCAGGCACACTGTCCCGTCGGAAAGGCCCATTCCCCAAGCCAGCCCGTACTCGCTTTCAGCGGCTGTTTCCGTCGACGCCTGCACGCATACCTGATTGGCATCGCTGGGACGCGGCCATCGGCACACGCTGATCCGGCCTGAGGCGTCCACCCCGACCGTCAGTCGTCCGTTCCCGGTCATGAATGGCGCGGTCGCCGTGCCGAAGGGTTCGGGCGCGAGGAAGCAATCGCCCCAGGCGGCGGTCGAGAGAACAACGGACAGCAAGAGGGCGTGGCTTAACAGCCGAGGGCGGCTGTCCCACACTTTTCCGGGAAGCCGTGTTTTCCGCCCCGGCGGGCAACCCAAAATCCAAAATCCAAAATCCAAAATAAATCGCATGGCCAGCCTATGGTTGCGGAGGCGCCGCGGTTTGAGCCCCTTGTCGCGCAAGAAAACCTTGGAACACAATACGTCCGTCCCGTGACGTCGCTTGCAGGTCGAGCGTGCCGAGGTGCGAGGCGGCACGGATGTATGGCATCCACTCGATCTCGACATCTTTCCGGTTCATCCTCGGGACCAGTTCGAGATCGGCAGCTCTTGCCAGCAGCGCACCGGCGCAATGGCCCGCTTTGGCCCAGTTGAGCGCTAGGGCCGCATCCGCTTCGCGCGGCCTGCCTGTGATTTCGGCGCCAATCAGCTCAGCCATCAGGGGTTCCTGCGTCGTGAGAAGCCTGTCCTGATCGCGAGTGGCGAGGCATAACATCAGCTTTTCGCCCATCCAGGGGATGACTATGCCGGGCCGGCCATCCCACTCATGCGGGATGCCATTGTCGGCGGCCAGGACCTTCTCGAAAGGATGGGGTCCGAAGGCCGGTTCCGCGCTATGAAGTACCAGCGCCAATTCGGGAACGGGAATCGTCTCGCCCGTGTCGATATCCCACAACGCGAGTGCGCACTCATCCACGGACCGGTCCCAGTCCTTCGGCAGAGCATCCGTATCGATTTGAGTCGATAAGTACTCGACCCCTTCAGCCGCCATCGAGAGGATCTGCTGCCGAGTTTCCTCATCGAGAAGACGTTGCGAGGCATACTCGAGCCCCACCCGAGCCAAACCGGCCAGGATTTTCAGGTCCGACCAGCGAGACACGACAACGGACATCAAGGGAGGCGCCGGCCAACTCTCGGACAAGGAGAGTCCATCGGCGCGGCGTGGCGCGAGTTGTCCCTGTATCCACCCGTCGACCGGGAGGCCGTCTTCGGGGCGGACTCGAAGCGCCCCTTTGGAGCCCGCCCAGGCAAGACGCATTTCACGGCGGCCTTCCGGTGATTCGACGGAAGGCTTCGCCGCCATGAGGGAGGCGCGCACGTATGAAGAAGAAGGGGATACGATGAGAAATCCTTCGCGCCATCCATAACAAAAGGATCCAAAGCGGGAAACGCCCTCTTCGGTTGGCGTCCGCGCAATCAGATGGCAGTACAGGTACACGAGGCGCGTCAGCAGCCCGGGATGGACGCAGAACCCGATGCCCTCTTCCGTGTAGGCGGCAAGCAACTTGTTCCCGAACCAGACGCGGCAGCGAAGTGGCGTGGGACGGATTCCTGTGGCAAGCCGGATGCCCCGCGCCACGTCCGCCAGCGGTTTTCGAAGCTCCGGGATGGCGGCTTTCGAGGAATCACAAGTGCCCAAAGCCGCGTAGAAGCCGGGAAAGTCGTCAATTGCAAGCGTCCACAGAGGATTTTCGGGACAGTAGCCGGGTTCGGCCGTGGTTTTCAACAAGGCATCGATGCTCCCAAGCAGCAGAAGCACGATTGCAGCAAGGATTAGGGCCCGCCAGCGCCGTAGCCGTGTCAACATGCGTGTGACCCGTTGAAGAAGAAATCCCGATGGAGGCCGCGCGTGAATGGCGCCGAGAGATCACTCGGCGTTCCAGACGGCCTCCTTTTCTTTTTCCCGCCGTTCCTCGAGCGCGATGATGGCATCGGCCAACTCTTTCTTAAGCTGGTTCAACTCGTCGATTGAAGCTGCGCTGAGCATTCTCGGATCGTAAGCGAGTTTCGTCTCGGCGATCTTTGCCTCATAAGTCTTCTCGATGTCCGCGATCCGCGCCTTTTGCGCGTCCGAGAGCTTCTTGGTGGGACCGCTGGCCTTTTCCAGACGTTCCATGGCAAGTTCATACGCACTCTTCATCGGTGTGCCTCCAAAACTCGATTGGTTCGTTGTTCAGGCTTTCGCCTGAGATTACGGCCGTGAACCGTCACCCTGAAGGGTGTACAACGAACCCCTCACACGCTGAATTCATCCTCGATAATGCTGGCAATGAAACGCTCGATGGAAACGAGATAGTACCGGCTGTTGGGCGTGACGATGACGCCGGTCGTGATGTCTTCCATCCGTTCTAACTCGTCCAGAGCCGTAGCCAACGCCACATCGACTGAAGCGCCGAGATGTTTGACCTCAATGTGTTCCGATTTGCACTCGATGGGTTTCGAGCGGAATCCCAGGAATCCGAAGACGCGGCCCGCCAAAGCGCCATCGACGTTCTCTTCACCGAAGATCTCGCGATACGTAGGCTCGCAGTGCTCCGGACGGATAACGAATCGCGGCGACACCTGCACCTTGCCGCGCACTTGCGTGGTCTCATATCCCTTTTCGCAGGCCTGCCCCAGGCACACGTAAGGCAACTCGTGATAGCCGCTGACAATGCCGAACGTCGGACGGCGGACGATCACGGTCCGCTGGAAAATCTCCCGCATCTCGTGTTGACTTAGACCCATCGTATCAGGCTATTCCTCAGATATCGCGCCATCCGTTTCCGGGATGAAAAGGACACAAGGGACCGAAGGGACGAAAGGGACGGGGTGGACAGAGTGGACAGAAGCGTGGCGCCGGTGTTTGGGGAGAACGCCATAGGCGGCATATGTCTATTGTCCCTTTCATCTTCGGCGGCGGCACGGAAACGCCGCTTCTATTTGAACCATTCGGCGAGGTTGATTTTCGTATAAGGCCTCTCGGAGGCGGTGACCAGCGGATCGACGCCTGCATTGGACAGATAGACCACCTGGTTCTTCGGATCGAAAACCCAGGAGTGCAGGGTGCCGTTATTCTTGACCGGGCCGTTGGCGAGCAGTTGCAGCGCCTGCGGGACGTCGATTTTTCCGGGCTGCGCCTCGATCTGCTTTCCGAGCCAGTCATAGCGCTGCCACGTGTTCTGCATCTTCAGCACCGGTATCGCCGCTTGAACGTTGTCCGGCGAAAGGTTGAACTGTTTCCCATACTTGCCGATGAGCTTGTGGATTTGGACCAATCCGCAGGGATGATTTGTGCGTCGGACGGCGTCTTGCATGGCCCAGTGCCCGGTCTCGCCGTTTTCCTTGGGATCCATGGGCGTGAACACCTCGCAATCCGCCGCATCCACCTCGAGTGCACGCGCGTCCGGCGCTTTCCCACTGCCGATGATGAAGTTCCAGCCCGTCGTACGAGGTCCGCGCTTGATGACGGCCACCGCCTCATCCAGCGTCTTCGCCGAATCGAGGACATGGCGCATCATGAGCATCAGAGGCAGACCGTTGAATGTCTCCTGGGTCGAACTCGATGTCATTTCGCCAAGCGTGATCCCCTGCGAGTTCATTCCGCTCACGCTGCCGATAGTGCCGGCCCAGCCCGCCATCATGAAGGGCATACCGCCCTTGGGCCTCTCGACGAACACGACGGCGCCATCCTGGGCGCTGGTATTGATGGGCCAGTCGAGGTTTCGCCCATGCAGCAGCCGCCCATCCGTCGTCCATTTGCCCCATACTACGAAGTTCGAGCAAGACTTCGGGAGTTCCTTCCCGTCGGTCGGGCGCGAAACGTCCGGGGGAGAATTCGGGGGATGGTGAAGCAGTTCGGCCTGCGTGACGGCCATCCGTATCTCCTCGTAACCAATGCCATCGACTCCCGCCGCTTTCAGCCCCTTGACAATGCCCTTCATTTCGGCGATGTACTCGGTCGGGAAATGCTTTTCCATCCGGTCCGACTGCGCGTTTATGTACTCGCGCGTATAGCCTTTGTTGTATAGGGCCTTGACCGCATAGCCCGCCGACATGACGTGGCTGATCTGCTTGGCCAGCATCCGTCCGTGCTGGTATCCCATCTCTTCGGGCGTTCCTTCAAGCACGCATACGAAGTGCTCGCCAACCTGATACAGCTTTCCGGCCCCTTCCCGGTCCAGCAGCTTTACCTCCGGGTTCGCTACGATGACCGGCGTGACCAATTCCGGCACGGGCGCTTGAGCCCATGCGATGGCCCCTACAACCCCCAACAGGAAAACACAGAGCAAACGCACTACAGGTAACATCGTTCGACTACTCCTACATGGGCAAGACCCGGGATTCCGACATGTTCACTTCAATTCGAAGTTTACTGGTTTGGAAGGGGAAGCGCAACCATGCCCGTTTCGCGAATGCGGATCGCATTGCCGGTCCGGCTGCGCTGATACAGGACGCCAATCCGGTCTCCCTTGCTCAGTTTTCTCCAGGTTTCCGGATCGATCAAGACATAGTCGAAAGCAACGTGAGTGTCGTCCAGTGAAACACCGACCTGCACCAGATACTTCGGGTCGCCGGTCTCGTCGAGCAGCTTGTCGTGTATGATCCCATCGCCGCGCAGAATGGGTTGGCCATCGAAGGTCAAACGCGCGCCGGGCCCGTGCAGGAATCCCAGGATGCACACCGGGACCAACACAACAAACAGCAGCCACCGGCGCGGGTTTCGGATAGGGTTCGCGCTCTTCCACGAAATCCCGGGCGCAACTCTTTCTCCTGTATATTTCCTGCCCACGTCAACCCTCTCTGGCGGAAGCACACTTCAATCCGGCCCGATGCGTTCCGCCAACCGTTGCAAAACGTCTACCTCCTCGGCCAACTCTCGCAACAGCGGATGCGTCCAGTGAACCGACAGGGCGCACACGATTTCCGCGTAATACCAAAGCGTTCTCTCGCGTCCGGCCTCGAAAACGTCCCACAGGGCGTTGCCCCTTTCACGCAAGTCGCTGATCAGGGCCCGCGTATTGTGAAGTTTGTCCGCGGCAATGATGAGCCTGAGCGCCGGCGGCGCTTCTCTTGCGCTTCTGAGGAACTGCGCCTTACGCTCTTGCCATGGCGGCTTGGGAGTCGTATCCGAGTCGGAACATCCTTCAACGTAGGCCGCCACGGTGTCGCCGAAACGCTCGTGAATGCGTTCGAGCGTTTCCCGTCCACCCTGGTCCTCGACGGCGTCGTGCAGCAGCGCCGCTATGAACTGATCCTCATCGCCGCCGTATCGGCCCACGATGGCCGCGACGCCGATCAGATGCGTGATGTAGGGGACCTTCGATCCCTTGCGCACCTGCGTCCGGTGCAACTCATATGTGAACGCGAATGCGTCAACGATCCTAGACGAGTACTCCATATGCGCTAAAGTGTCCCAACTTTCACGCTCATTTCGACGGTGGCTTGGCGCGTTCATCGAGCAACTTGATCAGATCCGCCGGTTGATCCGTCTGGATTCCGTCCACACCCCATTCCAACATCGGCTTCCAGGTATCAGGGCCTTTGTCGTCAACTATCACGATTGCTTTCGCGGCGTGGCACTTGTCGACAAACGTCTTCGACAAGTTATCCCATGACGAGGCAACGACGCGCGGCTTCACGGAGTCCAGCAAGGCAGGAAGGGCGGTCTCAAGCCCGGGATCAGGCATCTCGACGCACTCCGGGCACTCCTTCCGCAGCTTCTGAACCTGCGGGCCGCCTATGTACCAGATGATGTTGCGTTCCATGCCGCGTTCTTTGATGAGAGGGACTAGCTTCTCGATCGGGGCATCCTTCAGATCGAGATATATTCCCACTTTGCCTTTACAGAGGTCGAGTATCTCCTCAAACGTGGGGATCTTCGTTCCCTTCCACTGAGGTCCGACGCGGCTTCCGACGTCCAATGCCCTCACGTCCTCGAGGGTCATATCTCTTACGCGACCCTTCATTCCGCCGGCATACGCATCCACCTTGTCGTTGTGGATACTCACGAACTTGCCGTCTTTCGTGGTCCGCACATCGATCTCGACGAAATCAACGCCAAGATCAATTGCCCTTTGATATGCCGGCAGCGTGTTTTCCGGGATTGCGTCGTGGACGCCCCGGTGGGCCACCACGTACACGGCTCCATGTTTGGGTGGATCCAGCGGAAGCCCACCTGTTGCAACGTTCGCCAGCGGCGCCAATATCAGCAAGACAGTCAGTGAAATCGAGCCCATTGGAAATAGACCTCCATATGCTCACGATTCGAAAGAAGCTACGTGTGCATTCTCTAGTTGTTGCGGAGGCCGTGTCAAGCGGGTCGGACAGGTCAGACGGCTTCGTCTTCGGCTGACGACTTGTGCTATATTTCGCAATCGCGCGTAAGCAGTTGTTGTGGAAGGGAATTGTCATGTCTGATGTTTTCAAGCTTATGCGGCCGCGTTTCGCGCCTCCTCTAGACGATGGATTTCGCCCGGCGGCTTTGGCGAATCGGGCGTTCCTGAAGGAAGTGAAGGAGAGCGGCGTCGGTGTACCGCTCGTGCTGGGGCTGGAACGGGGTGACGGGTCGGTGTCGCGGTTCGAGACCGAGGTGTTTCCGGAGGGGCACCCGCGTTCAGGAGCGAATCTCCAATATGCCGAGCGGCTGCTGAAGTTTCTCTTATGGCAGCGTGGTGGATGGCGCGTTTATGCGGGCGGGCCGCGCTTGATCGGCGATTACCTCGCGAAGACGTATGCGCCCGACGGTGAGCGGAAGTTTGATCACCACTTCATGGGCGAGGACGTTTACGAAAAGACGTTTAAGGTCGTCCGATGCCAGGCGGGTGAAGTGCCCATCGAGAGGGAGACGACACAGCCGCTTGGCCGGCATCTTGATGGATGCCGCATCGGGTTCGACCTCGGCGCGTCTGATCGAAAGGTGTCGGCGGTCGTGAACGGCGAAGCCATCTTTAGCGAGGAGGTTGTCTGGGAGCCGCGGAAACAGAGCGATCCCTCTTACCACTACAACGAGATCATGGCCTCACTGAAGGCCGCCGCCGAAAAGATGCCGCGCGTCGATGCCATCGGCGGGAGTTCGGCGGGCGTGATCATCAACAGCCGGGTGATGATCGCATCGCTGTTCCGTGGCGTGCCGAAGCAGCGATTTGGCGAGGTTAAGAGCATCTTTCATCGTATCCGTGATGAGTTGAAGGTGCCGCTCGAGGTTGTCAATGACGGTGAAGTGACCGCATTGGCCGGATCGATGTCTCTCGAGGACAATGGCGTGCTCGGCGTGGCGCTGGGTTCGAGCGAAGCCGGGGGCTACGTCACCATGGACGGCAACATCACGGGCTGGCTCAATGAGCTTGCGTTTGCGCCCGTCGATTACGGTCCTGAAGCGCCCGCAGACGAATGGTCGGGGGATCGCGGCGTCGGCGCGCTCTACTTTTCGCAGCAGTGCGTGTTCCGGCTGGCTGCCAAGGCCGGTATCGAGCTCCCGAAGGGGATTTCCGATGCGGAGAAGCTGAAGCTCGTCCAGGACAACCTCGAGGCGGGTCACGACGGCGCCCGGAAGATCTGGCAAAGCATGGGATACTACATGGGCTATGGCATCGCGCACTATGCAGACTTCTATGAACTGAAACATGTGCTGATTCTCGGGCGTTGCACCTCCGGGAGCGGTGGACAGATCATCCTCGACGGCGCCAACGAAGTGTTGCGGATGGAGTTCCCCGAGATTGCGTCCAAGGTCAACATCCAGTTGCCCGACGAGAAAAGCAGGCGGGTCGGTCAGTCCATCGCGGCGGCCAGCCTGCCTGCGATCAAGTAGTGGGTTCACGGATCGAGCTCGGGAGGAGAAACCATGAAGTTCAAACTCGATACGGCGGAGTTGTTCGTGCCGGACGGGCTCCCGGCGGAAGAGGCCCTGGCGCGCACGACCCACATGGCAATCGGCGCGCATCAGGACGACCTCGAGATCATGGCTTACGGCGGCATCCTCGAATGCTTCCAACGACCGGACAAGTGGTTCACGGGCGTGGTAGTGACGAACGGCAGCGGCTCGCCGCGCGATGACGTTTACAAGGATTACACCGACGACGAGATGCGTGTCGTGCGCTGCAAGGAGCAGAAGAAGGCGTCCGTCTTGGGCGAGTACGCCGCGCAGGTCTTGCTCGATTACGCCAGCGGCGCCGTCAAAAGCCCCAAGAACAAAGACCCCATCGAGGACATTGCTGCACTGCTTAAAGCGGCCCGCCCGGGAATCGTCTACACGCACAACCTCGCCGATAAGCACGACACGCACGTGGCCGTCACGATCAAGACCATCGAAGCCGTCCGCAGTCTGCCCGCCGGTCTCCGCCCGAAAAAGCTCTATGGCTGCGAGGTGTGGCGCGACCTCGACTGGATGATCGACGAAGATAAGGTCGTGTTCGACTGCTCCGGCCATGAGAACTTGCAGGCGTCGCTTCTCGGCCTGTTCGATTCACAGATAGCCGGCGGGAAACGCTATGACCTCGCAACGCTGGGCCGCAGGAAAGCCCACGCCACGTATCACGCGTCGCACGGCGTCGACGTTGCGACGGGCCTCACTTTTGGAATGGACCTTACGCCTCTTACGTCGCTTCCTTCGAGTGACATCGCGGGGTTCGTCCAAGAGCACATCGATCGCTTCGCGGAAGAGGTCCAGCAGCGTCTCGCCAAGCTGATCGCCGCCAAGTAGTCCTCACGGCGGTACGTCGAAACCGCCAGTAGGGAACGGCGCGTCGCCTGTGGTAGGATCGCTCTGTAAAGTCAGTGGAGAGCGAACGCTGACGGTTGAATGATGTCTACGGGGCGGAAGTGCTTCATCCCATGAAGAAGGATCTCTTGAAGGATGCTTTTTCGACGTCCCGTGCCCATGTGCCGGGGGTTTCCTCAATCCCCGTTGCGGCTGTTGTGCTATTGTTGTCTCTCGGATGCACGCAGACAGGCGGGGACACGGCCAGACGCGGCGGCATTATCACGATGGCGCCGCACCTGACGGAGACGGTGTTTGCGCTGGGGCAGGGCTCGAGAGTGATCGCCGTGGGGTCGTTCGACGACTACCCGCCCGAAGCGGCTGCGCTGCCGAAGGTTGGGGGATACGTTGATCCGAACCTCGAGAAGATCGCCATGCTTGCGCCGGAACTTATCATTGTGCCGGGCAAGGATCAGAAGGTCACGGACTTCTGCGCGATGAAGGGGATCTCGGTTCTGAACGTGAATATGGACAGCCTGGAGACGATTGATTCCGGCATCGAGCAGATCGGCCAACGGCTCGGATGCGAGAAGGAGGCCGCTGCACTCCGGGCGCGTATCAAAGGCGAACTTGACGAGGTCGGCAATGCTGTTCAAGGGTTGCCGCGTCCAAAGGTGCTCATCATTACCATGCGGCAAGACCACAATCTGAACAGTCTTTACACGGCGAACCGCCGTTCGTTTATATCGGAACTCGTCGACTGCGCGGGAGGAGACAATGTGTTCTCGGACGCCGCCACGACGTACCTTGAGGCATCGAAAGAGACAATTGTGGTCAAGGCGCCGGATGTTATCATCGAACTGCACGCGGGCGAGAATATTGATTCCGCCGAACAAGGGCGATACAAGGCTGATTGGCAGCAGTTGGCGACGTTGCCCGCGGTTCAGGCTGGACGCATATACCTCATCATGGAATCCTTTGCAGCCCGTCCCGGACCTCGCGTCGGCGAGGTAGCGCGCATCATCGCGCGGCATCTTCATCGGGAGGCGCCGATCCCGACATCATGACCCGCATTCTTAGAGCTGAATCGGTGGCGTACGCCTACGAGCCGGGCAAGGATGTCTTCTTAGACGTGAGCCTCTCGATTCAGGCCGGCGAAATCGTGGGATTAGTGGGTCCTAACGGCTCTGGGAAGAGCACTCTGCTTCGCGTGTTGTGTGGACTTCTCCGGCCGCGTGTTGGACGCGTGACATTGGACGCGAGAACGTTATCCTCGTACTCGGGTTCCGAACGGGCGCGCATTCTTGCATTCCTTCCGCAGTCCGTCAACCCTGCATTCGCTCTCAGCGTCTTCGAGGTCGTGTGTCTGGGACGGTACCCGCATATCGGCGCCTTCGGCGGCCTCGGCGTGCATGATAAAGAGGTCGCCGAGCGGTGCATACGCGACACGGAGGTCGAGTCACTGCGGTCGCGCGACTTCCTGACCTTGTCCGGCGGCGAGCGGCAGCGCGTTCTCCTTGCCAGCATCCTGGCTCAAGAGCCCGACATCCTTTTGCTTGATGAACCGACCTCCTCGCTGGACATACATCATCAGATCGAGATCTTCTCGCTGCTGGAACGCCTTGCTGACGAGGGATACGGCATCGTAGTCGTTACCCACGATCTCAACCTGGCAGCGCAATTCTGTGGCCGGCTGCTGCTTCTCGCGGACAATCATCGCATGCTCGCCGCCGGCGGTCCCGAAGCCGTGCTCACCGAGGAACTCCTTTCGCATGCGTACGCTTCGCGGATCCGAGTGAGCGAGAATCCCGTCACGGGTGCGCCGTTGATCTGGGCCGAGGTGCCGAGGGGTGAAAAGACGAAAAAGACGTAAGGGACCGAAGGGACGAAGTGGACAGGATGGACGGAAGTAAGTGATGGTTCGTCGGGTGCGAAAATCGTTCGTTCTTGCCTTGGTGGCGGCCAGTCTTGTGATGACGGCCTTGAGTCTTCTGATAGGCACGGAGACATTGAGCCTGGGGCAAGCGTGGCAGGAGTGGCGCGCGGGACTTTCTTATGCGGAGGCGCCCGTGCTCGGGATCCTCGTTCAGCAGCGTCTGCCGCGGACGCTTGCGGCGTTGATCGTCGGGAGCGGCCTGGCTTTGGCCGGCTGCGCATTTCAGGCAATGCTGCGCAATCCTCTCGCCGAGCCATACACGCTCGGCGTGGCGAGCGCAGGCGCATGCGGCGCCTGGACGGCGACGGTCCTCATTGCCGGTTTCGGTCTGCCGCGCGCCATCCTCGGCCTGTCGCCCGTCCAATTATTCGCGTTCATCTTCGCCGAACTCGACATCCTGATCGTCTACCTGCTTGCCGCGCGGAAGGAGAGGATTTCGCCTTCGGTGCTGTTATTGGGCGGGGTAACGATGGGTATGCTCGCAAATGGGGGCATCCTTTTCATGCGCTACCTTGCGGATCCCGAGCGCGTGGTGATGATGGATCGGTGGCTCATGGGCGGCGTTGACGTGTTGGGATTCAATCCTATCAAGACGCTCCTGATCGGCGTTGTGCCGTGCATGCTGATTCTGCTGGCCCAGGCGGCGAAGTACGACCAGCTTGGATTCGGTGCGGAGATCGCCGCAGGCCGCGGCATCAACGTTAAGATGCTGCAGGTCATCACTTTTTTCGTGGGATCATTGCTGACCGCCATCATCGTGTCCGTGGTCGGGACGGTCGGTTTCGTGGGCCTGATCGTTCCGCATGCCGTGCGCAGTGTCACCGGATCGCGTCATCGCCTGCTCATGCCGATGAGCGTCCTTGTCGGCGGAGGATTCCTTTGCTTTTGCGACATCCTTGCTCGCAAGATCCTGCCGGGCGAGACGCCGATCGGCATCGTAACCACGCTTTTCGGCGGGCCTTTCTTTTTGTACTTATTGATGAACCGTCGTTTCACGGATTGGGAAACATGAAAGGATAGGAGTCATGTTGCGCAAGAGTCTTCTCATTGGAATGGGAATCTTGATGGCGGCCTGCTGCGCCTCCGCGGAACTCAGGCAGTTCGGCGTCAGGCCGCTCGATGTTGACACCATGGTCTTTCGGATACAAGTGGGCGCGGCGTCGGCCACGGTTAATCCTCCGGACGGCACATTCCTTGCCGGCTATGACCTGAACAGGCGCTCAACAGGCGTGCATGACGACCTGTTTGCCAAGGCGGTTGTGTTCTATGACGGCCTGTCAGCCGTAGCTTTGGTCGTTATTGACAGCGTCAGCATCCAATATGATACGACAAACGAAATCCGGGCCGCGGCGTCCAAAGCCGTCACGAAGATCCCGCTGCCGCCGGAGCGGATCATTGTCCAGTCCATTCATACGCACGGCGCCCCTGATACAATAGGCATATACGGCCCGGATGAGACACACTGCGGGCGCAACCCGGAATATATGAAGAAACTCGTGGACACTTCCGCGCAGCAAGTGGCCCGGGCCGTCGAAGCACTGAAATCGGCAAACATCGTCTACGCTCAGACCGAGTGCAAAGGCTGGGCCGTAAACGACAGCGAGCCGGGCGTCCTGGACAACTCCGTGACAGTGATGCAATGTCTCGATAGACAGGGCAAGACGATCGCCACCTTGACCAATTTCGCGTGTCATCCGACGGTCCTCGACGGCGATAACACGCTTATCACCGCGGACTGGGTCGGGCGCTTCTACAAGGCCATGGGTCAGCGGCTACCGGGCGAGCACCTGTTCCTGCAAGGCGCCATTGGGTGCTGGATTCAACCTGAGACGCCCGAACGCACCTTCCAACTTGCCGAAAAGTACGGCGAGGATCTCGCGCAGAAGACACTCGAAGCGATCACCAAGCATGAAACGGCCTTGGGGGATACGAAGATCCGTTTCGCGAACAAGGTGTTCCAAGTGTCCATTGAGAACGACAAGTTCAAGGCGATGAGTGCGGCTGGACTTGTCCCTCGTTCGTTCTCGGGCAGCGTCACGACTGAAGTGGCGTGGTTCGCGATCGGCCCCGCCCAGTTTGCCACGCACATCGGCGAGTCGGCGCCGCTTTACTCGAATGAGACGAAGGCATTGATGAAGTCCGGTCCGAAGTTCATCCTTGGCCTCGGGCTTGATCACTTGGGCTACATTTGTCCCCCGAAGTATTTTGAAGATACTAAGGCGATCAAGTTTGCGGATTATCTGACGGGGATGTCTCCCGGCCCTAAAGCCGGACCCGCCATGATGGACGCTCTGCAATCCATCATCCCGTAACCGGCTAAACAGAGCCGGCGTGACGAACAAAATCAATAGGAGTAAGGGTCGGCGGCGTCACGGAGCGCATCGCCGAGGAAGTTGTAGGCGATAACGACGATCAGCACGGGAATGGCCGGAAACAGAAGCCAGGGATTGTGCAGAAGCACCGTGACGCGTTGCGCCTCTTCGAGAAGCACGCCCCAACTTGTCATCGGCGGACGTATGCCGAGGCCGAGGAAACTGAGGGCGGTCTCGCCAAGGATCATGCCGGGGATCGCGAGGGTCGAGATCACGATGATGTGACTATAGCAGCCGGGGAGAAGGTGGCGGGTGATGATGTGCCAGTGTCCGGCCCCGGCAGCCCGGGCCGCCGTCACGAAGTCCTGTTCGCGGTAGGCAAGCACCTTGCCGCGGACCTGCCGCGCGAGACCGCCCCAACCGATCAGCGACAAAATGACGGTGATGCCGAAGTAGACCTTGATGCTGGACCATCCTGGGGGCAGCGCCGAGGCCAACGCCATCCACAGCGGTATCCCGGGAAACGCGGACAGCAATTCGATAAACCGTTGGACCACGTCGTCTATCCAGCCGCCCCAGTATCCCGAAACCGTTCCTAGGAACGAACCGAGTATCAGGCTGAGGATGACACCGATCAACCCGACGCTCAACGAGACGCGGCCGCCATAGATGATGCGCGAGAGGAGATCGCGTCCCATGCGATCGGTTCCAAGCAGGAACATAGGTCCATCTGAACCGAAGAGATGGCGCTTCCCGTGAGCGTCTTTGTAAAGCAGCCTGACCAGGTACGTCTGCGAGGGGTCCGTCGTGAAGACAATCTCGAGCGTCTGCGGGTCTCGCACTGATTTCAGGCCATCAACGTACACGCCCTTGCCGGGCGAGAAGTGAAGCCGCTGCGGCGGCACGTGGCGGTAACGGATATCGATGGCATTGTAGTGATAAGGCGTAAAAAACCCCGCGAACGCCGCAACAAGGTAGAAAGCAACGAGCACGAACGCGGAAATCACGCCGAGCTTACTCTTGCGGAACCGCCGCCAGATGAGCTGCCGATAGCTCAGTTCGCCCGGATCGTGGATGAGAGTTTCGCCGATCTCGTCCGGGTCAGCGGTCGAGCCGGAGCTCGACCCTGCCTCTTGTCGGCGGTCTTCACTCATAGCGTATCCTCGGGTCCGCCCACGCCAATCCGATATCAGCCAGGAGGTTTCCGGCAATCAGCATGAGGCTGTACATCATGATCAAAGTCCCGGCAAGGTACACGTCCTCGCTCAAGAGACTTTGCAGCAGCAGCGGCCCGACGGTGGGCAAGCCGAGCACAACGGATACGATTGCGTCGCCGCTGAGAATGACGGGCAGACTCATGCCCAGAATGCTGATGAGCGGGTTGATCGCGATACGGACGGCGTGTTTAGTCACCACGACCCATTCTTTGAGCCCCTTCGCGCGCGCCGTCTGTACGAAGGGTTGTCCGAGAACGTCGAGCAGGTTGCCGCGCATGATTCGCATAAGGCCGGCGGTGCTGTTGAGGCCGATGACGACAACGGGAATCCAGAGATGCTTGAGCAAATCGGCAAGCTTGCCCAACGACCATGGTTCCGATTCGTAATGCGAGGAGAACAAACCGAACAAGGGAACGCCGAACACCTCGAAAGCAAACACCATCAATGCAAGCGCTACAA
>Ga0315274_10002734_pt1 | contig 26347 bp, 22 predicted proteins | sample YL17G02_20_MG_FD_203700 | JGI IMG/M metagenome (GOLD analysis project Ga0315274, IMG submission 203700) | Sediment microbial communities from Yellowstone Lake, YNP, Wyoming, USA - YL17G02_20 | ecosystem: Environmental > Aquatic > Freshwater > Lake > Sediment | place: USA: Wyoming | collected...
TTCCATCTCGGAGACCTCCATCAGCGCCCTCAACTCGACCAATCGAGACAGCTCCCCGACGACGGAGACGTGCCGGGCCGCGGCGGCCTGCGCCGCGCTCAGGTCGCCGTACGACTCGACGAAGCCTTGGAGGTCCGCGGCCGCGGCGGCTCCCCGCGAGGCCGCCGCGGCCCGCGCGGCGGCGTCGACCAGCTGGCGCACGCTGCCGCCCAGGTCGCCGAACGAGGCGCGCGCGTTCGCGGCGAAGAACGGGTCCGTCCTCGCGGACAGCACGACGTCCTCGGCGCCCGCGCTCACTCCCGGCGCGCCGGCCAGGCTCAGCCTGCCGCCGCTGAGGCCCACGAGCTCGTGGGCCATCGCCTGGTAGGACCACTGCGTGAGCAAGGGAGTAACGGGGTCGTCGCGCCGGTCGAGGACCAGGAGCAACGGTTGCTGCGACGGAGAGGAGGGGGAAGAATAGGAAGCAGAAGAGGAGGAGTCGCTGCCGCCGAAGTCGAACAGCGCCCGCTCGTCGTGCTCCGCCAACCTGTGCAGCGCCCCCGCGACGCGGGCCACGGCCTCCGAGCCGCGCGAGGCCCGGATCCGGAACCGCCTCCTGAGCGACAGCAGCACGGTAGAGAGGCCATCGACGGTGCGGGCAAGCGCGTCCCCGCCGAGGGCGTAGTCGCCGGCGCCCGGTGGCAGCAGCAGCAGGTGGTGCGGCTCCGAGGCCAAAGGGGAAGAGAACGGGGAATTCGAGGCCAATGAGCCTCCTGCCGCTAGCGTCGCCACGGGAGGCGGCGCGGCGGGAGAGATCGCGAAGTGGTGCGGGTCGACGGGCTCGAAGTCGCCGAAGGCCTCCGAGACGCTAACGACGCGGCCGGTGCCGTTGCGGGAGTCGGCGTCGGCGAGGTCCTGGAGCGCCGCGTCGCCGAGTCGGTTGCAGAAGACGAGGCTGTAGGCGCCGAAGCGCGGGTCGCGGAGCTCGGCGCGGACGCGGGCGACGTTGTCGCGCGTGGGGCGGACGAAGTAGACCGCCTGTGAGGTGGAGTGGAGGCGAGAAAGAGCAGGGTGAGGTTGAACGAAAAGGGAAGAAGAAAACGCAAGAAAACAACAACAACGATCGATCGATGGCCCCCTCGTCTCTTTCTTTAAAGACGGACGGTTTTTCCCTTCTCTTCTTTCCCTTCTCCATACCTTCAGGTGCGCCATCTTCTCCCCGCCGCGCTTCCAGTTCTCGATGGCCTCGGTGAGGTAGACCTCGGCGGCGAGCAGGTCGCTCTGCCCGGCCGCGGAGGCGACCGAGCGCGTCGTCGAGGCGTCCAGCACCAGCGTCTTCATGCCCTTGCTGTTTGCTGCTGCCGCTGCTCCGCTGCCGCTGCTGCTGCTTGAGAAAGAGCTCAGGGTGCGGTCGATGTAGGCACGCATGATAGCGACGAGGTCCAGCGAGGTGGGCAGGCCCTGGGGGCCTCCCTTGCCGCCGGAAGAAGAAGAGGCCATGCTTTCCTTTTTTCTCCTTCTTCTCGAGCGAGGAGTTTCTGATGCTCTCGAGCATCAGAACTTTTTGTCGAGAGAGAAGGAACAGAAAAGAGAGACACGCAATTTCCGTCCCTCCCGCCAGTAAATCGGTGAGCCCGCTCTAGAACCCTGCGTAGTCGCGGAGAGAGGGAGTCGAGGCATCTCTGTCCCGGGGAATCTGAGCCAGAAGCGAAGGCCTGGAGAGCACAGGCTGGGCCCGCGATTGAAGGGACCCATCGCGACATGAGGGCGACGAACGCACCGCGACAGGCTCTTATTCCTCTGTCGAGCGGCTGGTGTTCCTTCGTCTTCTCTCTCCCCACTTACGCTCTCTCTTTCTCTCTGCCTTCCTCTTCTATTCACCCAGGCTCCCCCCACAAATATATATTTGAAAGAAGAAAGAATGGGGACCGACGCAGCAGCAGCAGCGGCAGCCGCCCCCAACGGCAACAACAATGCCGCCGCCGCCCCGGCCAAGCGCTCGGGCTCGCACGGCGGCCTGGCCAGCTGCTCCGACGCGAGCCGCAACATGGGCAACCACCTCGCCTCGAGGCTGGTCCAGCTAGGCGTCGACACGGTCTTCGCGGTGCCGGGCGACTACAACCTGATCCTGCTCGACCAACTGATCAAGGTAAAAAGAGAGAGAAAAGTTTGACTTCTTACTTCTTACTCCTTTCGCTGTCTTCCAACCTTCCTCTTTCTTCTTTCTCTCCCTCCTCACGCTCTCGCCTCCTTTTTCTTTATGAAAAAACCTCATTTCAAAACACAGGACGAGCGCCTCAAGGTGATCTATACCTGCAACGAGCTCAACGCGGGGTACGCCGCCGACGGCTACTCGCGCGCCCGCCGCGGCAAGGCCGCCTGCGTCGTCGCGACCTTCACCGTCGGCGGTCTTTCTCTTTTGAACGCCATCGCCGGGGCGGCCTCCGAGTCGCTTCCCGTCATCTGCGTCACGGGCGGGCCCAACAGCAACGACGGCGGCACCAACCGCGTCCTGCACCACACGATCGGCTCGTCCGAGTCCTTCAACCAGGAGATGGAGGCTTTTAAACCGTTCGTCTGCAAGGCGACGAGGATCTTTGCCTTGGAGGACGCGCACTGGCAGCTGGACGACTGCATCGCCGAGGCGCTGCGGCAGAGCAAGCCAGGTAAGTGTGAGAGGAAGAGAGAGAAGTTAGGTTGAGAGTACTTTTTTCATTCGGGGAAAAATCGGGGGGAAAAAGAGAAACCCGAAAAAAAACTCAAAACCTAAAAAAAAACTCTTCTTCTTCAGTTTACATCAACATCGCCTGCAACATCGCCGGGCTCTCCCACCCGACCTTTGAGCGCGAACCCATCCCCTTTGTTCTCCCTGACAGACACACCAACCCCGACTCCTTGGAAGCCGCGGTCGAGACGGCCCTCGAGCTCCTGGGGAAAGCCGTCAAACCCGTTTTGGTGGGAGGCGTCAAGCTCCGGGCCGCGCACCGCCGCGAGGCCTTCGAGAGGCTCGCGGAACGGTCCGGGTTCGCGACTGCGATCATGCCAAATGCGAAGGGGATGGTCTCGGAGAAGCTGGAGAGGTTCCTGGGGGTCTACTGGGGGCAGGTAAGGATAAGGAGTTTTTTATCATTCTTTCTCTTTTCTTTTCTCTCAGAATTTCTTCATCTTCTTCTTTTTCTTCCTCTTGTTCTTCTTCTTCTTCTTCTTCTTCTCACCTCTCTTTGCTCCCTCTCTTCTCTTCTCTCTTTCTCCCTCTCTCTCTAACCTCTCCGTAAATCTCCAAATCCAAAAGGTCTCCTCCCCTTACTGCGCCGAGACGGTCGAGTCCTCCGACTGCTACGTCTTCGCCGGGCCCGTCACTAACGACTACACCTCCGTGGGGTATTCTTTATTACTTAAACCGGAGAAGATGATCGTGGTCGACGGGGACCGCGTGAGCGTGGCCGGGAAGCGGTTCTTCTCGTGCATCGCGATGGAGAGGTTTCTGGACGCGCTGGCCGAGAGGGTCGCGTTCAACGATGCGGCGTGGAAGGTATGCGAGAGACTTTTTTTTTACTTTTTTTTCTTATTTCTCACCGGCGTTTTCTTCTCTCTCTTCCAAAACTCGCCTTTTCTTACTCTCTTTTTCTCTTTATCGTCTTCTCCGATGACACATCTTCTCAATTCCCAACTCTTTTTCAGAACCACCAGCGCATGTTTGTGCCCGAGGGGCCCCTCCGCAAGCCCCCGGCCGACGAGCCCCTTATCACGAACGTGCTCTATCAGAAAATCCAAAACTTCATCGGCCCCGAATCCTTCGTCGTCGCAGAGACGGGCGACTCGTGGTTCAACTGCCTGAAGTTGAAGCTGCCCGAGGGCTGCGGCTACGAGTTCCAGATGCAGTACGGGTCGATCGGCTGGTCGGTCGGCGCGACGCTGGGAGCGGCCGCGGCGGCGGCGGGCTCCGCGGCGCCCGAGGCTCTGGCGGGAACGCCGCGCCGCAGGGTCTTGGCGTCGATCGGGGACGGCTCCTTCCAAATGACGGTGCAGGACGTGTCGACGATGATGCGCTACCGGCTGAACCCGATCATCATCCTGGTGAACAACGCGGTACGATGGTCTTTTTTCATTTTCTTTATCGTACCGAGTTTTTTCTTTTCCTTCGTCGTCGTTGACCGTGTCTCTTTTTCTTTCTTTCATTTTTTCTTTCACATTCTGACGTCTTCCTCTTTCTCTCCCTCTTTTTTTCCTGTCTTTTCAGGGATACACCATCGAGGTTGAGATCCACGACGGTGAGCACGATAGTTTTTTTGTGTTTGCTCGGGAAAAAGTGGACAGGGCGCAGGCGAACACTAGCCTTTCTTCTTCTTCTTCTTTCCTTTCTCACGCTTTTCCTTCCTCTCTCGCGCTCTTCGAAAATCACCCAAGGCCCCTACAATATCATCTCTAACTGGGACTACGTCGGTCTCATCAAATCGATGCACAACGCCCACGGGGGCAATGCCGTCGGCGGGGACCCGGACTCGCTGTTCGCGGTCCGCTGCCGCACCGAGAGCGAGTTCGACGCGGCGCTCGAGGAGGCCAAGGGGCGGGAGGACGCGCTCTGCTTCATCGAGGTGGTCGTGGACAAGGACGACTGTTCGAAGGAGCTGCTGGAGTGGGGGTCGAGGGTGGCCGCGGCCAACGGGAGGGCGCCGAACCCGCAGTAGCAGCAGTAGATTTTTTATGCTCTTGTTGAGGGAGAAAGCGAAATAGAAAAGCGGGAAAGAGAAGATAGTTTTTTTTTAAGAGAAAGAGAGCAGAGAAGAAGAAAGACCGAAATTCAGACTTTATCTCTCTCTCGCGCGCATATATGTTGTTTTATCGAAGAATCGTGTTATTTAGACCCAATTAGGACCCCACACCTCCGTTGTATTTTGAAAAAGAGAGAGGAAGTGGAGAGAGAGAGGGAAAGAAAGAGAGAGAGAGAGAGAGAGTGAGAGAGAGAGAGAGAGAGAGAGAGAAGAGTCGACGGTCGACGCAAAAAAGGGAAAACTCTTCCTCGTTCACTGCATCTTTTATTCTAAACTTTGCGTTTTCCCCCCTCTTCTCCTTTTTCTGAACATGAAGCGGCGCAAGCTCATCATCGACACGGACCCGGGGATCGGTGCGTTGACCGAAGGAGAAGGCTCTCCGTGCGCCAGAAAGAGACGTCGCTTTGAGAACCGGCTCGCAAGCAAGAAAAAAACCGCCCGATCGAGGTCGAAATGACTGCCATCGTGGCTTTGCCTTTTCTGCTTGCCGTTTTTTCCTCCATTTTTGCTGTCATTCTTTCCTCTTCGAGGTGACAACCAGGAGAGGCTTCTCGTAGCGTTGACATAGAAATCCGAAACGGAAGAGGCAGAGAGTGCGAACAGAGGCGCAAAGAAGAAAGCGTTCTAGCTCACGCTCGTGCTCGCTCGCTTCTCGCTCGCTTGCTCAGCCTCTTCCCCTTCTCTTCCTCTGACCTCTTCCTCCACTCCATACACGCGCACACACAAAAACAAAAACAGACGACGCCCTCGCCATCATCGCGGCCTTCGCCTGCCCCGAGCTCGAGATCCTCGGCCTCACCACCACGTTCGGCAACGTGCACACGCCGACGGCGACCAAGAACGCCTTCGTCCTCCTCGACCTGCTCGGCGTCGGGGTGCCCGTCGCGCAGGGGGCGAGCGGCCCCGTCGACGGCGGCGGGCGGCCGCACCTGAAAGTGGCGTCGTTCGTGCACGGCGAGGACGGGTTGGGCAACACGGAGGAGGAGAGGAGGAAGAGGAGGGAGGAGAGGAGCGGAGGAGGCGGCGGCGGAGGCGACGACGAAGGCGGCAACGGCAGCAGCAACGACGGCGACGACGGCGGCGGCAACCGCCCCCGGTTCTCGCCCGACCCGCGCTCCGCGGCAGAGTTCATCTCCGACTGCGCCAGGGCCTTCCCCGGGGAGGTATCGGTGCTCGCGCTGGGCCCGCTCACCAACGTCGCAGAGGCGCTGCTGCTGCTGGGGAGGAGAGAGAGAGGGGAGGACAAGGACGGGGGAGACGAGAGGAGGACTTGTTCTTCTTCGTCGTCTGCTGCCGCTGCCGCTGCCGCTGCCGCTGCTGCCGTCCCGCCTCCTCCTCCCCCGCCTCCGAGCCGCGGGGGGCACCAGTTCCACCACACGCACCCGGCCTGCTCCTCCTCCGCCGCGGCCCTCTTCCTCGAGGTCGTCGCCCTCGGCGGCGCCTTCTTCCGCAACGGCAACGTCACGCCGGCGGCCGAGGCCAACATTCTCGCCGACCCGTCCGCGGCGGACCTGGTACTCTCGACGTCGGGGCTATCGGTGAGGATGGTCGGGCTCGACGTGACGCACAGCTGCAGGATGACGGCGGGCGAGCTGGAGTCGCTGCGGGGTACGAGGATTGGTTTTTTAGATTTTTGAGTCTTCTTTTTTGAGAGAGCGGAAAAGGTTACAGAAGAAGAAGAAGAGAACGGGAAAACAAAACTCACGCACGCATTCTCTCTTTATTCTCTTCTCCCCCATCCCACGATCCAATCTCACAACGACAGGAAAGGGCAGCCGCGTCGGCGGCTTCGCGGCCGACATCTCCCGCTTTTATTTGCAGTACCACGCCGGCGCCTACGCGATGCCCGACTCGATGTTCCTCCACGACCCGACGGCGCTGGCCGCGGTCGTCGCGCCGCACCTGTTCACCTGGCTCGAGGGCCCCGTGGTCGTCTGCGTCGGCGCGGAGGAGAGGGAGGGGGGAAACGGGGGCGGCCTGGGCGGATTTGCCAACCCTCTGCGAGGGGCGACGGTGATCGACCAAGGCGAAAAGCGCTGGGCGGCGCAGAAGAACTCGACCGGGAACGCGTGGGTCGGGAGGCCCCCCGTCCGGGTCGCGACGGGGTGCGACAGCAAAGGGGTGGTGCGGCTGGTGCTGGACAGGCTGACGGACGCCGCGGTGGCTGGAGGGGGCTGAGAAGCGAGAGAAAAGTGAAAGGAAAGAAGAAGAAAGAAGGATACGTTGTTTTTGATTTCACTCTCTTTGTAACGGGAAAGAAAAAAGGAAAAGAAAAAACAGTGGATGAATTTTGGTTCGGGTGGGGTGGGTTTTCATCCCTTTCTCTCTCTCTCTCTCTCTCTCTCTCTTTCAGCTGCCTCTCCGAGGGAAGAAAAGAGAAAACGCTGCTTGGGGGGTGGAGGTGGGGGTGAAAACAAGAAGAACAAAGAAAAGGCCGTGTTTCTCTCTCTTTCTCTCCTTCCTAGCGCTGCTGCTGCTGCCCCGGAGCAGCCCTCGCCCCAGCAGCGGCCTGCTGCAGCGGCAGGTTGAGCGATCTCTTGACCACCGCGGCAGCAGACGAGGGCAGACGCGGGACAGCACCAGCAGCTCCGGCCCCTCCCCTCTTTTCGGAGGGCGAAGGCGAAGGGCTGCTCTCGACCATAACGATGTCGCCGGTGTTCGGCCAAGCAGCGGCGGCTGCTGCGGTCGCCCTCGCGACGGCGCCCGAGGCGGCGCCGTTGGCGTCCAGGGAGCCGGAGCTCGCCGCCGGGATCAGCGAGCCGGCCCTCCTCGCCCTCCAGGCGGCCAGCCCCCGCGCGCCGCCGGGGCTGCCGCTGCCGCTGCCGGTGGCGCTGCCGCCGTTAAGCGCCGAGGCAGCTCCGGCGGCGCCGGCCCTGCTCGGCGACTCCAGGATGCGCCCGCTCCTCGCCCTCGTCGCGTGCCAGCGAGACTGAGAAGCGAAGGTTCCGGGGGCGGCGGAGATCGGGGCCGGGGAAGCGCCCGCGGCGTAGGGAGAGGGCGGGGGCGGCATCATCATCGCCGCCGCAGGGGACGCGGGCGCCTGTTGTTGCTGCTGCGCAGAGGTGAAAAAGGCCTTGATCCCTTCCCCCGCCATCGGAGAAGACAGGGCCCCTCCTCCGCCGCTGCCGCCGACGGCACCCCACGAGCTTTGAGCGTGCAGAGTCTGCTGCTGCTGCTGCTGGTTGGAGAACGCGGATGCGACAGCGGCGCCCGGGGGCCTCGGCGGGCGCCCGGCCGCCCCCGCCCCTCCCCCGGCGACCGGCGTCGCCGCGGCAGAGGCGGTCGGCCGCGGCGGCGTCGACGACAGGCCCGCCTCCGGGGCGGAGAGGTGATTGCCGTTGCTGCTGCCGCGGTGGCGGTGGCTTTCGCTTCCTCCTGCGATGCCGTTGCTGTTCGGGGGGGAGCCCATCAGCTTGCGGCCGAGCGTCTTCACCGACTGCCCCGCCCACGCGAGCACCGACGCCGCGACCGAGTCCGGCGACATGGTTCCTCCGTTTGCGTTCCTGTTTCCTCCTCCGCTGGAGTTGAAGTGGTGGTGCTGGGCCTGCATCTGCTGCTGCTGAATCTGCGTCTGCTGTATCTGCTGCTGCTGCAGGAGCAGGATCTGCTGCTGCTGTGAGGCGGCAAAGGCGTTGGTCGCCGCGGTGGAGGCAGCGGCCGAGGCCGCGGCGGCGGAAGAGAAGCGCGCTGCCTCCTCCTCCGCTGCAGCCGAGGCGGCAGCAGCGGCGTTCCCTCCGGGCCCGTCGAGCGAGGCAGCCCCCGACTGCGGCAGGCTGTAGTGCTGAGCTCGGAACTGCCCGTGCTGCTGCATTTGCTGCATCTGCTGCTGCTGGAACCTCTGCTGCTGGAACATAGCTGCCATCGACGAAGACGAAGAGGAAGGGACCCCGGCCGCGAGCAGCGACGGTGTCGGTGCCGGGAGAGGGGCGAATCGCAACACCCACGCGTGCCTCCTCATCGCCGCCGCCGACGGCCTCTTCAGCGCCGACTTGGCCAGAGAGCTCGTCGCGTAGCTCTTGAGCCCCTCGGAGACGATCCCGCTGGGGAAGCGGGGCCTCTTGCGCGCGATGCACTCGCAGGTCTCCTGTCTCGTCTCCTGCTCGAATGGCGGGCGGCCGGTGACGAGCTCGTAGGCGAGGACGCCCAGGGCCCAGACGTCGACGGAGGCGCCGTATCCCAGGGCGGCCTTTTCCTTGTTGTCGTGCGGGTGGGCCTTTTCGGGGCAGAGCAGGACCTGTGGTCGTAGGAGGGTCGGGGTTGGGAAGAGAGAAAGAAAGAAAAGAGGCGTCGTCAGAATATGGGAGAAGAGAAAGAAAACAGAAAAACAAAAAAGGTTTCGAAACTTTTTCAAAACGAATTCTCTATCTCTTTTCTCACCTCCGGCGCCATGTAATCCAGCGTCCCGGCCCTCGTCACGGGCCTCTCGGCCTGCTCGTCGATCGAGAGGCCAAAATCGGCCAGCTTCACCACGTGCGTGCGAGACGGCGAGCTCGACGACCCGGGCACGCCGCCCGTCGCCGGGTCGCCGCCCGTCGTCGTGATCGCGTCCGGGTGCTGGCTGTGGTGGCAGTCTCTCGAAGAAGAAGGAGAGAAAGAAGTCATTGCGTTGCTCTGCTGCTGCAGCGTACTACTTGAAGGCATCACGGGGCACAGCAGGATGTTTTCCGGCTTGATGTCCCGGTGGATGATCCCGAGCGAGTGCAGGTACGCGACGGCGTCGAGGCACGGCGCGACGACCTCGCCCGCGACGGCCGACTCCTTGAGCTTCCCCCCGGCCCTCTTGAGCGCCTCGTAGAGGTCCCCGCCGCTCGCGTACTCCTGCACCAGGTACACGTGGTCCTTGTCCTCGAAGGCCGCGAACAGGTCGACGACGTGCGGGTGAGATAGCCTGGAATGGAGGCAGACCTCGCGAGCTACCTGGTACCAATTCAGCTCGGAGAGCCTTGCTTTCCGGTAGAGCTTGAGCGCGACGCGGGTTCCCGATGCCTTGCAGGTCGCAGAGTAGAGCAGCGAGGCCTTGCCCTTGTAGAGCTGGCGGTGGAGGTCGTAATCCTCGAGCTTCCAAGCGGCTCCCGGGAGGTCGCGGCCGAGTCCCGAGAGCATCGACGAGGGGCAGCGCGACGTGACGACGAGCGTGCGGGGCGGCGCGTCGGCGGCGCGCGAGAGCAGGACGGTCGAGTTTGGCGGGACGACGTAGGACTGGACTGCGGCAGCAGGGGCTGCAGCAGCGGACGACGACGAAGGCGGTGCCTGGCCTGCCTGTGTCGCGAAGCTCGACGTAGCGTGGAGCTCGAAGGAGCTCATGATGGAGTTTCCTGGGAGTCGGAAAGAAGCGGAGAGGTCGAAGGGCGGCACGCGTCGAGAGGCCGCAGCGGAGGTTGAGATTGCTCCCTCTTTTTTTCACGCGAGCGTTTTGGTTCCGAATATGGAACAAAGACTTCTCTAGCTCAAAATTAGGAGGCAACTAGGGCGTCTCCCTGTCGTGAAAGCTTTTGAAGGTTGACTTTTGAGGAAAAAGAAAAGGACAAAGGCGGTGAGTGCGATTGGCTAGAGAGAAGAGGAAGGAGGTCAAGGAGGCAAATTGCCGCCGCTGCCGCCGCAAATAAATGCGGAGCCCGAGGGTGTAACGTCTCGCCTCGCTTCCATGTTCCGGCGTCTCTTTTTGGGCTCTTTTTTTAGACTCTAGACTCGAAAAAAATCTCTTCGAGGCTCCTGCTTTTGGAAAAAAGGACCAAAGAGGGATCTCTGAAGCCGCCGGAGAGGGGGGGAATGGGAGAGAGCACCACAGAGAGAAGAGGCGGGCGTCGAAAAAAAAAAAACGCGACAGGTCAGCCCCTTCGAATTGAGCCTTGCAGCGCGGACAGAGAGCATAGTTTTGCCCCTTGTGCTCCGTCAGAAGCATACAAGAGAAAAATTCAAGACCTCTCGAGGCGTCGTGTGCCAATTCTAGCGGCTCTGGAGGGCGACTTGGAGGGGGCCCATGCGAGCCACCAACCGCCTCTCGGTCGTCTGCGAATCTCGCTCTCGCGCTCTCCAAGAGGGAAATCTTCCTTTCGCCTTACCAAAAATAGAGCTTTGGCGCGTGTTCCGGACAAGCCCGATTCCCGCTTCAGACGCGAGACATTCTGAACAACTAGAACGCGCGCGAAGGTGAAGAAGAGAGCAGAACAAGGTGTTCAGGGAAAGCAGGAGTGCAGGTGAAAAAGAGAACAGTTCCGAGAAGAGGTTTGTGTTTTTCTTTTTTTTTACTAGAGAGCTGCTTTTCAGCATTGTACTTTCATTATCATCTCCCGAAACCTCTCGACCCCGACTACCTCGATCCTCTCGTTCTTCTTCGCCCGCTCCCGCTCCTCGTCGGTGTTGTACCCCCAGTCGACCAAGTACAGATTCCACTTCTTCATCGTCTCGTCGGCGGCGATCTTCTCCAGCGTCGAGAGCTTGTCCTCAACAAAGTGGAACGAGACGTTTCCTTTTCCTCCTGGTCCCTCTCCTCCTCCTCCCGTTCCTCCATCGCGGTGCCGCTCTTCCAGCATCCTCAGGACCTCGCTCTTGGGCTGCCCGCTCACGGTCTGCGAGAAGACCCGGTCCTCCTCGAACGGGATCCCCCCGATCTCCCTCAGCAGCGCGAGCGCGAAGCGTGCCTGCTTCGTCGTCACAACGTAGGCCTCGGCGCTGTCCCTGGCGTGGGCGACGGCCTCGGCCACGCCCGGATAGAAGCTGTTGCTCTCGAGCCACGACTGTAGATCTCGCCTCATCCAGTCGTCGCGATAGGAGCCAAACTTCTCGACGAGCTCGGACCGTTGCAGCTTCCACTTCCCCATCGCGAGCGGAAGCATCTCCGCCGACCACGACGAGAGCATCCGCTCGACCGACGTCTCGGCTTCTTTCGATCCCGGCTTGTCCTCGAGAAGGCAGCGCACCTGAACCAGGTTCTCGTACCCCGTTTCCACGACGGGCCTGACGAGGCGCATCTTGTGCAGGATTTCTTCTCTTCGGGAGAGGACGGCAGGGTCGGAGAAGAGGTCGGGCCAGAACTGGGCAGAAGCCTGAGGTGTTGAGTTTTTTCATTGTTGGAGGTCGAGTTTTTTTTTAGAGAGTTTTTTGGGGGGAGAGAGAGGAAAGACAACTCGGCCTCTTCTCCTTCCTTACCTCCCACGCCGAAATCGCGCTCTCGCCGACCGAGTCACAGACTACGCCGTCAAAGTCGAACGCCCAGACGTCGCTGGCGGATTTCGACGACGCCGTCATTACAGTTCTAGTTCTAGTTCGAGAAGCAGAGGACGAGGAAGGGGTTGAGGTCGAGAAAGTCGATTTCGATCGTCGGCGAGCAATTGCTAGCCGGGACGAGGCGCCTCTTCGCCCGCTGCTGCTGCTGCTACTTTCGTCGAACGAATCGATCGGCAATGTAATACCCGAGTGCGTCCTTCTGCTGCTCAAGCGCGCGCCCAGAGGGAGCATCGAGGGAAGAAAGCGAGAGAGAGAGACGAAGAAGGGCGAGAGAGAAAGAAAAAAGTGAGTCAATCGAGAATTCACTCTTTGTTTTTTCTTCTTTCGCTATTTTCAATTTGAAGACGAAAAGAAAAGTCCGTCGAAATCATGCACGGCCGCCCGCGCGCCATCCCAGGCGCACCCGTCGACCCCGAGAAGGCCAAGGCAGCAGCACAGAGGGTAAGAAGAAGACGAGAGAGAGAGAAAAGAGAGAGAGGCCATCTGATTTTCGATGCTCCTCACGTCAAAAAAACAAAAAACCACTCGCAACCTCAACCTTTTTTCCACCCCAGCTCGCCCTCCTCTCGCGTCTCTCCGACGAGGTCCTCGCGCGCCGCGCCGAGCACAGGAGCGACCCGGAGTCGCTTAAACTGTGCGCGGCCCTGCTCGAACACAATCCCGAGGTCTATACCGCGTGGAACTGGAGGAGGGAGGTCGTCGGGCCGCTGCTCCTCGAAAAAGACGGCAAAAAGGAAGAAGAAGAAGGACCCTCAACTTCAACTTCTTCCGATGACGACATAAGGGTCAAGCTCGCCCAGGCAGAGCTCGACCTCACCGAAAAGTCCCTGCGCCGCAACCCCAAATGCTACTCCGCCTGGCACCACAGGCGCTGGGTCCTGCTGCAGAGGCCATTTTTGAAGCATTTGCTCCAAAAAGAACTTGTGCTCGTCGACAAGCTGCTCGACGCCGACGCAAGGAACTTCCACGCGTGGGCGCACCGCCGCGCGGTCGCGCGCGAGGCCGGCGTTCTGCCCAAAGAGTCCGAGGAGGCGGCGATGCGGAGGGTCGAGGACAACTTCTCGAACTACTCCGCGTGGCACGAGAGGTCCGCGACGCTGCTGCTGGAGGAAGCTGCCACGGAGAAGAACGACGGCGAAAATGACGACGACGACGACGACGGCGGCAAAAAATCTTCTGCTTCTCCTCCGCCTCTCCTCTCGGCTTCCGTGCTCGAGAGGGAGTACGATCTGGTCCAGCAGGCCGTGTTCACGGACCCGGAGGACCAGGCATCGTGGCTCTACCACCGGTGGCTGCTTTCGCAGAGCGTCGAGAGGTTCAGGAGGGCGAGAAAGGCAAAGGCAAGCGGCGACAGCGGCGACGACGGCGACAAAGCCACCACAGCTGCCGCTGCTGCTGAAGCCCTCGCCGCAACCCTAGAAGCAGAAAGTACGGCCTGCGAGGAGCTGCTGGAGGCCGAGCCCGACAGGAGCAAGTGCAAGTGGCCCCTGCTGACGCTGGCTAGGCTGAGCGAGGCGCGGGCGTGGCTGGAGAGGAAGAGAGGAGCAAAGAACGACGGCGACGACGGCAGCGACAGTGACGGCGAGAGTGAAAGGAAGGGCGTTTCTCGGAAGCCTCCAGCCGCCGCCGTCGCGATCTTCGAGCAGCTGGCCGAGCTGGACCCCCTGCGGAGGAATTTCTATCGCGATGCAGCCTCGGGCAGGGTATTCGTTTGAGGCTCTTTCTTGTAAAATAAGGTTTGGGAGAAAGTGCTTGCTAACCCTTAGGCTTCTTCAACCCTACATGAAAGACATGAATGAAAAACTCTCGCAGCTAACGCCTCCCGATTTTCCACGCTCCCTCGCTCTTTTCTCCTCGCCTTCGTGTTTCTCATTTCGCCTTCTTTAGTAACACGAAACGCAAGGCGCGAAAACAAGAAACAGCAAATTGAAGCTTCTGAAAGGCAAAACAAAAACCAAACAAAACTCTCACTCAGTTCTCACTCTCTTTCTCCCATCTCCCCCTCTACGGCGCCCTGCGGTGGATCAGCGCCTTCCCGTGCTCCTCGTACTCGGCCTTCGACATCCACATCTGCTGGAAAGAACCGAGACTCGCCAGGATCGACCCGCCGATCCAGACGCTGAACCTCCTCTCGACGGCGTTGGCCGGGCTCGTCACCTTGACCTTGCTCGTCGCGGCGAGAGCTACCTGCGAGGCCGCGTGCGCTGCCAGGTCCCTCTCGAGCCGCTCCCTGAGGCCCGGGAGTAAGGCCGTGCCTCCCGAAAGGACGACGTTGGCGTAGAAGTCGCGCTTGAGGTCGGTGTCGCACGCGGCGATCGAGGCGCGGACGGCGTTGGGCAAGGAGAGAGGAGGAGAAGAGGAGGCAGCCGGAGCGGCCGCTGCCGCTCCAGCTGCTGCAGCCGCAGATCCTCCTGCAGTCGAGGGCCTGCTGCTCGAAGAAGAAGCGAGCGAGCCTGCCTCGACGCCGTACCTCTTCAAGCCCGCGACGGGCTCGAACAGCAGCTCCGGCACGCCAAAGCGGTCGGCGCCGACCTCGAGCTCGGTGCCGTCGGGCAGCTCGTAGGTCACCGTCGGCATCGACGCGTTGGCGTCGACGTCGAAGGCCGCGTCTGCGGCGCGGCAGAGCGCCTCCTTGGCGTCGGAGGACAAAGAAAGCCGGTGGAACTCGCGGAACGAGCTGGTGGTCCTCGGCTGGCTGAGCCGCGCGACCTTGAACTCTCCCGGCGAGACCTCGGTCCTCCTGAACGAGAAGCTCGGGGCGACTTTGTCGGCGCCGCCGGCCTTCTGCTCGAGCACGGAGAGCATCGCACGCGTCAGGGCCGCGCCGGCCACGGGGGTGCGGGTGACTGTCTTCGAGAGGAGGTAGCCCTCGTGGACGGCGGCGACTTTTTTTTTTTATGGTGGGGGGGGGGAGAAGAAATATTTTTGTTTTCGAGGAGATTTTTTTTTCGAGCGGGGGTGAGCAAAGGAAATTCACAACGAACTTTTTGCTCTCCACCTTCTTCTCTCCCCCTTCTTCTTCCGCCGTGGGTCGTGATCAGCCAGTGAAGCCCCATTCTCTCCCTCGCTCTATAGCTACTTTGTAATGACGGAGGCTGTGAACCCCAAGGCATACCCGCTCGCGGACGCGCAGGTACGAGAGAGGGAAAGAAAAAAAGGGTCGGCTGCCGCTTGCCGTTTTTTTCGGCATGCCGCCCAAAACAAAAAGAGCCGCCAACTTTCCGCGCTCATTTCTCCCTCGCCCTCCTTCTCTCTCTCATCGAAACCATCACCAACAGCTGACCAACACGATCCTCGACATCGTGCAGCAGGCGGCCAACTATAAGCAGCTTCGCAAGGGCGCGAACGAAGGTACGAAGGGACAACGTTGTCGAAAGAACGGCGGCGGCTAGTTCCTTTCGATGTCTAGCCGCCGCTGCCGCCGCCGCGAAAGTTCAAAAGGTCCCACTCCGAATGCGCCCTCGCTTCTACGCCCAATCCGATCGAAAGAAGCATGTGCGATACCGGCTCACGCTCTCTCCCAATCGATCGATCCCTCCCTCCGCAAAAACAATAAAAATACTCCAAAAATAAACAGCGACCAAGACGCTCAACCGCGGCATCTCCGAGTTCGTCGTTATGGCCGCCGACACTGAGCCCATCGAGATCCTGCTGCACCTGCCGCTGCTGGCCGAGGACAAGAACGTGCCGTACGTGTTCGTGCCGTCCAAGGCTGCTCTCGGACGCGCGTGCGGCGTGACGAGGCCGGTGAGTTGCGAATAAGAGAGGAGAAGAAGAAAGGGAAGGGAGGAAAAGCAGCGCAAAAGCGGGCGGCACAGAGCGAAAAGAAAACCTCGACTCACGTCCCCTTTTTCTCTCTTCCCCTTCCTCAAACCAACAGGTCATCTCGTGCTCCGTGACGACCAACGAGGGGTCGCAGCTCAAGGGCCAGATCCAGGCCCTGAAGCTGGCGATCGAGAAGCTCTTGATTTAGAAGAAGAGTGGAAGAAGAGGAGGAAGAAGCAGAGAAGGAGGAGGAGTGTCGAGGGCTGCCATTTCGCTTCGCTTTGCTGCTTCCCCCCCCGTTCTCCCCTCCTTTACCCAACTCAAGAAACTCCAATGACGGCGGACGCAAAAGACCAACAACAGCCCAAAAAGTGTAAACAGCAAAAGTCCCAATAAGAAAAACGCAAAGCAAGGAGAGGGCCAAAGAGAGAGGGAAAAGAGGAAGCAGCGTCGCAGGCCCCAACTCGGAAAAAACCTCTCCCCTCCCTCTCAAAAACAGGGGAAAAACAAGGCTCACCGGTCGTGGAGTCGTGCCCCGCGTCGACCACCATCGCCGTCGCCCTCCCCGTCGCGAACGACGACAGCACGGCGTCCCTGGCCAGGAAGAGCGCCGGAGGGCCGCGACCCTCGAAGACCCGCTCGACGACCTCCTCGCGGTCCCTGTCGGGCTGCGCGGTGGGCTCGGCGAGCATGAAGGGGTGCTCGCTCGCGTCGAGGCGGAGGCGATCTTTCAGAGCGTGGTCCCAGAGGGCCTCGACGGCGTCCCAGTCGGCGTAGGTCCCGTCGGGTCCGAAGGCGGGGACGACCTGTTGTTGGGTTTTTGAAAAGGGAGGAGGAGGAGGAGGGGTTGGCGTCGAAGAAAGGAAAAAGAAAAAAGATGGTGAGCGATGGAATCGGGGATCGCCCCGCTGCTGCTGCTGCTGCTGCTGCTGTTGTCGTTTCTTCTTTGGACGATCACGAGCGACCAGCAGAGAAAAAACACCTCCTTCTTGCTCACCTCCATGTCGTCACGGCGGAATCCGAGAGCGTCGCTCCCGGCAAGCAAGCAGCGCTTGTCGCCGCCATCGCCGCCGTCGCCGGAAGACGATTTCGTGCTGCTCTTTGCCGAAGAGGAAGGAAGCTGGCCCACAGACTGTTTGCGGGGTTTTGATGTGTGATTTGATTTGCAGGTGCGTAGAGAACGAACGTCTTCAGTCGTCAGCTATAGCTGTGTGCACCGGGAGGGCTTCGATACACGCGCAGCAAGGGGCGATTTGGCGGAGTTGAAAGAGCTGGGGCGGGCGACGAAATCATCAACCGATGAGAGCAAAGAAAAGAGAGAGAGATTCTAAGCTCTCTCTGGACGCACCGAAGGGTAAACCGCCTTTGGCGCGTCCTCTCCGGCGTAGCCAGCCTTCACGGTTGAAGAGCCGATGTCGATGACGATGGCATTGACGTCGTCTATAGAAGGGAGGGGAGAGAGAGTTGAGATTTTTGATTGAGTTGAGGGTTGAGGGAGCGAGGTGAGCAAAAGGGGGATTCGACGGTCTTTCTTTCTGTCCCCTTGCTCTACGTCCCTCTAGTTCTTGAAACTAGCTCGCTCACGAACCTCCGCCAAACATGGTGCCTCAGGCAGCAAAAGGAGTGAAAGAGAGACAGAAACGCAAGAGCTCCCTGGAGAGAGAGACTCTTTTCGCTCTGACTTTTCCACCGCTGTGACGACGATTCTGTGCCGAGAGAAAAAACTCTCGCCTCGACCTTCTTTCACTTTTTTGCTTTTCTTTTGGTTGCAGCATGCAACCCTGTCCGTTGTCGTTGCTGCCCCCAAAGAAAAGGAAAGAAGCACAGCACGACAAGGACGCCGCTCTCGCCCCAACGGACGCGAAGCCAGAGCCCTCAGAGGGCGACAAAGCCACCGACGAAAGCGGCCAGCCAACAACGATCGCCGACCTCGTCAAGCCAGCGATCGTCGACTCCGTCGCCGCTGTTGAAACAAGCAAGATCAGGGGCTCGGCGCCTCCGCGAAAGCCCCGCGTGGGCGAGCAGTACCAGGCAGAGCTTCCGAAGCTCCTGGAGAGGCCGCACAAGCGCTAGCTTTTTCACTGGTTAAAACAATCGAAGCGGAAAGGCTTCGAAGAGGCATTGGATCTTTTCAGAGGATCGACCGAAATCGAGGGGGAAAATACTCGACATCGGACCTCGACCCCCCCCCCCCTCTCATCATGTTCCGCAGCAGCGCCGCGGCCTCCTCCTCCCGAGGCAAGCGCTTTTCCCTCCTGTGCCTGGAAGAGGGAGAGGACTACGTAGACGACTGGGTCGCTTCTGCTGCCCCTTGGCCCGCCCAGATCGCCGACGGCGGCGGGGCTGCCGCGGTCTGCGGCCGCGTCGCGGGCAAGCTCCGCCTGGGGTCGAAGTCGCTCGTGTTCGACCCCGACGATGCCCGGGCGCCGATTGTCAGGCTGCCCTTTGCCAATGTAGTGCAGTTGGAGCCAGAATCGAGCGGCGGCGGCGGCGGAGGAAGCAGCAGCAGCAGCAGCAGCGGTGAAAAGAATGCCTCTGCGGCTTTCACCGTCACGGCCTCGCTCTGCATCCGGATGAAGCCCGAGGGGAGGGACGCCCCCTACTCCTTTGACAAGTTTCCTGCGTCCGGAGGAGAGAACGCTGCTGCAGCCAAGTGGAGGTTTGAGCTGAGCTACGCCCCGCTCGACGCGTTCTTGCCCCTGGCGATGCGATACTTGGCAGCGTCGAAAGTCGGAGGAGGGACCTCTGCTTCTTCTTCCTCGCCCCCGTCGTCGTCCCGCGCCGAGAGCGAGCGGGCTCTGGCCCTGGCCGCCGAGGAGCGCTTCTCCTCCCTGGCGCGCTCCAACCCCTTTGACCCCTCGCTGCTCGTCGACATCTCGGAGAGGATCATCGCCGACGTCGCGCCGGCGAGGCTCCTGTCTCCCCTCGTCGCCGAGCCGGGCCGCGTCGTCGTGACCGACGCCCGCGTCTACTTCAGGCCTTTGGTCGACCCCTGCGCCGGGACGCCCCTGCCTCGCTCGCACGAGCTCAGGAGGGTTTTGGCTCTGGCGAAGAGGAGCACGATGACGGAGGGGCACAGTGACGTGGGGCTCGAGGTGTTTTTCTTCGAGCGAGGGGATGTCGAGGAGGAGCAAGGCGAAGGAGACGGAGCAGCGGGAGCAGGAGGAGAGGACGGAGGGCGAGGAGGAGGCAACGGCGGGGTTTCTGCTGCCTCGCCTTCTTCCTCGCCCTCTCTCCCTTGCGGCCCTTCTTCTTCTTCTTCGGCTCCTTCGCCCTCCTGGGGCGCCGCGTCTGCCCTGTTTTCGTTCCGATCCAGGGCTCAGCGGGACCAGGCCCTGGCCGCCCTGAGCCGCTGCCCCTCGCTCGGCGCGGCCCTGCCTGGAGGGCGCGCCTCCGTCGGCGCCCTCTCGGCCGCGCTCGCGGCAGCAGCCGCGGCCCCTCAAAGTGCCACCGGCCTCCTCCGAGCCACCGCGGCCTGGAGGCGAGGCAGGATCTCCAACCTCGACTACCTGCTCTTGCTCAACGCCGCGGCGGGGAGGTCCTTCTCGTGCCTGTCCTCGTGGCCGGTCGTGCCCTGGGTGCTGAGCGACTACCGCTCCGCCCGCCTCGACCTGGGGAGGAGGGAAACCTTCCGGGACCTGTCCAAGCCCATGGGGGCCCTGGAGCCCGGGAGGCTGGAGCGGTTCCGGGAGAGGATGGAGGCGATGGCGAGCGTGGCCGCCCCGGCTGCTGGGACTGGTCCTCCCGTGAAGGGCAGGGGCAATGCGACGGCGAGAACCCCGTCTTCTCCTCCTCCTCCTCCTCCTCCTCCTCCCATCTCCCTCGACGCCCCTTTCCTCTACGGCACTCACTACTCCTGCCCCGGGTACGTCATGTCCTGGCTCCTGCGTGCCGCCCCGGCGCACATGCTCCGCCTCCAATCGGGCAGGTTCGACGCCCCTGACCGCCTCTTCTCGAGCGTCGCCGCGGCGTGGGCGAGCGCGGCGGGCGGCGGCGGCCTCGGCGACGTCAAGGAGCTGATCCCGGAGTTTTATCTCGACGACGCCGGCTTCCTGCTGAACAGGGCCGGGCTGGCCCTGGGCAGGAGGCAGGACGGGACGCCAGTCGGGGACGTGGAGCTGCCTCCGTGGGCGACGAGGAGGAGCGGAGCGGGAGCAGGAGGGGAGGAGGAAGAAGAAGGACAAGGAGGAGCGGAGGGAGCGCGCAGCGCCTCGTCGCCGTCGCCGCCGTCGCTGTCGTCCGCCGAGGCCGCTGCGGCGCGCTTCCTTTCTCTCCACCGCCTGGCCCTGGAGTCTCCCTTCGTCTCCGCTAACCTGCACCACTGGATCGACCTCGTCTTCGGGTACAAGCAGCGCGGGGAGGAGGCCGTCAAGGCCGACAACGTGTTTCACCCTCTGACCTACGAGGGGGCGCTTCCCTCAGACCTCGGCGACGGCGACGGCAACGAGGGCGACGCCGTTGTCCCTTCTGCTGCTGCTGCTGCTGCTGCCGGTTCTTCCTCTTCTTCTTCTTCATCTTTCACTGCTCCTTATTTCTCGGCAGAGGAGAGACGCGCCCTGGAGTCCCAGGTGACTGAGTTTGGGCAGTGCCCCAGGCAGCTCTTCACGGTGCCACACCCGAGGAGGCAGCGGGCGTCGCCGCCGCCGTCGCCCTTTGCTGCGGCAGCGCCTGGCGCGAAAAGCAGCAGCAGCAGCAAGACTGTCGGCGCCGCGGCCCGGAGGCGGCCCGGTGGGGCTCTCGTTGCGGCACTGCTCGCGACCCTCGAGGCGACGACGCGGGAACAAGATGATGAAGACGATGAAGAAGGGAGCAACGGCGACGATTTGCGTGAGCTCGACGTTCTCGCAAAGGAGCAAGAAGAGCAGGCTGCTGCCGCTGCTGCGAGTGCTGCTGCTGCGGCAGAGGCCGCGATAGCAAGGCCGTCGCAAGAGCAGCCTCCAGGAGAGACCCCTCGCCCAGGCAGCTGGTCCAACAGGCTCAGCGGGAGCTTCTCCGCACTCGCGCAGCAGGCCGCCGACGGCGGCAGAGCCGCCGCGAGCGCCGCTGCCAGTGCCGCCGCGGCCGCGGCTACTCCAGCTCCTGCGGCCGCCGCCGCAGCATCAGCTGCATCAACAACAACGACAGGGGGTCTCTCTTTGTCCCTGCGGAGCCTCTTTGTCCGCGCGCCGTCTCCTCCTCCGATCCCGACGACTTTGACACCAACGGCTCGAACGTCGAGCGGAGGCGGGCGCCCATGCTGGGGGCCCGACCTCCGCTCGCGGCTCGCCGGAGGGGCGTCGCTGCTCGAGCTCGGCGTCGTCTCGGCCTCCGAAGGGACCGTCGCACGCGCCACGGCCGTCGCCGCGGCGCGTTTGGGAGGAGGGAACGAAGCCGGGGAGGCCATCACGCTGGCCTTCGCTGGCAACAGCAGCGGTGAGGTCTCGGCCTGGGCGGTGCCTCCGGTTTCATCTTCCTCCCTCCCGCCGCAGAGGCTCTTCGCGGCGACAGCCTGCCCCGCCTCTTCCGTCGAGTGCCTCGCGCTGCTTCGCCCCCCCTCGAGCTCCTGCGTGCCTTCTTCTTCTTCTGGTTCTTCTTCTTCTTCTCTGTCTTCGCTTCTGCCTGTTCCTCTGCCCCTGGTGCTCGTCGGCGCGGGCGACGGCCGGCTCGTCGCGCTCGACGCAAACAACGAGAAAAGAGCAGCAGGAGAGAGAGGAGGAGGAGAAGAGAGCGAAGAAGAGACTGGAATCGTCGTCGGCTCCTGCCAGGCCCACGCGGACTCGCTGTCGTGCTGCTCTCTCGTGTCGTCCGGATGCTCTTCGACGCTGGTGACTGCCTCCTGGGACGGCAGGATCAAGCTCTGGGCGCTCGCCGAGGGGAGGCAGCCCTGGAGGAAGAAGAGGCAAAACGAGAAACCTTCTTCTCCCCCTTCGTCTTCCTCGATTTCCTCTCCGAATCCCACCCCGTTCCTCGAGCTCGTTGGAGACGAGCCCGTGTGGTCCCTGGCCTGCTCGGCGCACGACGGAGGCAAGCTGGTGCTCACGGGCAGCGACGACGGCGTTGTCCGCGCGTGGGACGGGCGGGCCGGAGGAAGGAAGTCGTCGGGCTCCGGCTCCGGTTCCTCCTCTTCTTTTGCTTCTTCTTCTCCTTCCCCGGTCTGCACCGTGCGTGTCTCTAACGACTACGTCGCCGGGCTGGCTCTGCTCCCGCCCTCGTCTTGTCCCGGTGGGGTCTTCGCGGTCGCGGCGACGGCGGACGGCAAGCTGAGCGCCGTCGACTTCCGCCAGGGGAAAGTCGTCGCGACGAGTGACTCGGATTCCAGCTCTTCCTCCTCTTCCTCTTCCTCGGCTATGATGGGACCTCTGCGCTCGCTGGTCTGCGACGGGTCCCTGGCGATCGCCGGAGGAGAAGACGGGCGCGTGGCGTTCTGGCCCGTGAGGGAAGCGTTCTTGGGGGGCAGAAGCGGGAGCGGAAACGGGAACGGGAGCGGAGGAGGAGAAAACACGAGCGTTCCACCCTTGCTCGCGGCCCGGAGCGGGGTTTCGATCAATGCGCTGGCGGGGCTAGGTGGCGGGGTCGGAAGGGACGCGATTTTTGTTGCTGGTGAGGACGGGAGGGTCACGGTGCTGCGAGGGTGAGAGATTGATGAAAGAGGTCTCGTGTAAATCAAAATCGAAAAGAGCATCTTGAATCACTGTTTTCTCGTTTCTTCTCTTCTCGTTCTTCTCTTCTCGTTCTCTTTCTCTCATTCGATTTCTTATCGCGGGAGATAAGGAGCCATCGAAACCATATCGTTGATGAATTCAGTCAAGGTGAAGAAAGGAAGTGAAAGAGAGAGGAAGCGAGGGCGAGGGATTTGACGTCGCCCTTTTTTTCGACGTCGGCCCCGCCCCGACGTCGATTTGACGTCGCTCCGTCTCTCTCTCCCTCGAGTAGAAAAACTTGGTGTTCCACCCCTTTGCTCGTCCTTTTGCGATAGCTGATGACTCCAATTGAGACTGCTCGTGGCCATGACCGGGAGAGAGTCCCAGAACTCGTCCAATTCAAATGGTTTTTGACGCCTGCATTCAATTCGATGTCCCTTTCTTTTTCAAGCGCCGGCGAAGGAAAAGGGGCAGCGCCGTCGTGGTTTGAGCTCTCACTCCTTTTTTCCCGTCGACACGGACGTCGTCGATCAACTCTTTCAAAAACAGAACGCCCGCGCCACCATGGCGCCCCAGGAAGCCCCTGACGCTGCTGTCAAGGAGCAGCCCCAGCCTCGCCCCTCCTCTGGCTCCGACCTCACGAAAGAAAACGCCACGGCCGGCATCATTTCGAACGAGAGTTTGACGGTAAGGGAGATCGATGTGGATGCATTGCCCTCTCTCTTTCTCTCTCTTCCTCTCTCTCTACTCTTCCTCTCACCATCTTGACCCTGTTTAAAATTCGAAAACACAAACAGGAGGAGGAAATCGAGCGTGTCGTGGCCCCGGAGGCAGCGGTGGCCGAGGAGGAGCGCCTGCGAGCAGAGCGCGAGGTGAGAGTTTTGTTTTTTTCCAGTGGCGACAACACTTCGACGTCGACCTCGTCGGTCCCCTTCCCTTTTCTTTGCCCCCCGGCCCCCCCCCGCTTCCCTGTCCACTTGCTCGTAGCTCACCAGCAAAGAACGCCGCTCTCTTCTTCTTCACGCGACGACACAACGAAACACCTCAACAACAGGTTGCTGCCGCCGCCGCCTCCAACGCCCACCCGCTGGCAGAGGCCACGCTCTCCAAGAGCCGCGCCGCCGAGCTCGACAAGCTCCTCAACCAGACCGACCTCTACACCAAGTTTTTGTCGGAGCAGATGGATTCCATCGAGCAGAAGACCGAGGCTGAGGCCGCCACCGAGGCCTCTGCTGCTGCTGCTGCTGCTGGAGGTGGCGGCAAGAAGGGCAAAAAGGCTGGCAAGGGCGGCGCTGCTGGAGCTGTTTCTGCCGATGCTGCAGCGACCGCCACCGCCGCTGACGCTGCCAAAAAGCGCAAGAGGAGCGCCGAAGGCCTTTCGCCCACGCAGGAGCTGCTCCCGCTCATCAAGGGCGAGCTCCGCGACTACCAGCTGCGAGGTAAGAGAGGGAATTTATCTACAGAAGAGGGTGCAAGAGGTCGAAATCGGCGGTTCAGTGCCCGAAATTGTCGCAAACAACTATTCTTCATTGTTCCGGGCTTTTCGCTCGCGCCCCCCACTCTTGCACTTACTCTTGGGCAAATGCCTGGAGTGGTTTAAAAGCGATTGAAGGGGCGGAAAGGGTCGAAATCGGCGTTTTAGTGCGAAATTTGCCAAAAAACTTGCACGTCAAAGCCCGGAAAACACTCAAAAAAACCTCTTCCTTCACCACCACCTCCACCTCCTCCCACTCTCAGGCGTCAAATGGCTCATCTCCCTCTACCAGAACGGGCTCAACGGCATCCTAGCCGACCAGATGGGCCTGGGCAAGACCGTGCAGACCATCGGCTTCCTCTCGCACCTGCGCTCCAAGGGCGTCCACGGGCCCTTCATGATTGTCGGCCCACTCTCGACGCTGCCCAACTGGGTTGCAGAGGTCGAGCGCTGGGCCCCCTCGATCCCCGTCGTGCTCTACCACGGCTCCAAGGACGAGCGTTCCGCTCTCCGGGCGAGCAGAATGGGCTCCGGGGCCGTCAAGGCCGGGCCCAACTTCCCCATAGTCGTCACCTCGTACGAAATTGTGCTCGCCGACGCCAAGTTTTTGGCCTCGTACAAGTGGAAGTACATCGTCGTCGACGAGGGCCACCGCCTGAAGAACGCAAACTGCAGGCTGCTGAGGGAGCTGAGAACGATCCCGACGGCCAACAAGCTGCTGCTGACGGGCACGCCGCTGCAAAACAACCTCTCGGAGCTGTGGTCGTTGCTCAACTTTTTGCTGCCCGACATTTTTGGGTCTCTGGCTGACTTTGAGTCGTGGTTTGACTTCTCTGCTGTCGGGCAGGAGGGCGGAGACAAGGAGATTCTGGCGCAGGAGCAGCGCTCCAAGGTCGTCAGCAAGCTGCACTCGATTCTGAAGTAAGTGTGGGGCGAGAGGGGTGGAGAGAGAGAGAAGAGAGAATTGAGAGGGAGTTGGGAAAGAGTGCGGGGCGTCGTCGTCGTTGTCGTTGTCGCTCTCGAGCCCTTGGCGGCGACGAGGTTGCTTTCTCGACCCCAAAAAATCGAGTCGCGCCCAGGGCTTGTTATCGCTTCTGACGTGCTCTAGGAGTCTTACTGATGCGCCTCGGGGGGTTGGAAAGCAAGGACAGCGAAGCGGGGGGAGTTGGTCGGGGAGTCGAGGGAGTCTTGAGTTTTTTGAGTTGGGAGTGACTGAAGTGGCGGCGACACGAGCAAGTCGAGTTGAGCAACAATCGAGCCCCAAAAAATCGCAAGGCCTACTTGCTCGCACTCTTTTCCTCTCCGCCGTGCGTGCATCGCGCTTGCGGTATACGACGCATATGCTTGTTGCTCGAAGCTTTGAGGAAAACAGCGTGCGAGTGCGCAGAAACGGTGAATGCGGTCATTGAGAGATCGGGGCGACTTTGCCTAATGGGCTCATCCACTCCTCCGCACTCGTTCTCGTCCGGGCTGGTGCGACGCACGCGACCCGAGAGACATAGCTGCGTCGCAGAAATCTCATTTTACTGCGACCTTGAGGTTCAAAACGCGATGCGCATACGTCGTCCTCGGGCTCGAATTTTCCGTTTCAATGTTCGGGTGCGCCATTCGTCCCTTTTTTTGCGATGAAGGAAGTGCCTGTGATTGTTACTTGCGACGAAGAGCGCCACAGAGAGAAATGCTTGCCCACAGTGCCCCTTGCGACGATTTGGCGAGGGCCACTCGTCGGGCATGCTGCTCTGTCCGCCCTCGTTCGCGCTTCTTTGCTCGCCGTCGTTGCGCCGTAGAGCTGACGCAGCTCTTTTGGTGCCCCGCATGCGCAACGAGAGCTCTTGGTTGTTAGAAAATGCGGAGTTGGGCGCATTTCTGTGGAATGCATTCGCGCCCCGGATCTTGCCTGGCTTGTTCTCGCGTTTTTCGCACGCATTTCTCCGTGCCGCAACGTGCGCTGTTGGTAATGATTAGAATGGAAAGAGTGCGGCGAACGCGCACCAAGAACCGAGCACCCCTCAATTCTGATCTGCGAGCTTGCGACGCAGAATGCACAACGTGCGGCGTTCTGCTGCTCGCTCTGCGCCGCAGCTTTGTTATCGAGCTTTATCAGTGCGTCGCACGAGCATCGCATCCTATGCACGAGCTCGCGGCGCCCCAAATGCTCTGCAATATCAATGCGCCGCATTTCCCTTCTCTTTGTTTCCATTCCGCCCTGTTCCGCTTTCCGGCTACGCACGCCTGTACGCTCAACCCCGTCTCCCGCACTAACTCGTAGGCCTTTTCTGCTCCGCCGGATCAAATCCGACGTGGAGACCTCGCTCCCGGCGAAAACCGAGCTCGTGCTCTACGCTCCGATGTCGGACAAGCAGCGCGAGCTCAACGACCAGCTCCGCGACAAGACCCTGATGGTAAGTTCTGATGTTTTAATTATCGCAGGAAGTGTTCGCGTTGTTCGGAGGTGCTCAAGAGCGGCAGCAGCAGCTTCTCGGTCGAACAGCGGCGTTTTCGAATTTTCG
>Ga0315274_10002736_pt1 | contig 26338 bp, 24 predicted proteins | sample YL17G02_20_MG_FD_203700 | JGI IMG/M metagenome (GOLD analysis project Ga0315274, IMG submission 203700) | Sediment microbial communities from Yellowstone Lake, YNP, Wyoming, USA - YL17G02_20 | ecosystem: Environmental > Aquatic > Freshwater > Lake > Sediment | place: USA: Wyoming | collected...
TTCTTCGAAATCTTGGCGAGCACGTGCAGTATGACCTCGGTGTCCATCGTCGTCTGGAAAATCGACCCCTGCGACTCGTACTCCCGCCTCAGGCGCGCCGCGTTGACCAGGTTCCCGTTGTGCGCTATCGCAATCTGCCCGTGTGAATACGCTATGACAAACGGCTGCGCGTTGTTGATGTTCGACGAGCCCGTCGTCGAATACCGGACGTGGCCTATCGCAGCCTCCCCCTTGAGCCGAGAAAGCGCCGTCTCGCTGAAAACGTCCCCGGCAAGCCCCATCCCCTTGTGCGTAAATAGGTTGGAGCCGTCCGACGAGACTATCCCAGCCGATTCCTGCCCCCTGTGCTGGAGTGCAAAAAGCCCCTGGTAGACGTGCCGGGCGGCGCCGTTTGCACCGAAAATCCCGTAGAGGCCGCACTTTTCCTTCGCGCCCACTGCTGATGCCCCTCCCGCCTGTGGCGGGCGACCTGTGAGGAGGGAATTTCAAGGAAGTGTACGCATTTTACCGCGTTGACCGCCGCTGTCAAGACGGCGCCGAACGGTTTCCCGGCCGCGATTGCGCGCGCCTTGCGTCCTCACCGCGCGCGGATAGAAACGCAAGCGCAGATTGTGATTGACTTTGTGAGCGGGATTTGTTTAATTAAGGGATTGCCCCTTCGAGCAGGTGAATGCTGTGCGGTATCCCGTAAGGTTTTGCGGCTATAGGTACCGATAGCGAGGCGGACGAGATGAAAGCGAGGAAGGACGGACGCGAGTTGTTCGAGGTCTTCAAGGAGACGATGCAGAAGCCCTCGTTGCCCGCCGTGAAACCGCAGGCTGTTCTCCGCGAGGGGCCCGCGCGCGAATACGGCGAGCCGACGTACGTAGTCAGGTTGGGCGACCGCGGCCAGATTGAGGTAACGCTTTCGAACTCGTGGGCGTACGGCCTGTCGATCTTTTTGATCCTGCTTCTGGCGGCCGCGTTTGTGCTGGGCAGGAGGTTTGCCCCCGTTCCGGAAGGCGCGCCGCAGGTTGATGCCAACCAGACCATTGTGGGCGAGGGGCAGCGCGTCGGGGACGTAACGAGGATCAACGCCCCCACGGCCCTGCTGCCCGAATCTCCGGTCGGCGTCGTTCCGGGCGACCGGGGCGCGGTGCAGCCTGTCGCGCCGGTGCCCGCTCCGGTGGCTTCGCGCGGCGGCCACTTCGTCTGCGTTGCCACCTATGTGAATCCGAATGCTCGCGAGACGAAGGACAAGGCCGACGAAGTCGTCAACTTCCTCAAGCAGCGCGGATTTGCCGACGTGCGCAGTCTGGTGAGCAAAGACGGCAGGCATCGCGTAGTGGCCGTCGGGTTCTTTGCGACCGCAACGGCCGTCGAAGCCAAGGAAACGCTGTCTGCGGTACGCTCGGCGGAGTTCCGGAACAGGAAGTTCTCGGACGCATATTTCCAGAACGTCAGGGATTATCAGTAGTCTCCAAAGGTTAAGGAGCAATCTCGATGTCATTGCATAAGAGCCTGAGAAGCGCAAGCACGCTGAAACGCGCACGCAACGTCCTCACGCGCGCCGAACGGATCAAGATACTTGGTGACGACGGCCGATGGGACGAGTCCAAAAGCGTCTTTGGACTGCCCAAGGTGAGGCAGTTCGTAATGAAGCGCCGTCACGCGAAGGCAGCCAAGAAGGAAGAGGCTGCCGCTGTTCCCGGCGCCGAGGGCGCCGCTGCCGCGGCTGAGGGCGCTGCCCCCGCCGCCGAGGGCGCTGCCCCCGCCAAGGGTGCGGCCGCAGCCAAGGGAGCCGCTGCTTCGGCGAAGGGCGCCGCCCCGGCCAAACCCGCCGCCGGCGCCAAGGGCGCCAAGGCCAGGTAGCAGGGCGGTTGTCCAATGCGTTTCGCCTCACGGATGGCCAAAATCGACTCGAGCGGAATCCGCAAGGTATTCGACCTTGCGGCCAGGATAAAAGACCCCATTAATCTCTCGATCGGCCAGCCCCATTACGACGTCCCCGACGCCGTCAAGGACGCGTGCATCGATGCCATCCGGACCGGCAAGAACCGCTACACCCCTACCCAGGGAACCCAGCAACTGCGCGACAAGGTTAAGTGGTATCTCGAAAAGTCGCGCGGCGGCTGGACCGGCGAGGATCTCTTCATCGTTTCCGGCACCTCCGGCGGCATCATGCTCGCGCTTTTGGTCCTTGTCGACGAGGGCGACGAGGTCATAATCTCCGACCCCTACTTCGTGATGTACAAACACCTGGTGAACCTCTGCGCCGGGAAGCCCGTCTTCGTCGATACGTACCCCGATTTCAAACTCACCGCCGACCGTGTCGAGAAGGCGATCACCCCGAAGACAAAGCTCGTCATCGTCAACAGCCCCAACAACCCCTCCGGCGCGGTGTACACGCGCTCTGAGTTGGCGGCGCTGGCCGGGGTGCTCGATAAGCATAACCTCCTCGCGATAAGCGACGAGATTTACGAGTTCTTCAGTTACGACGAAAAGTTCACAAGCCTCGTCGAGGTCTACCCACAGGGGACGCTTCTCCTCGGCGGTTTCTCCAAGACGTGGTCGATGACCGGCTGGCGGCTCGGCTACGCGGCGGGGCCGGGTGACGTCATCCGCGAGATGATAACGCTCCAGCAATACTCGTTCGTCTGCGCGCCCAGCATGGTGCAGGAAAGCGGCGTCGCCGCCCTTGACGTCGACCCCATACCGTATCGCGAAGAATACAGGCGAAAACGCGACCTCATCTACGAGGGGCTCGTGAAGTCGTTCGAAGTCCATAAGCCCGGCGGCGCGTTCTACATCTTCCCAAAGGTCCCGTGGGGGACCGATGAGACCTTCGTGACCCGCGCAATCGAGAAGGGAATACTCGTCATACCCGGAAGCGTTTTCAGCGAAAAACACACGCATTTCAGGATCTCCTACGCCACCGACGAGCGCATGATAAGGCGCGGCATAGACACCCTCTGCGCCCTTGCCGACCAGGGCGAGTAACCCCCCCCGGACTTGTAGGGGCACGGCGTGCCGTGCCCGATTGCCTCGTCTTGTGTGGCACTGCTGGCTTGCCCAGCAGTGACCAATCCCCTCTCCCGCCGGGAGAGGGGCAGGGGTGAGGGCGCAGGGCCAGGGCTTATGTCCGCCGTCTTGTCCGCCAGTGGTGCAATGCTGCGCAGCCGCGCCGACGCAGCACTTCGGGCACAGCGAACTGCCGCGCCTTGCATACGTTCTGCCTCCGGGCCATGCCTCCCTTTGTTGTTGCGCGACTCAATGAGCGGACATCGGACGCAGCCAATGGTTCAGTCTGGGTTAACCTGTGCAATCCGGATGGCCTCTTCTTTCCCGAACCAAGGACATGCCCGCCGACCGCCGTCACCCGCGCGGATGGAATTTGCGGTGGACCGATTTCAGGCGGTTGCGGTCGACATGGGTATAGATCTGCGTCGTCGAGATGCTTGAGTGGCCGAGCATCTCCTGGACCGTCCGCAGATCCGCGCCGCCTTCGAGCAAGTGCGTCGCAAATGAATGGCGAAGCGTGTGGGGGTGGACGTTTTTCCGGATGCCCGCGAGGCCGGCGTACTTCCTCACGATGCGCCAGATGTGCATTCGGCTGAGGCGCTCGCCGCGGACCCCCAGAAAAAGCGTGTTATCGCTCTTCGGCGTCGCCAGTTTTGCCCGCGCGTTCCTCGTGTAATCCTCAATGGCCGAAATCGCCGGGCGTCCCAAGGGTACGACGCGCTCCTTTTGCCCCTTGCCGAAAAGAAGCACAAGTCCCAGGTCGAGTTTCACGTCTTCGATGCGCACTTGGGCGGTTTCGCTGACGCGCGCGCCCGCCGCGTAAAAGACCTCGAGTATGGCCCGGTCGCGGATGGCAAGGGGCGAACGGCCCTTGGGACATTCGAGGAGTTTTTTTACTTCCTGGACGGAGAGGAAATCAGGCAGGCGCCGCCATATCTTGGGGGTCTCGATGGTCGCGACGGCGGCGTCCGAGGCCAGCCCCTCGGACGCGAGGTACCGGTAGAACATCTTCACGGCGACGAGCGCGCGCGCTATGGAACTCACTTCGAGGCCCCGGCGCTTCTCCGCGTGGAGGAACTTCTCCACGTCGGACGGCCTCACCTTTGCGGGGTCGGCGCCGGCGGCGAACTCCAGGAAACGCGAAACATCGCGGCGGTAGGCGGATAGGGTATTGTCAGATAGTCCGCACTCGGTCCTCAGGAACGCGAGGAACGCTCTAAGTAGTGGACTGGGCTGGGGTCTTTCGCTCATTGCGGACGCGGTTTAATAGGTCCCAGAACACGGGGCAGCCCGTAAAATCGTTGCCGCAGACCGCGACCGCGTAGTCGATCCGGTCGAGTTTGAGATTATCCGAACATCGCGATTCGTCTGACTCAATAAACGGGCAGACCATAGAACTCTCCTGCACGGCACCCCGGAGCGCGTCGGTACGGTTTATCCAAGAACGGCCGCGGCAAGTTCCCTCCGCCCGCGCGGACGGAACCCCCACCCGATAAGCAGAATCGGCAAAACCAGGGGCCCGGCTTTAGCCGCTTGTGGCGGCGCCATCGCGAAACTGCATGCAGGATGGAATCCTTCAAGCGACAACACACAACTGCCCATCGTTGTGCTGTCTTCGAGAGCGGATGCGGCCCCTACGGCAGGCTTGAAAACCACATGTACCCGTCGTAGAGGTCCCCGTCAAAGAAAACGAAGAGGAAGAGGCGGTGAGCCTCGACCGTGGTGCTCTCCTCGTAGTAGTAGCACCACAGTTCCCGCGGGGCGTCGTGGCCCGGGAGCATCGCCCCGCCCGCGTTTCGCGGCTCGCCCAGAAGCGCCAGGACGTCGGCCTTGGTTGACGCCCGCATCTTCAGGGAGGATTCCAGCGCGGCCGTGTCGACCTTCCGGCCGAAACTTGACACCGTGCCGCATCCTGACAGTGCCGCGAGGACAAAGAGCACCAGGGCAAAAACGGCGTGCGAGCGGCGTTTCGTTCCTCTCATTTGGATTTACCTGCCTCGGGGCGTAGTCCGTAAAGCGACTTGAACGCGTCCCTCACGGCGTGGTCAACGGAGTGGCTCAGGGTATCGCCCCATCCGTAAGGGATTACGATGGCGGCAGGGGCCGGGCCCCCGCCGATGCCTATGACGCCCGCGCACCCGGAAAACTTTGCCTGTCCGGAACCGGAGGTGACCGGGCTAACGGAGACAAGGTCTAACTCCTCGATCGTGACTGTGATCGTGCCTTTCCATGAGGGGTTCATCCCGGCGTTCCTCCCCTCGGTGTACGTCCTGTCGGGCCGCAGGTCCACCGAAGGCTTGACCCGCAGCACCCTGTCGTAGCCTGTGGCGCGCGCCAGGCCCGCGGCCGCTTCGCGCTTCCACGGCTCGTCGGCGGGGCCGGGGTCGCGAAGCGAAACCCGAAAGCGTTCCAGCGCATTCGGCGTCCCCAGCGACTTCTGCAATTTGGCCGGCCCCTTAAGCGTGCTGTTCCTGCCGCCGGCCAGCGTATCAAGGACTGCGTCGGTAGTCTCGGCGATGTCATCGAGCGTTGCGAAGCAGACTCCGCTGGCGGAAACCTTGTAAGGATTGGCCGGGTCCAGCGCCTCCACCGTCACGCGTATGTCCGACGGGCTGACCGGCAGAATCGCCATCGGACTGCCTGGACGCGACTCGGCGGAAAGACGCGAGAAACTCCTCGGCGCGTAGTAACAGCCTGTACAAAGCGCTACGATTAGCGTCAGCGCCGCCGCCGCAGGGCGCCGCGCAAGAAGGCGGCGCGTTTCGAGCCGCACACGCGCGGTCATTGCCAGTGCATCTCCACCTTGTCGTTTGACGAAAACCACAGGTAACCGTCGTACGTCTGCCCCTTGAAAAAGACGAGCAGCAACCCGACCTCGGCGGTCTTGTACCCGGGGCGGACCGCCTCGTAGGACCAGATCACCCTCGCTTCCGCGGCGTAACTGACCCGAGTCATTCCAAAGCCCGCCGGCGGTCCGAGCGCCTCGAAGACGTCGGCCTTCGTGGATACGCCGGGTTCAAGCGCCCCGGACTCGAGGGCCCCGGTATCGGGCATCCTGCCTCGCGCCGCCATGCAGCCCGAGGCGAGCACCGTCAGAAGCGCAAGCGCGAGTTTCACTTTGCCGGGAGCCGCTGCCATGCAGCATCCTTTCTTGCATCGGAATACCACAGGAACCCGTCGAAACGCCCGTCCTTGAAGAATACCATGACGGAGTCCTGTTTTATGCTGCTCTTGCGTCCCACCGTGTCGACGCGCGTCTTCCCGTAAACCCAGACCTGGCGCGGCCCCGAATCGCCCGGCATGAGCGCCCGTCCGGAACCTGTAGGCGCCCCGAGCGCGGCGGCCACGTCGGCTTCGGTGGATACGCCGCGCTTGAGCGTAGTGGTGAGCGCCGATGTGTTAAACACCTCTGTATACGGCGCAGGTGCGGATGCGCATGACTGGCACAGACACGAGACAACCACGATCAGGACAAAAGGCGTAATACGCGCAGCCCCATCGCCGCAAGGCCGTCCGGGACGCCGCGACCGGTGTCGGACAATTGAACGCTTCAGCATCATGGCTCCAGGATCCGGACTCGAAGCCTAAGGCCGCGCCGTCTTCAGTCAAGCGGAAAGACGTTCGGCGCGTGCCCCCACGCGCCCGGTCCTCCAGAGCCCGCGCAAAAACCGGTGCCCGGCCTTGCGGCGCCTTTGATGCAGGCCCTTACACATAGTTTACACCATCGCGTCCCACGACGGCGGCTTCATGATCTCGCGCAGGACGGTGGTCGCGTACGCGCCCTTGGGCAGCGCAAGGCCGATGGTGAAACCGTCGTCAATTGGTTCGAGGCTCACTTCGGCAAGCGGCACGCGCATCGGGCGCCGCACCCCTTTGTTCTTTAGGCCGATGCGCATGTGAAAGTGCCTCGGCAGAAGGTGCGCCTTGCGCAGCACCCGCCACTCGATTTCCCCGGGCTCGCCCTTGGCGTAGGGCACCCTGTAGCCGAAGATAGGCCCTGACGGGCTTATCTCAAGCCGCGCGGCCCGGTCGGACTCCGCCGCGGCATCCTCGACGAGAAAGACGCATTCCTTCGCATGTATCCACGCGTAGTCTCCCGCGAGGACCTTGTCAAGAGAACCGTATCGTAGTTTCAGCACCTCGTCGAAAAGGAATGCCTGGAGGGCCGAAACGTAGAACTCGAGGTAGCGCTTCGGAATGGCCCGCAGCACCCTGGCAAGTTCGCCCCTTGTGGCGCCGCCGCCCCTGACGGCCAGTCCCGCCTCGCGCAGCGCTATTGCCATGCGCCTTTCGGGAATGAAACTCTCCGGAAAGAGCCGCAGGCTCCTTTCGTAGTCGCCGCTGTACGCGTACTTGCGTCCCTCGTTGACGCCCGAACCCTCTTCAGCGCGGCACGGGGCGAAAAGGCCCTGGATGGCGCGGTGATAGCGTTCGGTGACCAGCGCCCGTCCTACCACGACGTTGCGCCCCTGGGCGCCGAAGCGCTGCGGCCCGTAGAAATTCGGGACGCCGCGTTTCTCGAGTGCGCCGAGTATCTCGCGGGCGCGCCCGAAAGAGTCCTTCTCTGTGCCGTGGACGCTGAGGCGGAAATAGTTTCCCGCAAGATGGCCGATCCTCAGTTTCCTCGGGTGGCGCTTCACGTCGAGGACTCGGAAATCGTCGAACGCGAGATTGCGCAGTTTGTCCTCCGGCACGTTCGATACGCAGATGTACTGCCGCGCCACGGCCTTGACGTCCTTGAGGCCCGCGTACGCAACCTCGCGCGGTGAAACACCGCAGACCGACGCGATTTTCCTCACGACGTCGAAAGTGGAAACCCCGCGCTTTTCGATCCACAGGAAAAGATGCTCCCCGTGCCCCTCGGGCTGGTAGAGCGGCCGCTCCTCGACCAGAAACTCGTCCGGCGATTGTTTGATGACTCCGCCGGTGCCCGGGATGTCGGCGGTCAGGTAAGGCAGGTCGAGCACTTTGTGCATCGGAACCCCTCAGTCGGCCTCGCGCAGAACTCGCTCGGCGGGACATGCCCCGCCGCAGCGGCCCCTGCCGGTTCGGTGACGGATATCCGCCGCGGCGGGCGGACGAACGGCTTCGGCCCACAAGGCCGGACTTCAGTGCCGGTCACCCTCGACTCCTGCCCCCGTCCTCACGCCGGGGAAACAGGCCGCGCGGGAATGCCTGTCACGCCAATCATTGCCCAAAATAGAGTAAGGGGCTGACGCTTGATTGTCAACGCCAGCCCCTTACCCGTGTACCAGGGTGCTACCAACCGAGGAGGCATTATGTCCGGTAGTTGCCTATGTTGTCGACCGAAGTTTCCTCTGTATACATATAGCCGGTCTTGCCGTCCGGTCCCTTGGAATAGACCTGAAAACCATCCGGCGTCTCATTCACCGGATACAGGTTGTAATCGAGCACGGTCTCCGAACTGACGCCGTAGTCTCGCTTCAGGACGACCACGTACGGATTTCCCCACGGATCAAGCGGTGAAAAACTTTGTTCAAGGACGCGCCATCCTTTCAACTGTTCCAGGATTTCATCCGCGCGAGTAACGCCGTCGCCGTTGACGTCCCTCGGGAACGCGCTTCTTTTCACTTGGAACGAGTGGATGGCGGCTTCAATCGCCGCAACGCCTGCCTGGGCCCTGTGACGGTCGCTGGCCTTCTTCGCCTGAACGCCGGCAACCGCAAAGAGCCCCGCGAGGACGCCGCTTATCCCGACAACGCATGCCACTTCCGCAAGAGTGAATCCCCTCTGCCCTCGTCTTGCCCTCATACGCTCTCCCCTTTCCCTGCGGGATGCCGGGTTCCCGCACGAAAAAAGCTGCCGGATGCTTATACACCGGGGGCGGGGGTAAGTTGCAGGTTTTACCGCTGTGTCCGGGGATGAGCGCTACGAGGCCCGCGAAGGGCCTGTCAGGAGGGCCGTCATGTCGCAAGCGTAGTAGTGAATTGACCTTAGGGAGGCAATTGCTTCATGGAAAATCCTGTCAATCTCCGCGTCAGCGGCCGGATTCTGCGAGGCGGAACCGGCGACAGAGGCCACGAGATTCTGCCGCAGGGCTTCCACCTTGGCGGCGTCTGTCAGCACTCGGTCCGCAGTGGCGGGCAGCCCCTCCAAAAGATCGAGCGCTTCGGCAAAGCCGTCGGCGACGAGGCGGTGAAAGCGTTCGAACTGCTGGGCTGTCTCGACGGAAAAGTCCAGCGCTGCGCGCGACTTCATTCGCGCGGCGAGCGACAGCGGCCCGGCGACAAGATCCGCGACGGCCTTTATGTCCCTTGCGACACAGGACAGGCGGTTGCGCATGCCAAGTTCGCGGTGCGAAAGGCGGCTTTGGTCTACCCGTCGCAGGAGTTCACAGACCCCCGCGACGGACAAATCGACGGCCTGGTAAGCCAGCGGCAACTCGGCCCTTACTGACGGCTCGTCGACGAGGAAGGCGGACAGGTTCTTTCTGAGCATGGCAAGGACGCCGCGCCCCATCCTGCCTGTCTGCAGCCGGGCCTTCTCGATCCCCAGCGGCGCGTTTTCGAGGTCACAGGACCTGACTGGAGGCAGCGAAGGTTCTTCCCGTTCGCCGGCCAGAGAAAAGACCAACTGCTCGACGACGGGCACCAGCGGCAGGAAGATGAGTGCGTTGAGCAGGGCGTATATCAGGTTCGCGTTGGCCGCGACGTGAGGCGGGGACGTTATGCCGATGCGGGCGTTCCAGAATTCCATGGCGGCTGTGAATCGTCCCAGGATCAGCATGAACAATGAGGCGCCGAACAGTTTGGTCAGCACATGGGCCAGCGTGGCGCGCCTGCCGAAGCGCCCCGCATGAAGCCCGTAGAGCCAGTTGGCCGCGCAGGCGCCCACGCTGGCGCCCAGGCACAGCGGGATTGCCGCTGCGGCATTGGGCGCAAAGGCGAATACGAGGGCCATCGCCGTCACCGGTGACAGGAGTGCCGCGGCGATCACTATGCCGGCGACGAAAAGGTAGAACGGGTTCGTGGCCAACTTCGCCGCGACGATGCGCGCGCCGTCGAGAGCGGGGGCGTCCATGGCCGCGTCCGCCCCGATTCTCATCTGGCTGATGCCGAAGAGGACAAGGCCCGCGCCGAGGAGGATCTTGCCTGACATACTGAGGCGTTCGTGTCGCACGAGCGGCGCCAGCGCGGCGCCCGCGACGACGACGAATACCGCCCAGTTGCCCGGTTCGAACGCGATTGCCTCCATAACAAGCGCTGCGCCGATCGGCATACCGAGGATAATGCCGACCGCTTGCCTCGTCGTCAAAAGTCCGGCATGGCCCATCCCCCCGGCCAGCGCCCAGGCCGCCGGCCACGAAGGCAGCGCCAGCGCGAACGGTATCCCGCCCAAAACCGCCTTGAAGCGATTGGAGGTATGGATGTACAGCATGGCCTCAAGTTGTCGGCCGTATATCTCCAGCCCCGTGCGGGTGACGAGTCTCAGCCCGAGAATAAAGAAGGCCAGACCGCCGGCCGTGCCGGCAATTGTCTGAATGAGAGTCATAGCTCCGCCGAGGAGGCCCGCCCCTTCAGTTCGTCCCGGGGGCGTGCGCCTTTATTACGAGGTTGAGGATCCGGTCCCGGTCTTCGCCGGTAATCTCCTTGAACGTCAGCCCCAACTGACAGACCTCCGTGTTCTGGTCAACTGCCTCCAGCCACGCCACCTTCGCAATTGCGCGAACGGGCGTCTGGCAGCCCGGCAGGTCCATTGTCAGGCCGATGAGAATCTTCTCCATCAGGAGTTCGGTAATCCATTCCATGCTGGGCACTTGCCCCGTGAGAAGCAGCCCTCCGCCTCCGATATTGTCGGTGAGCCCCTCGCGGATCGTATCGTCGCGGAAATCATCGCTTGACGGGAGGAACCTGTACCTGACGGGCAGGCTGGATGAGATGCGTACAAATTTGCGCTTTTCCTGCCTGTTGTCGTTTTCCATACCGCGGCTCCAAGTGCGTCGACTTCTCTGACAAAACCAGCATGCGGCCGCGTCGCCATGCCGCCCGGACGGATCCCGGGTGCCGTAACGCGGGCGACCGCTGACTATGCCGTCGTCCGGGAGCCCCAATGACAAAGGCCCCCCGCGCCGGCGCAGCCCGACGGAACCCTGTCAACACGCGTCGCGCCGGCACACCGCTCGTATCTCGTGGCGTCACCGCCGCGATCCCGACGGGTCGAGATCCCGACAGGCCCCAGGCCGGCGCCGCAGAATCCTCGCCTTCTGCGCCGCGGACCGCCTTGGCGATCCTTTATCCTGTCTCTTATCGGCAGACAGAGGTCATCGGGGAAACGGAAATCGCTCCCGGCTTGACCAGGCTTTGACGATCGCTCGTACAGGCTCCGCCGAGTACAATATCCTCCCTCGGGTGTCAAAAGGCGATTGCCCTTGATACCCGAATAACGAACACGTAAGCCCTTACAGTATGGACAGTTGGGTTAACCGCGTCAACAGAAAACGAGGCGAATTCGCCCGTAAGTCAAACCCGTGCAGCCCCACGGGCGCGCATTTAGTGCTGTGAAAGTGGAGGCCGTTTGCCGATGTTATGTGAACGAAGGCCCGAGGGGGGCTGTCGCAGTGGCGCTGCCGGTTTGGCGGCGCCCGCAGGGACGCCGGTAGTTCGGGAGGGAGCAGTTGTTGCTCGGCGCCCTGGCCGCGCAGTCCGCGGCCGCGCGCTGCTCCCCAAATGCGTCAGGAAAACTCCGATGGGGTTTGTCTCACTCAACTGCGGAAGCATACGGGCCGACGAGGAGTTCCTCACCGCCCTTGTAGCGCTCAAACTTGACACCATGAGGGGGGTCTTCGACTACAGCGGCAAGGGCTACCAGCGCACCCATGCCAGACACGACAATTTCCACCTCGTCGAAACGATCGACGGCGTCGCTTACGACCTTTACCTCAAGCGCCATTGGGGATGCCAGATCAAGGAATCGCTCAAACTCCTCGTCACGAGTTCCCCCTTTGCGACGGCGGGGCGCCGCGAGTGGGAAAACACCCTGACGCTGGAGGGCCTTGGCATCCAGACCATGCAGCCGGTTGCGTTCGGAGAGAAAAAGTTCGGCTTCTTCGAGATCAGGAGTTTCGTGGTAACCGAGAAAATACCGGCGGCGGTGCCGTTGGATGATTACCTCAAAGAACGCTTCACCGGCAAAATCCACGGCGCCGCGCTCAGGGAGAAACGCTCGCTTCTCTGGGACATCGGCGACCTGGCCCGCAAACTCCACAGCGCCGGGCTTACGCACATGGATTTGTACCTCAATCACTTCTTCGTGAGGGAGACCCAATCCGGCGAAAGGGTCCTTCACCTCATTGACCTGCAGCGCGTGGCGAAGCGCTGGCTCTTCCGGCGGCGCTGGATAGTCAAAGACCTCGCGGCCATTCTCTACAGCGCGAGGGACCTGGGGCTGTCGCGGACGGACTTCGCGCGCATATTCACCGCGTACTTCGACGGAACGCACTCCAGGAAAGACCGCGGCCTCATCCGGACCGCCCTGAATCGCGCCGGAGGCATGGCCGCAAGGAGTAAAAGCAGGGCGGGAAATCAGCCATAGGTCTTTGCCCTTCGGTTCATGCAGCGGCGAAAAGCATAGAGAAGAAGGACTGCATGTCTCGCCGGCACGGCGCACAATGCGCGAACCGGCGGCCTCCCTGATAAGTTCGTCGGCTTCGGGTCTGTCCCGCACTCAAAGCGCGCACGTATTCCGGCAGACTCAATGACAGGCGCGTCACGAAGCAGCATAGCGTACCAATGACATCGGAATCGTTAAAAAGCAGCGTTAAACTGGCGCGTGCCTTACTTGCCTCCGCAACGCCGTTTACCGTTGCCCCCGTGCCGCCAGTCCGCCCACTCGTAGGTAGGGTCGGCGAACTTCTCCGGCGGGCAGTTCGGGAAAAGGACGTCGATGTCCTTCTTGTGGGCCTCCATGACCGCGATCTTCTTGTCCAACTGCTCGACAAGGTTTGGCCCCAGGACATACCTGTCTTCGACCTCGCCCATGGCCAGCAGCGGCACGTCAGATTCCAGCATGAGTTTTATCACCTCGCGGCAGTTGACTATCTCGTCGTCGACCGCCTCGAGGAAAAACCTCCTGTACGTCGGCGGTTCGTAAAACGACTCGTCCTTCCTGACGACGTGCCAGTACTCGTCCTGCTTCTCTCCGGTAAAGAACTCGATGATCGACCCCACGCGGTAAACGTTCCTCTGCGTACGCCACGCGGCCCGGAGCATCGCCACGCGCCGATACTGCCGCATGAATCGCCTGCGCGCGCCGTCGTCCTCGCGGTCGAGCATGGGAAACGCCGACTCGAGTTCGGCCGTCGCGCGGTTGAGGTAGAGCATCATGTCGTCGTAGAGCGCCACCGGCCACTTGAGTTCGTCTATCTTGTAGTTCGACGTGCCCTCCGCGATGAAGAACCCGTCCAGCCCGCCCGGAACTTCGCGGCTGTACTTCTGGTAATGCGCCTTCTCCTCCTTCGTGAGCAGCCTGTTGACCGGCACGAGCGGCCGCGTGAGCCACCGATTGCCCATGATGCTGTAGAAAACGTACATCATGTGATTCGTATCGCCCATAACCGGCCAGAGAGAAAACGCCCTGTCCACGTCCCGCCATGCCGAGACGAGCGCCGGCGCGAGCCGCGCCCCTACCTGGGCCTTCGCGATCCTGGCGACCGCGGCGTCCACCTCGACTGTGTTTCTCGGGGTCTTTTTCAGGGCGGCCTTTACGGCCATCGCGACTGCGCTCTCGTCGCCGCCGGCGGGCGCGCGAAGCCCCGCTGCCGCGAGCACCTGCGCGCCGCTCTTTTTCGCCTCGCGAAGCAACTCGAACGCAAAATACGGCAGTGGCGGATCTATTACCGGCCCGAGAGGATAGCCCAGCGTCGGATCAACTCCCAGGACCGCGCCGCGCCGGCGCTCGGCGCTCCGCGTGAAGTACTCTATCGCCTCCGAGTCGATGAATGGCCTGTTCACGTGGTCGACCCGCACGGTCGGTTGGAGGAAGACGCGCGCGCCTTTGGGCAGGTTGTCAATAGTCGAATGCACCTCGTCCTTGCTGAAGTGAACCGGATGGAAGAAGACCTCGATCTCTCGTCCCGCGTCTCTCGCGCCCGCGATAATCGCCTCCATCCATTTACGGATGCGCACTCCCATCGCGGTCTCTTTGCACGCCTCCGGCCCGTTGGGTCCGGGGTAGAGGCCGCTGCACCAGCAGATGCCCGCGCCGCTATCGTTGGTCCAGATGTAGATGGCGCCTATCTCCGGTGCGGTCTCGAGGACCCTGCGCGTCGCCTCCCGGTAATGCCCGAGGACCTTCGGATGGTCCAGGCACGGCGCGAAGTAGTCCGCCAGCGATATGCAGGGGTTGTCGCAGCGCGCGCCGCGCACGTCGGGGTGCTTGGCGTAAAACGACTCCGGAAGTATCTGCGGCTCCATGAGCCTGAGCATCCCCTTCATCCCGTGCCTCGCGAGAACTCTCGATTTTTCCGCGAGAAGCGCCGCGTTCTTCGCGATGTGCGACTTCGAAAGAACGCCGTTCACAAGCTCCGTCTCGACGTACTTCATTATCCCCGTATTGACAACGAGGAACTGCAGCCATGAGTCGTCCGGGTTATAGCGCTGGTCCTCGGTAATCTCGGCCAATTCCCCGCAGCCGAGCATCCCGAGACCCGCGTCTTTGGTATACTTCGCCAGCCTGTCGTATTCCGCAAGGTCGTTCGTATCGGCCAGGCTTATCACTCTCTTATACTTCGCCACGCTTACCTCCTGTCATGTGAGAATAGGGATGTCAGCATTCTCAGTTCCCGATCACAGATTCCAATCCGCTCTCCACAGTGTGGAACGATACGTACGCGGGAACTGCTGAAAAGACCGCAGGGACAAGGGCTTACCCTGCCCGTTAAGTGCCGTAGCAACGCGCAGCTTGCGCCCGCAGTTCACGTTTAGTCCGCCTCAGCGGACGAAACTCCGACACGTCGGGATAGGGGCGCGCCGGCGGCTCGCCCGAACGCAGAGCCATGATATGCCCGGAGGGAGGGGAATCAAGGGGGGCATCCAGCCCCTCTCCGGGTCCCTCTTGTCACAGTCAAGCGCGATTTTCGGCGAAAATTCCGGGCAAAAAGCTATTGACCGGGCCCCGGAATGTGTATAATGTCGCGTTTTTATTGTGCGGCGCAAAAGTGCGTAACGGGACTTGTTCCGTTGCGTCTCACAAACAGTTGTTGTATGCGGAAGACGGCGGCCGTTGGCGGCCGGACGCAGGGGCGCGAAGCGGGCGCCCGGGCGTCTGCGGGCCGGCGGTCGCCGGGTAGGCGCGTGATCAGTAGAGTGGGTGTAATCTCAGGCCTATCACTTCCCGATAGATGCGCAGGGCGGCCTGCAAGTGCGGGCAGGCGGCCCTAAGGGAAGATCAAATCAGAAGCAGGTGCGCGGGCGGTCGCGCATTTGCCAAATCCCACGCGTCAAGTATCGGGGTCTCGTAGAAGGGAGCGCATATGGACATCGTTCAGGACGCCTTGGAAAAGGTCAAGAGACGCAATCCCAATGAGCCTGAATTTCTGCAGGCCGTTACTGAGGTTCTGGAGACGCTGGGGCCGCTCTTGACGCGCCACAGGAAGTACCGCGACGCCAACATCCTCGAAAGGATCGTCGAGCCGGAGCGCCAGATAATGTTCCGCGTGACCTGGATGGATGATGCCGGGCGCATTCACGTGAACCGCGGTTTCCGCTTTCAATTCTCCAGCGCCATCGGCCCCTACAAGGGCGGGCTTCGCTTTCACCCCACCGTGTGCCCGAGCATCCTGAAGTTCCTTGCTTTTGAGCAGGTCTTCAAGAACAGCCTCACGACGCTCATGATGGGCGGCGCGAAGGGCGGTTCGGACTTCGACCCCAAGGGCAAGTCCGACAACGAGGTCATGCGGTTCTGCCAGTCGTTCATGACGGAACTCTTCCGCCACGTCGGGCCCGACTGCGACGTCCCCGCGGGCGACATCGGCGTCGGCGGGCGCGAGATCGGCTACCTCTTCGGCCAGTACAAGCGCCTCAAGAACGAATTCACCGGCGTCCTCACCGGCAAGGGGCTCGCATGGGGCGGCTCCCTCATCCGCCCTGAGGCCACCGGCTATGGGGCGGTGTATTTCGCCGACGAAATGCTCAAGACCCGCGGCCAGAGCCTTCAGGGCAAGATATGCGCCGTCTCCGGCTCCGGCAACGTCGCGCAGTACACCGTCGAGAAACTCAACCAGATGGGCGCGAAGGCCGTCACGCTTTCCGACTCCAACGGCACGGTTTACGACAAGGATGGAATCGACGCCGAGAAACTGGCCTGGGTCATGGACTTGAAAAACGTCAGGCGCGGGCGCATTTCGGCCTATGCCGAGCAGTTCAAGGCCGAATACCTGCCTGACAAGAATCCCTGGGGCGTCAGGTGCGACTGCGCGTTCCCCAGCGCCACGCAGAACGAAATCACCGGCGAGGACGCGAAGACCCTCCTTGCCAATGGCTGCAAACTCGTGGCCGAAGGCGCGAATATGCCCACCGACCCCGAGGGCGTCGAGCGCTTCCTCGCCGCCAAAATCCTCTACGGCCCGGGCAAGGCTGCCAACGCCGGCGGCGTCGCCACCTCCGGCCTCGAAATGGCACAGAACTCCATGCGTCTCGCGTGGACGAGCGAGGAGGTCGACCAGAGGCTCCACTTGATCATGCAGGCCATTCATAAGAACTGCTACGATACGGCAATCGAATACGGCCTGAAGGACAACCTCGTCGCCGGCGCCAATATCGCCGGCTTCATGAAAGTCGCCGACGCCATGATCGACCAGGGGCTGGTGTAGCCCGAACGACCCGACCGGAATCAAAGGGGCCCGTCACAAGTTCGCGCCGGGCCCTTTTCATTTCCGCGTGCTGCCGGCCTGAAGCCTCAGCCCGTCCAGAAAATCGGACACTCAAGCCTGCCCGTACGGCTGACCAGCCGGTAACGAACGTAGATAGACACGAGGCCAACGAGACACGCCGCCTTCCATGCAAAAAGCCACCAGGGGCGCCACCATGCCCCGGTTCCGACCTCGACGAAATCAGATAGCCCGAAGAAAAAGAACAGGACTGCGGCGACACAGAACGTCCCACCACCGTCACCCTTGCGCAGGACCGCCCGGCGCAGAAATCCCGCCGACATGGCGAGCCAGAAAAGGGCCTCGACGAAGTTGAACGTCGCCACGGCCTTGCCGGCGAAACTCACCAGCCAGTCAAGCGCTCTCAGCATCATGGCCGTCCCCTTTCGTTCTCGAGACGATTTCCAGAAACGTGCGGTCGCCTTGTCAAAGCCTCCGTGTCGGAACCTCCATAAACCATTACGCGCCAGCCGCCGGATTGTTCCGAGATTCCCGACCGCATTGGCAAGCGGAGGGCCGACGGCTATGATTTTCCACGTAAGTATCGTCCTGGCCTGCCATTGGTGAAACATGGGAAAGGTCACATCACGCGAACGGCTTCTTGCTACCCTCCGCGGCGACGTCCCCGACTGCGTCCCCTGCTGCCCCGACATCTCCAACATGGTCCCCGCGCGCCTTACGGGAAAACCTTTCTGGGACGTCTACCTCTTCCAGGACCCTCCTCTCTGGAAGGCGCACATAGACGCGATAAAGCATTTCGACATCGACGGGGGCTTTGAGCTTTACGGCCTGCCGCTCTATCTTGACGAGGAGGAGGCCGGAGAAAGGGATTTCGAGGAGCGCATCGTCGCCCGGCGCGACGACGGCAGTTACATAACTCGGCGCTTCCGGGAGAAGACCGGCAAGTGGGACGACCGTGTCACGCTTTACACCGCCGACAACCCCCCGGTTGAGAACCTCCGGCCGGAAGTGTTCGCCCTGCCTGCGGAACCTGAGACCTGGGAAAAAGTCCACGCGAAGCGGTGGCCGGTCGGAATTGACCTGTGGAATCTCGTCCATCGGGAAATGGGCGACCACGGCATCCTAGGCGTCACCTGCGGGACTACCGTTATCCTGGCGTCCGTTGAGGACGTCTTCGCGTATCACGACGAGCCTGAGCCGTTCCGGCGGCGGAGCCGCGAGATGCTCGCGCGCGTCGAAAAGCGCATGGAGTCGATTGCGAACCTCCGGCCCCGGCCCGATTTTGTCGCCTGCGGCGGGTCAGGGACCCTCATCTTTCAGACGCCGAAGATCTTCCGCGAGTTGGCGCTTCCCATCCTGAAGCGCGTGACCGCGCTTGCCCATGACCTCGGCATTCCGACGCACGTACACTCCTGCGGCCCCGAATCCGAACTTGTGAAAATCGCGGCTGAGGAAACCCTGTTGACGGCCATCGATCCCCTGGAGACGCCGCCGATGGGCGACTGCAACCTGGCGGACCTCAAAGACCGTTACGGCAAGCGACTCGTCCTCAAGGGTAATCTTCACACAACCGACGTGATGCTCCGCGGCACGAGGGACACGGTGATCGCCGCCAGCCGCAAAGCCATCGACGCCGCCGCATCAGGCGGCCGCTTCATCCTCTCCACCGGCGACCAGTGCGGCCGCGACACCCCCGACGAAAATATCCGCGCCATGGTCGAAACCGCCCGAACCTACGGAAGATACTGAAAGAGGGGACATTCCTCTTCTGCTGCAAAGTGTGGCACTGCTGGCCGTGGGCGGCGTAGCCTTGGCGAAGTTTACCCGCCCGTGGCGGGACGGCTTGTCCAGCAGTGATAATTCGTGTGCCACTGGCGGCTTACCCGCCTATGGCGGAGACTAAGGGTGAGGGAGAAGGCCACTGGGCGTTGCGCTCGTGTCTTCCGCAGCCTCGGCGAAGAAGAAGAAAGGAATCACGGGTGACGGCGTGGCCGACCGGCTGCGCCCCCTACTTCCGCCGCCGCGGCAATTTCAGCCGCATCTCCTGCGTCCGCTCGAACCCCAGCGACTCGTAGAGCCGGACCCCATCGTCGCTTGAGTGGAGCGTCACGGTCTTCAGGCCCTCTTTGCGGCACCAGGCCAGAAGCGCCTTCAACAGCCTGCGCGCAAGTCCCTTGCGGCGGTGGGCCGGTGCCGTGTAGACATTGGCCACGTAACCGCGCGTCGTGGAAACGTCCGAGGGCACCGGCGGCCATTCCGTAATCCACAGCCCTGCGCCCGCGACGACCTCGCCTTTCCCGGTCGTCGCAAACCATGCGTGATACGTGCCCTTGCGCAGGTTCCTCCTCAGCCACACGGCGTAAGCCATAAGCATCGCATTGACGGCCTCGCGGTCGAGATGCCCGATGTCCTCAAACATCGCGCGCCGGTGCGCGAGGATGATCCCCGCGTCAGCGGCGGTTCCAGGGCGAATCCTGCAGGCGGCAGCGCGCTTGGCCATAGGCGAAATTCCCTCCCGTGCTCACTCAGGCAATTCGGGGCGCCTGTAATCGGCAACCCCGAGATTCGCCGCGAAACCTTCTATAAGCGAAAGAAGTCTCTCCTCTGTTTCAGCCTTCATCCGGCGGGGATGATGATCCGCCAGGATGCGCAGGACCTCCCGCCGCGCCTTCTCGAGGATAGTCACGCGGCCGCCCGAAGTCCATGCCTCGATGTTCTCCCCGCTGGCAAGACGCGGCGTCCACAGTTCCTCCCGGTAATGCTCGGCCGTGTGCGGGTGGGAAAGGAACGTCCCGCCCGGTCCGACTTCCTTCACGACCACGAGCGGCAGCGTCTCCCTGTCAACGCGCACCCCTTCGGCAAACCGCCGCACTCCGCCGATAAAGTCGTTCTGTATCACCATCATGCGCGGGTCGATAACCTCATCGGTGCTGAACTTGCCGAACGCCCACTGCGATTTTCCGAAAATCGGTATGGACAACCCCGCAGCGAACCCCTGTGTGATGCCGCATTCAACGTCGGTATCTTTCGCGGCGCAGGGCGTACTGAAGGAGAACTCGTCCTGCGTTCCGAGGTAGCGGCAAATATCGCGCTGGGCAAGCGCGGTCAGGAGTTGCTCGGGGCGGCCGTACGGCATGGACCCCGTGCGCATGTCCAGCGGCGCTATGACCGTCGCTATCGAGAGCCCCTTGTCGCCGTAGAAAACGTTCATTATGTAAGCGATCGCGAGGGTCTCCGCGAGGGCCAGGCCCACGCCTCCCGCGATAGTGACGGGCGCCGTGCCGCCGAGGCTTGGGAGGTTGCCGATCGTGCATCGGTAGCCGCGCTCCCGGAACCACATGAACTCCGCCGCTGATTCCCGCTGGTATCGCAGCGGGCTCACGAGGTAGTTATTCGCGCGGAACCACCGCTCCATGCGCCCCTCGCCCGGTTCCATGTCCGACATGGCCTGGCAAAATTCGACGATAAAGGGGCACAGCGCGAGGTCCCAGATGACGTAGGTATTCGACAGTTTCGTCGTGTAGCGCCAGTTGACCAGCCGCATGAAGAAAGGCTGGAGTTGCGGCGGAATATCCGAAGGGACGCCGACCGAGCCGATGGCGTCTATCGAGGGGATGTAATCCGCCAGTCGCATGAGGTCAACCGTCGACCGGAAAGTCTGCATCTTGACTTTCGAATCGACCGGATCGACCCAACGCAGCGGATAGCCCCCGACGGTGCCGTAAAAGACTATCTCGCGCGAAGGCGGCGCGGGCGCATCGCGCGGCGTCCGCTCCCGCTCGATGAAGGACTCCATGAGCGCCCGCGGGAAACGCACGCCGTACTTGCCGTCCCACTGGCAGCCGCTCTCGGCGAGGCGCCTGCACATCTTCTCGCTTTCGATGCGCATGCCGACTTCGGCAAGAATCGCGAAGATGTAATCGACGACGGCCTTGACCTCGGCGTCGTCGAGTATGCGGTCGGACCCTGGCGCAAAACGCATGGATTTCTCCTGTCGGGCGGACGGCCCCCGCCGCTATAGCGGGATTTGCAGTTCAGACGCGACGCCGCGGACGTAGGCGGCCGCAAGGTCGAATTCCTCGTTGGTCTTCAAATGCTCGAACATGAGCGGCGTATCCGCGGGGAGTTTGCTCAATTCCGAAAGGTACGTCCTGTACGAAAGGTTCCCCTCTCCGGGCCGCACCTCGCCGAGGTGTACGGTCAGCGTATCCGCGAGCGCGATATCTTTTGCGTGGCAACTCTTGACGTAGGGGAAAAGCGTCGTCAGGAAATCGCGAATGAGTTTGTCGTTGTGAAAGTACGCGTCGATGCTCGATATCATGTTGACCGGGTCGAAGTGGACCGCGAACGCCTTGCGGTCGATTGCCCTGATGAGGCGCATGTAACTCCCGGTCGAATCCGGATACATCCATGGCATTGGCTCGAGCGTGTAAAAAGTGCGCCTGGGTTTCACCGCGTCGATGATCTCGCGTGTGGTCTCGACGATCCTGTCGAAGGTCTCGTCGGTCAGGTTCGCGGCGTCGGGGCCGTCCCATTTGGCGCCGCGGGACCCTGAGATATTGACGCAGCACTTCGCGCCGACGCGGTCCGCCAGCGCGAGTTCCGCCTTGCAGTGCTCGAGCGCCGCCCTGCGCGTCGCCCGGTCTGACGAAAGCGGATTACTCCATGCGCCCGTCTCGGCGATGACGATCCCGGAGCTTGCGGCGGCCTTCACGTAAGCGTCCACGAGTTCGTCGGCCGCTTCGGAGCCGACGGGGAAAAAGGCCGCCCTGTAGCGCCGTTTCACGAGTTCCGCCGCCCACGAATCCGGCTCGTATTGCCCCACCAGCCACGCGCCAAGAAGCATCGTTCCTCCTTGCCTTCCCCCGCTCAACGTTCATCCAGGACATGAGCACTTCTGAAATCCGCCCCTCCAACACAAAGATTATATATCCACTCCGTGTAGGCAAGTTCATAACATCATACGTGCGACAAATGGGGCGTCCCGACCCCTCAACCCGGCATTCGCCGATCCCTCAGAGCCACCCAGTGGCCTTCGCCAAGAGCCGCGTGTAGTCGACGAAATTCGCCCACGATACGTCCGGCGGTACGCCGTGGTCGCATGAGGGGATAAAGCCGCCGTCGCGGATGAGCGGAGTGAGGTGTTTTATCTCATCCTCGATTGCGCGGCCGCCTTTGGCCATGGCCCGCTTGTCCACGCCGCCGCGGAAGGCCATCTTTCCCCCGAATTCGCGGCGAAAGAGCGCCAGGTCATTCCCCGCCGCCACCTCCATCGGTTCGACGAGGTTCACCCCCGCCTCCATCCACAGCGCAATGATTTCTCCGACAAAACCGTCCGAATCGACCGAATAGACGCGCACCCCGGCCTTGCGGATCATCCCGCCCCACCGCGCCCACGTCGGCAGGAGAAATTCGCGCATCATCTTCGGCGAAATCATCGCGTGCCCCTTGTACGCCATGTCCTCCGAAATCCTTATCTCATCCGGAATGACGACCTCGAAAAGGCGCTCCAATAGCCGCGCGACGTGCGCCTGCCAGAACTCGACCATCTCGCGCACGAGTTCCGGCTCGTCGTAGAACGCCACGCACAACCCCTCAAAGCCCATCCACTCGCGCAACTGCCAGAACGGCCCCGAAAATGACACGCAGATCGGCCAGTCGCGATTCGCCAACCGCTTGCCGCGCCCGGCGGCATCCGCCGGCAACCGGGAAGGCTCGTCCGCGTCGTAGCGGCGGCGCATCTCGTCCCAGTCGGCGCGCGACCCCACCGGGCACTTTAGCCAGCGCCGCGTCACAAAGTCGATCGGGTTGCGCAGGTATTCGGGTGTAAACTCGATGCCTATCTCGCAGATGTTCCCCTTCCAGTCCTGAACGATCTGCGTCCGCTCGCGCCTCTCGATGACCTTCTCCTCGAACTCCGGAATCATCCGCTCGTTTACCGCGAAGGACTCGCCGGTCCGGGGCCAGGGAAGCGTTCCTCCTGCCTGGCGATACGCGTATTCATAGATGTCGGGCGTGTCCTGCGGGAGCCCCTGCCGGAACCAGTTTTCGCGCGTGGATTTGCGCCCCTGGCCTGGCTCCAGGGGCACCCTGTCGGGGCGCCCGAAAAGCACCGTCTGGAGAAACCTCTCGCGGGGGGTCATTATCCGAACCTCTTACCGGTTCCGCCGCACTGCTGCCCTGCGTAAGGCAAGGAGTCTACCGTACGCCGGCCGGACGTCAAGTTGCCGTTTGACTGACTCATCCCCACTTTGGCGACCGGCGCGAAAAAATGGGGACTGGCTCCGGAGTCAGGGACCTGCCGTCTGCGCCTTGGGGTGTCCCGGTAGTGCCTGTCCCCATTTTCCCGCGCCTTTCGAATGCGTCGAACCTGCCAGACTGTTCCGCCGGATGGCTGCGCGAAACTGGGCGCGGGTTAAGCCATTTGAAGCCCGTCTCCCCATGCATCGCTCACGAGGCCGGCGCAGCCTCTTCCTTCAGGGGCAACTTCAGCCGCGCCGAGCACGTTGTCAATCTGGAGCAAGTCCGGTATAATAACCTTTTCCCAGGCGTTATCTTTTCGGGCAGGCGTCATGAAAAAGCACTACAAAATGTTCTGGGGCTGCATCATTCCCGCGCAAATGCCTTTCGTGGAAAAGGCGACAAGAGATCTCTTGACGCATTTCGGGGTCCTATCGAGCGACCTCGAGGGCACGACCTGCTGCCCGGAAAAACTCATCGTTGCCGACGACGACCGCGAAATGTACATGCTCACCGCCGCGAGAAACCTCGCGCTGGCCGAGCGCGAAGGCAAAGAAATCATGGTCGTCTGCAACGGCTGTTACGCAACGCTCAAGACCGCACTCGAAACGCTCAAGGCGGACAAGGCCCAGGCCAAAGCAGTCAATGAAAAACTGGCGAAGGTCGGCCTGCAGTTCAACGGCACGACGAACGTCCACCACCTCCTGGGCGTGATCGAGAACGACATCCGCGTGCCGCAGGTCCGCAAGGAAGCCGCAAGGCCCCTCGCGGGCCTGAGGGTGGCGGTTCATTACGGCTGCAACCTGCTCCGCCCCGCCTCGGCGATACAACTGGACGATCCGCTGGAGCCGTCGCTTCTGGACTCGCTTGTCGAGGCCCTCGGCGGCGTCAGCGTCAATTACGCCTCCAAGATGGCCTGCTGCGGCGGGAATTTCAGCCTCACCGACGCCAAGGCGCAGTCCGACTCGATGCTCATGCGCAAGATCTCGGACGCCCGCGCCGCCGGCGCCGACCTGCTCCTCGTGACGTGCCCGGCGTGCCTGACGCAGTTTGATTTCAGGCAGGACAGACTCCTCCGTGAGACCGGCCGCGAGGGTGAAGCCCTGCCCGTGCTTCATCTGGCCGAACTCATCACCCTCGTTCTCGGATACCAGCCCGATGAAGGGACATTGAAGAGGCGGCGCGTGAAACTGGAACCGCTCCTGGCCAAGTGGCTCAGGCTGGCGGATGTCCAGAAAACGGTCGCCGGCCAATTCGACGTCAACAGCCTCGCGCGCTGCGCCTCCTGCGCCGCGTGCGTCAAGGATTGCCCCGTGGCGCTCGCGTACGAGAGTTTCAACCCGAACGAAATCATCACGATGGTCCTCGATGGCAGGATTGACGAGGTCCTCGAAAAAGGCGACTTCTGGAACTGCCTTGACTGCCTGACGTGCTTTGAGTTGTGCCCGCAGAGGTTCGGGATGCAGACCGTGTTCTCCCGCCTGAAGGAAATGGCCGCGAAGGCCGGCAGGACCCCCGAAACGCTCGGCAAAGTGCGCCAGGCGTTCAGGGAAAAGGGCAAAATCGCCGAGGGGTCGCCGGCGGCGAGGAAACGCCTGGGGCTTCCCGACCTGCCCGAAAGCGGCGAGAAGGACTTGAGGACTCTCTTCGGCGAGGAACCGAAATGACGTACGCTTCCGAAGGCCACATCCCCTCGGGCTGCGCGATAGCGGCGCTCATCGACAGGTCCGGGCAGCGCGTCCCCGGCTCCGTGATTGTGCAACTCATGGCGTCAATGCGCGAGCGCGTGACAGACCTCGGCGCGGGCTACGCCGGCTACGGGATATACCCCGAGATGAGGAATTACTACGCCTTCCACATCATGTACGCAAGCGGCGCCGCCCAGGTCCAGACCGAGGAACTGCTGCACAGGCATTTTTACGTCGAGCGCGACGAGGTTATACCCACAAGGCAGGTCGAGTCGATTACCGACTCGCCGCTCCTCAGGCGCTATTTCCTCAGGCCCACCTCCATCGCCCTTGCCGAAAAGCGCCTCAAGGACGACGACGAGTACGTCCGCCAGACCGTGATGCACATAAACGCCGACATCGACGGAGCGTACGTCTTCTCGAGCGGCAGGAACATGGGCGTATTCAAGGGAGTCGGCTTCCCGGAGTCGATTGCGGAATTCTACCGCCTGCACGAGTACAAGGCATACAGTTGGATCGCGCACGGCAGGTTCCCCACCAATACGCCCGGCTGGTGGGGAGGGGCGCATCCGTTCTCCATGCTCAACTGGTCCATCGTGCACAACGGCGAAATCTCCTCCTACGGCATAAACCGGCGCTACCTCGAGATGTTCGGCTACAAGTGCACCCTCATGACCGATACGGAAGTAATGGCCTACCTGGTCGACTTGCTCATAAGGGTGCACGAACTCCCGCTATATCTGGCCTGCAAGGTCATGGCCCCTCCGTTCTGGGACCAGATCGACCGGATGGATGAGCATGACCGGGGGACCTTCGAGAAACTCCGCCAGGTGTACGCCTCCGCGGCCGTGAACGGGCCCTTCGGCATCGTCTGCGGCTACGCCCGCGGCATGTTCGGCCTGAACGACAGGGTCAAATTGCGGCCGATGATCGCCGCCGAAAAGGGCGACCTGGTCTACATCGCCAGCGAGGAATCGGCCATTCACAGCGTCTGCGACAGCCCCGACCGCGTCTGGAATCCCCGCGGCGGAGAGCCGGTCATCGCCGAACTGTACAGGGAAGTAATGGTATGAAGCGCTACGAGACGCCCCCGGAATTCCGGGTCAGAATAGACAAAGACCTCTGCACCCGGTGCAAGAGGTGCACCATGCAGTGCGGGTTCGGCGTCCTGTCCTACAACGCCGAAGAGGACGCCATTGCCGCCCGGCACAACAAGTGCGTCGCCTGCCACAGGTGCATGGTCTACTGCCCGAACAGCGCGATAACCATCGAACGCAACACCCACGCCTACCAGGATTCCGGGACGTGGCCGGTCTACTTGAGGGAGCGCGTGTACAAGCAGGCTGCCACGGGCGGTGTGCTCCTTACCGGCATGGGCAACGCGATGGAGTACGAGACGATATTCGACCACCTCGTGCTCGACGCGTGCCAGGTGACCAACCCTTCGCTTGACCCCCTGCGCGAACCCATGGAGTTGCGAACGTACCTGGGCGCCAAACCAAAATCCCTTTCGTTTGAGATGGTTAAGGGCCGCTGCGACCTCAAGACTTGCGTGGCGCCGCAG
>Ga0315274_10002737_pt1 | contig 26325 bp, 23 predicted proteins | sample YL17G02_20_MG_FD_203700 | JGI IMG/M metagenome (GOLD analysis project Ga0315274, IMG submission 203700) | Sediment microbial communities from Yellowstone Lake, YNP, Wyoming, USA - YL17G02_20 | ecosystem: Environmental > Aquatic > Freshwater > Lake > Sediment | place: USA: Wyoming | collected...
ATCGTGGACAATGCCCCGCAGGCGGCCTTTGAACTCGGACCGCAGCGGAACGACGTAGCGCCCCTCGCGCTGGGTGATGATCTGCTCCTGCAGGTGGCTCGCGTGTTCGGAGAGCACACGCTGCAATCGCCCCAGCAGGCGCTCGTGCGCGCGGCGCAGTTCCGCGCGGATCGCGGCCAATCGTTCTGAAGCGCCATCGCGTACCTCGCCGTCGTCATCCAGCGTTCGGTCAATGGCGTCGATCAACTCCGGCACATCGTGCAGGCCGGCGGCCTCGCTGGTGAGCGCGGGGTATTCCTCGCCCGCGCGGCGAATGAGGCGCCCCAGCGTGCGGCCGGCAACCACAGTCTGGCGGATGGCGAGCAGGTCCTCCGCTCTGAGGGTCATGCCGCGCGCGGCCGCCGTCGCGGCCGCGCGCACGTCACGTGCCCCGCCCACCGAGACCTCGCCGCGGGTGGCCAGCAGGCGCCGCGCTTCCGTCGTTTGGCGCTGCCAGAGTGCAACCGTCTCCATCTCGGAGGAGGGGGTCAACTCGAGCGCCCGCGCGCGCCCTGCCGAGAAGGAAGTGAAGTCGGCCAAACGTGCGAGCACGAGCGGCAGTTCGAGGGTCCGGATCGATTTCGAATCCATGGGGATTTTGAGGATATTCAGAAGAGCAGGGCGGTCAGGCCGCCCATCAAGAGCCCCAGCGCAGCCCCGCCGACGACGTCCGAAAGGTAGTGAACGCCCATGGCCACGCGCGCCAGCGCCACGAGCGGCGCCCACAGGGCAAGGGCCACCGCCAGCCAGGGCGGGCCAACGTGCACGGCGACGACCCCGAGCATCATCATGCGCGCTGCGTGGCCGGAGGGAAACGAGTGGGGGTCGGTACTGCGGTAGACCTTACCCCACTCGCCTGCCGGCCGTCGGCGGCGGACCGCCACCTTGAGTGCCATGACAACGACCGCCGTTGCCGCGATGGCCAGGAACATCACGCAGGTGCGCCACTTCCACAGGTTGGACCCGGTCCACCACGCAACGGCCAGTGCCGCTCCCCAGAACCAGGAGTCACCCGAATGGGCCAGGAGGATGGCCAGAGTCCGCGCCAGGCCCGGTTTCTCGGCAATCCGCACACGCGCAGACCAGCGTCGATCCATATCAAGCAGCGCGCTGAACCGGCCTGGGGTCAAGGCTTCGGTCGAGCGGGTTGAGGTGGACTGCGAATCGGTCATGGGCGAATGGCCGTGCCTCCTGCGCCAGGTTCGGCCAGGCGCCGCCGCCCTCGGCGCATGGGCCGGGTCAACGTCCGGCGCGCCCTTCGAGATCGGCGCGCACAATCTCGTATTGAAACGGCTTGTCGACATCCATCCCGACTTCGGCAAAGGGTGAGAGCATTACCCGTCCTTTGAGATGCAGCCGCTTGCTGACCATCCGCTCCGCTTTGGCCACCGACACTCGCCCCAAAAGGAGCAAGAGCAGCAGGTCGTACCCCAAAAGGGCGGCCTGTTTGAGGGCGCTCTTGCGGGAGGCGATCAACCGTTGCCACAGATCGGCGTTCTCCGTGGCCGTTGCCAGGCGCACCATATTCAGGTCGCCGCCGCATACCTGCGCGTCGCTGAGGCGCACGTAGCTGCGCTTCGAGCCCGGGTAGCGCTCCTCCATGACGCGCTTCTCAACAACCGAGTAGTACAAGTCGTGATCCGTCTGCAGGGCGGTGGTCACGGTCCAATCCACCATCGCGGAGGTGATGGCGGGGATATCGGCGCTGGCCAGCAGGATGTGGGCCGATTGGTGCCGCTGTTGTTGGACGGCATGCATCCCGTTGAGGATGTTCTCGAGCATACTTGGTCCGTCGGGCAGGAAGTGTATCGGGCGCGAGGTTACAAGACGCGTGGCGGGCGGGAGCCCGACGACGTACACGCTTCCGACGTGGGGCGACCCAGAGAGCGCATCCACCACCCATTGGACCATCGGCTTGCCGGCGATGGGCAGGAGCGCCTTCGGTTTGCCGCCGCTCACCGAGTAGAGCAGGTCACTTGGGCCGGGAGTCCCACCTGCAAGCACGACCGCATCGACCACGATAGCCATAGGTCCTCCACAAGGGGCAGGCCGCAGGTCCCGGGCTCGAAGTGCCGGGCCTGGCAAGGATCTGTCATTTGGTATTGGGATCGCCCTTGGCCAGCCAGTGGGCCGAATGATAATCCAGGCGAACGGTGGCGACAAGACGGACGAAGAGCGGCTGACGGAATAGCTCCTGGCTCAGGAAAGCGCCTTGTGACCGGCCCGAGCGGCCAGCCAGGGGGGGTCGATTCTGGGCCCCCCCTCCCGGCCCACGCGGGCTGAGTGCGCCGCGGGGCGTGCCGTGAGGTGGGGAGTTGTCGGCCTCTAGGCCAGGACTTGGACTTGGGGTTCGAGCTGGAGTTCGGCGATCATCGCGGCCAGCTCCTCGCGCGTCAGCGGGCGCCCCTTGCCGGCCACGGCCACCAGCGCCGCCTCCATCATGTTCGTGCCGAAGGAACGCCCTTCGAGCACGGGGGTCGTCGTCATGAGGTGAGTCACCCCGGCCGCGCGGAACGCCTGGACGTCGTCGGTCGTTGTGGTGTTGGTGCAGATCACCTTTCCATCCAGGCGGTCCGGCATGTGGCGCTTGATGTAATGACAATCGCCGGCGATCACCGAGGCCCAGGCATACCACTGGCCGTATTTCGGGATCCGCTTCTCCTGCTTTTCCCCAATCGGGTACACCCATTCAAAGGGCAATCGGCCGGCAATCGGCATGAGCACTGCAGCCAAGCGCTTGAGTGCGGCCAGCGAGCGCAAAGGGATCGGGATGCCCAAGGCGAACATCAGGTCGCCGAAGACGCATTCATAGCCGGCTTCGACAAAGGAAACGCTCATTCCCCAGCGGTCGCCGCCGCCGGTCATCAGGCAACGCTTGGGGTTGATCTTGTCGCCGATCTTCGCTTCCAGCACTTGAGCGGAGCGGCGTTCGAGGGTCGTTTTGAGGCCGGCACCGTCCACCACGGGGGTCTTCTTGACGTCACGCACGAGCGGCAGAACCGAGTAGAGCGGATACCACTTCGTATCGACCATGAGCCCCAGATCCGCCCCGCCCACACCGAACGCGTCCACTTTGCCGTCCAGGTCGCGGTAGAGCTGAGCGGCCTTGGCCATGTCGCCGTCCGTGCCGACCCGCTCAATGGACACCTTTTGCCCCAGGAGTGTGATCTCAACGGCCTTGTCGCGCTTCGAAGAGCCAATGCTGATGCTGACGGCGCGTTTCATGGGTGCCTCCTAAGCGAGTTGCAGGGTCGTATCCCGAGCTGTGAGACGGCCGGTCTCGATTCGTGCTCCCCCTTAGGCGTCGATCTCCCCTTCGTCGGTCGGGCCCCCGCGCGCTGTTGCGCGCGCTTGTGCGGGGACAGATTCTACTCGCCTTAGCGGAATCTCGTTGTCCGTCTGGCGCCGGAGTTGTCGCGCGTTATCCGTCCTGGCCCCAAGCGGCAGCAAGTGTCAGCCAGCCGGGTGCGCCGCCGAGGCCCGCCCGGCCGGGGGCTCCTCGTGAGGACCTGGCTCATGGCCCTCAAAACGGCGCAATTCCGGTGTCCACCAGGCCACGCTGCCGGCCGCCGCGAGACAGCCCAGGCCACCCACAACGACCGAGATCACAGGCCCGAGCCAGCGCGCGAGCAGCCCGGCTTCGACCTCGCCCAGCTGCGGCCCCCCGGCGAAGAAGAGCATGTTCCAGCTCACCATACGCCCGCGCATGGCATCCGGCGTGAGCAATTGACGCACCGTAGAACGAATCACCATGCTCACCATGTCGGCCGTGCCCGTCAGGGCCAGGGCGGTGAAGGTGATCCAAAACGATTTCGAGACCCCGAAGATGACGGTCGCCACGCCGTAACCCGCAACGGCCCATAGCAGCACGCGCCCCTGATGCTTGATTTGCCCGCGCACGGCAAGCACGATGCCGCTGACAATGGCGCCCAGCGACGGCGCGGCATACAACAGCCCGTACCCTTGCGCGCCGACGCGCAGGATATCCTGGGCGAAGATGGGCAGAAGCGCGCTGGCGGAGGCGAAGAACGTTGCGAAGAAATCGAGCAGCATGTTGGCCCGGATGATCGGCGCCTGAAAGACGAAGCGCAGCCCTTCGAGCGCCGCGTGCAGGCTGATGGCGCTGCGCCCGGCCTGCAGTGCGGCCGGCCGCCGCATGAGGAGCAGAGCCGCAACGACCGCCAGAAAGGAGAGCGCGTTGAGCAGGTAGGCCCAGCCCACACCCAGCGAGGCAATGACCACGCCGGCCAGCGAAGGCCCGAGGACGGATGCGAATTGGAACATGGTCGCGTTCAGGCTGAAGGCATTCGCCAAGTGCTCGCGCGGGACGAGGCTGGGAATGAGCGATTGGCGGGCGGGGGTATCGAAGGTGGAGAAGGCCGCGCCGGCCATGGCCAGCAGGTAGATCGGCCATGCGATCGCGACGCCGCGAAAGCTGATGACCGCGAGGAGCAGCGCGGCGATGGCCATCCCGCCCTGGGTGATCAGCATCAGCCGCCGCCGGTCCATCGCGTCGGCCACCAGCCCGCTGAGCAGGGAGAAGGCCAGGATGGGGACCAGACGCGTCAACCCGATCATCCCCAGTGCGAGCGGGCTCTTGGTGATCAGGTAAATGTGCCACAGGATGGCCGCCGACTGCATCATGCTACCGGCCATCGAGATCAATTGTCCGATCCACAAGAGCCGGAAATCGCGATAGCGCAGTGCGGCCAGCGCGCCCGGCCTCATGTCCCCCAGTCTCGCAGATAGAGGAAATCGTAGCCCACAGTGCGGTTGCTGAGCTTAGCGATCGGCGGCAGGACGCGCTTGAATTGATTGAGGCGCACGCGTTCGGTCACGCTGCGCACGAACTTCGCGGCGAACCCGGCCGCAACGCACTCCTGCGGGCTGTAGCGCTCATCCACCAACAAGTACAGCAGCCGGTCTACCTCGGCATAGGTGTAGCCCAGCTCGCCTTCGTCGGTCTGCCCCTTCCACAGGTCGGCGCTCGGGGGTTTCTTTTGAATGGAGTCGGGCACGCCCAATGCGCGTGCCAGTTCCAGCACCTGAGTCTTGTACAGGTCGCCCAGCGGATTGATCGCGCAGGCCGAATCGCCATACAGGGTGGTGTAGCCCAGGAGGATTTCCGTCTTGTTGCCGGTGCCCACCACCAGCCCGCCGAAATCCGCCGACTGATCGTAGAGCACGATCATTCGCTCGCGTGCCATGGCGTTGCCCCGGCGCCGGGCCTGGGCAGCAGGGAAGCGCTCGAAGAGTGGCTCGACCATGGCCGTGATCTCGACCGTGTCGTGGCGGACGCCAGTCTGCTCGACAACGCGCTGCGCGTCGGCCAGGGAGTCGGGCGATGACGTGCGATGCGGCATCATGAGCGCCAATACGTTGTGCGGGCCCAGGGCCTGCGCGCTGAGCATGCACGAGACGGCCGAGTCGAGCCCGCCCGAGAGGCCGACCACCGCTCGCGTGAGCCCGGCGCGCGTGATTTCCTGCCGGATGAACGACACCAGGATCGTGCGCACAAGCTCGGCATCAATTCGCAGCAGGTCGGTCATGGCCAACTCCATTCGCCGCCGGGCACGGGCCAACCTCAGCCTAGGTGGGTCGTGCGGTCGGGCTGGGCGAGAATGCGCTGCAACTCACGCTGCACGAGCGCCGTGCGCTCATCCCGCAGAAGCGGCAGGCGGGCACGCGTCCGGCGTAGCTGGTTGAGATCCAAGGTTACCAGCTTCAGGGTTTCCTCGTGGTATGGCGCGCGCGCCAGGCAGTGTCCGTTCGGGTCGAAAACGGTCGAGCCGCCCCAGAAATTGAGGCCATCTTCGAAGCCTACCTTGTTGGTGTGGGCCACGAAGGAGGTGAACAGGCTGGCATATGACTGGTTGACTTGCTCCACCCACCATGCGCTTTCAAGCGTGGCGCCGCCTCCCACCCCGCGGCCCGGCGAGGCCGACATGAATAGAAGGAGATCCGCCCCGTCCAGCCACAGCAGGTAGGGCGGGGAAGCGTGCCAGAAATCCTCACAGATGAGCAGGCCGGCCCGCCCAAAGCGCGTGTCGAACGCGCGCACATGGTCGCCCCAGGCGAAGAAGCGCCCCTCGTCGAAGAGGCCATAGGTCGGCAAGTAGACTTTGCGGTGGACGTGGCGAACCTGGCGCTTGGAGAGGTAGGCGGCGGAGATATAGAAGCGGTTGCGCTGGTCCTCCTCGACGAAACCGACGACCACGTCGATATCTTTGCTGGCGGCCAGCAGCTCGCCGAAGACCGGATCGCTTTCCGTCGGGCGGCAGGCGACTGTCGGCACCAGATCCTGAAGCACGTAGCCGGTCAGTGAAAGCTCGGGGAAAAGCACGAGATCCGCGCCAGCTGTGCGTGCCTGGCGGATGAAACGGAGGTGTTTTTCGAGATTTGGGCGGAGGGTACCGAGGGAAGTGGAGATTTGGGCCAGCGCCAGGTGGAGTTCCATGGGCGGAATGATACCACCGGCGAGGGGGAGACCGCGGCACGGTCCCCGCTCGGCGGCCCGCACCTCTCTGCGCGTGGGCTGAGACTATAATGCCCTCCCTGCGGCATCACGCGATCGATGCCGCCTCCCACCACCCGCCGAAAGGAGATCGGTCGATGCGCCTGAGCACGCTCTTCGGACAGACCCTGCGTGAGACCCCGGCCTCGGCCGAGGTGGCCAGCCATGCCTTGCTGCTGCGAGCCGGGTTCATCCGGCCGCTAGGGGCCGGCATCTTCACCCTTCTGCCGCTCGGCCTGCGCGCGCTGCAGCATATTGCGGCCATCATGCGCAACGAGATGGATCGCCTCGGCGGCCAGGAACTGCTCATGCCGGTTGTTCACCCGGCAGAGGTTTGGCAGGAGAGCGGGCGCTACCAGACCATTGGGCTCGAGCTCGGGCGGTTCTCCGATCGCAGCGGAAGGCCCATGGTGCTGGCCATGACCCACGAAGAAATCGTGGCCGACCTGGTGCGCCGCGAGGTTCGCTCTTACCGTCAACTTCCGCGCCTTATCTATCACATTCAGACCAAGTGGCGCGACGATCCGCGCCCGCGGGCCGGGCTCATCCGCACGCGCGAGTTCACCATGCTCGACAGCTACAGCCTGGATGCGGACGAGGCCGGGCTCGACCTGCAGTACCGCGGCCACTTCCAGGCCTACTTCAACATCTTCGCGCGCTGCGGCCTGCCCGTCATTGCCGTGCAGGCCGACGTGGGGATGATGGGCGGATCGCTGGCGCATGAGTTCATGTTCCTTGCACCTGTGGGAGAGGACACGATTGTGCGTTGCCCGTCGTGCGGCTATTCCGCCAACCGTCAGGCTGCCCGACAGATGAAAACGCCGGCGGGGGCCGAGGTGCCGGGCCCTCTCACCCGGGTCGCCACTCCAGGGTGCGCAACCATCGAGGACCTGGCCCGCTTTCTCAACGTACCCACCTCGCTCACGGCCAAAGCGGTCTTCTTCACCGCCTTTCGCGATGAGCGCGATACCTCGACGGGACAACCTGTTCTGGCATTGGTGCGCGGAGACATGGAGGTGAATGAGACCAAGCTGGCCAATGCCGTGGGGGCACGCATGCTGCGCCCGGCCACCGAGAGCGAGGTGCGTGCCATCGGCGGGGTGCCCGGCTATGCCAGCGCGATCGGCTTGCACGATGCGCGGGTCGTGGCCGACGATCTGCTCGCGAGCTCGCCCAACCTGGTGGCCGGGGCCAATGAGGAGGGAGTCCACCTGCGCAACGTCAACCTGGGGCGTGACTTCACGCCCGACACGTTGACCGACATCGCCGCGGCGGAAGAGGGCAGCGCCTGCCCGCAGTGTTCGGCGCCGATGGATGCGGTGCGCGGGGTGGAGGTGGGCAACATCTTCAAGCTTGGAACCGACTACTCCGACAAGCTGGGCTGCCACTATCTGAACGCGCAGGGCAGCTCGCAGGCGGTGGTGATGGGCTCGTATGGCATCGGCCTCGGCCGGCTGCTGGCGTGCATTGCCGAGGCGCATCATGATGAGCAGGGCCTGGCCTGGCCAGTGAGTGTCGCGCCCTACCCGGTGCATCTGGTCGTCTTGGCGGGAGACGACCCGCGCATTTCACAGGCGGGTGAGGCTGTCGAGCGCGAATTGCAGGCAGAGAATATCGAAGTCCTGTATGATGATCGCAGTGAGAGCCCTGGGGTGAAGTTCGCCGACGCCGATTTGATGGGCATGCCCATCCGCCTCACCCTCGGCAAGCGTTCGATGGCCCAGGACGCTGTGGAACTTCGCCTGCGCCAGAGCGCCAAGAGCCGCAATGTTCCCTTTGCCTCTCTGGCCGGTGAAGTCAAACGCGAAATTGCACGGCTGACGGGCGAACTCGAGCCGCAGCGGGTGGTGGTGCCTTACCCGTAACCCCGCCCGCCAAGGGGTGGATGGGGGCAAACACCATTGGCGTGTAAGGAGGAACCCATGCCTCCGCAATTGCAACTCTGGTTGGATACCCCGAACCTGATTTTCATTATTCTGGTGGCCGGCATCTGGGCCGGCGCGTTGGCGCTGGTTGTCCCCGGGACGGGTGCGCTGGAGGTGGTCTCCGTCTTCTGCCTGCTGGTCGCCGGCTACGGAGCGTTGAGCCTGCCCATCAACCTGTGGGCCGTGGTCATTCTGCTTCTCGGCGCGGGCAGCTTTGTGGCGGCCGTTGTGCGGCCGCAGAAGAATTACTACCTCATCGCCTCGGTTGTCTTGCTCACGGCCGGCTCGATCCTGCTCTTCCGCGGTGAGTCGGGGCGGGTCTCGGGCGTCTCGTGGCCGCTGGCGGCCGGCGCGACGCTCCTCACGATTGGATTCTTCTGGCTCGTTCTTCACCAGTCGCTGAAGGCTCACAGTCAGCGGCCCACCATGGATCCCAGCCGGCTCACCGGCAGGATTGGTGAAACGCTGACCGAGGTGCGCGGGTCTGGGACCATTCAACTGGCCAGTGAAACCTGGAGCGCACGATCGCGCGAGGCCATCCCGCCCGGAATGCGCGTGCGCGTGGTAGGGCGAGAGGGTCTGGTGCTCTTGGTTGAGCCAGCCGCTCAGCCCGAGGAGGGCGACCCGCGCCCGGCGGCTCGTTAGAACACGCGCGCAGCAACCCATGAGCGAACTAGCGCCCCTCGAATTCGGAATCTGGCCCAGCCCCATCCCGGCGCAGGGCATCGGCCGGCGCCTGGGCCTGCTCGATGTCAAGTGGGATACAAACGGCCGCACCCTGGCCTGGCTGGAACGTCGCCCATCCGGCGGAATGCTGGTGGCCCGCGCCGGCGGCGAAGCGATGCGCGACCTGACCCCGCTCCACGATGTCCGCGGGCGGTTGTTCTATGGCGGCGGGGAGTTCACGATTGCGCACGGGGTGCTTGTGTTTGCCGACCACGGCGGCAGGTTGTTCCGCCAGTCGCTCGAAGCCGGGCTGGCCGTGGCCATCACTCCGCCATTTGGGAGTGCCGCCGCGCCAGAGATTTCGCCCGACGGGCGCTGGGTGGTCTATGTTCACTCGTGCGAGGGAGTCGACCGATTGGCGCTGGTCGACGCGGACGGATCTCACTGGCCCACCGACCTCGTCAGCGGGGCCGACTTCTACATGCAGCCGAACTGGCACCCGTTCGGCGATCGGCTGGCCTGGGTCCAATGGGACCACCCGAACATGCCGTGGGACGGCAGCCGTCTGATGCTCGGACGCATGGAAGGAACGCCGCCGCGGTTGGTCGAGGTCCAGCACATCGCCGGCGACGATGAGGTCCCGGTCTTCCAGCCCGCCTTTTCGCCCGAGGGGAACGCCCTGGCCTATCTTCAAGGTGAGGGGGAATGGGACCAGTTGTGCCTGCTCGACCTGGTGGCGGGCACGCGGCGCATCCTACTCGATGGCACGTCGCTCATGCCTCCGGCCTGGCTGCAAGGCATGCGCACGCTGGCCTGGTCGAGCGACGGGCGGCGGCTGTTTGTTCTGCGCAACGAGAAAGGATTTGCCTCCTTGTGGGCGATTGATGTCGGGACCACCCACGCCCAGCGCGTGGACATCCCGCCCTACACATGGATCTCGCAATTAAGTTCGGCCTCGCAGGGTGAGGCACTGGCCTTCATCGGCTCCGCCCCCACTGCGCCGGAGCGGGTGGTTGTCTGGCGCGATAGCACGGTGGAGGTTGTCCGGCGCAGCCAGTCCGAGGCGGTTCGCCCGGAGGACCTGCCGGCCCCGCAGCCTCTGAGTTGGGCCGCACCGGATGGACCATTGGTGCACGGGTTGTATTACGCTCCCACCAGTCGTTTCGCGCGAGGCGAAGGGCTGCCGCCGGCCATCCTTGACATCCACAGCGGCCCAACCCGCCAGCGCGTGGCCGGGTACTCGGCCGAGGCGGCATTCTTCGCCACGCGCGGTTACGCGGTGCTGGCCCTCAACTATCGCGGCAGTAGCGGCTACGGCCGGAGCTACATGCGCCGTTTGCGCGAGCACTGGGGCGAATACGACGTCCAAGACGCGATCGGGGGTGCCGGAGCGCTTGTCGAACAGGGCCTGGCCGATCCGCGGCGTATGGCCATCATGGGCACGAGCGCTGGCGGATTCACAGTGCTCAACGTCCTGGCGCGGCATCCGGGAGTGTTCCGCGCCGGGGTGTGTTCATTCGGCATCTCCAACCTGTTCACGCTCCGCGAGTCCGAGTTCAAATTCGAAGCCCACTACCTCGACTCGCTGGTCGGGCGTTTGCCGGAGGCGGCCGACCGCTATCGTGATCGGTCGCCGCTTTTCCATGTGGCAGGCATTCGCGATCCGCTGGCCCTCTTTCATGGGGAAGAGGATCCGGTGGTACCGTTGGGGCAGACGGAGACCATCGCCCAGGAGCTCGCAGCGCGCGGCGTGGCTCATCATCTGCGCCGGTTTGCGGGCGAAGGGCACGGCTGGCGCCGCGAGGAAACTGTGACCGCTTTCTACACCGAGGTGGAGGCCTTCTTGCGCCGGCACGTCGTCCTAGGCGCCTCGTAGGGGCGCGGGAGCGGCGGTCGGTTGGCGGGGGGGGCGAACGACGGAAGCGGAGGTCGCGCTCTTTTGCACAGGGGGGGTCGTGCTGTTGAGGGTAATGAGTGCCCTGGCCAATGCGCTGCGGCTGATCCCAGAGTGGCAACGTCTGGATGTCTATCGCATGGGGCGAGACAATGGGAGGTAGGGGCCGGGGCTTGTGCTGCAAATTCCACTCGTCGACCGGACGCGGCGCCGCCCGCGGCCGGGTACGAGGATGAGGACTAGTTCGCGATTGTGCGAAGAGGAGGATTGATGGCTCAGGCAACGTGGTTCATCTTGTGTGTCGTCGGCGTCATCGGACTGGGGGCGTTGATCATCATCGCCAATGCGATCCGCATCGTGCCGGAATACGAGCGGCTGGTGGTCTTCCGGCTTGGGCGGTGCATCGGCGAGAAGGGGCCCGGCATTGTCCTGCTCATTCCGTTCGTCGATCTTGCGCGGCGGGTGGACTTGCGCGAGCAAGTGCGCGAGATCCCGCAGCAAACCTCGATCACCAAGGACAACGCGCCCATCTCAATCGACTTCCTGTGGTTCTATAAAGTGCTCGACCCGGCCAGCAGCGTGCTGCAGGTCGGTAACTTCGAGATTGCCGCGCAGGGCATGGCCACCACCACGCTGCGCTCGGTGATCGGCGGGATTCCTCTTGACGACGTGCTTTCGCAACGTGAGCAAATCAACCTGGCGTTGCGCACAAAGCTGGATGAGGTCACCGAACGCTGGGGCGTCAAGGTGACGAATGTTGAAATCCGGGAAATCGTGCCCCCGCGCGAGGTCCAGGATGCGATGAACCGCCAAATGGCCGCCGAGCGGGTGCGCCGGGCGACGGTCACAGAATCGGAAGGCAATCGCGATGCGGCGATCAACGTGGCCGAAGGTCAGAAGCGGTCCGCGATTCTGAACGCCGAAGGTGAACGCCAGTCGAATATCCTGCGCGCGGAAGGCGAGCGGCAGGCGCAGCTCTTGCGGGCGGAAGGCTTCTCGGCCGCGCTGGAGAAAATCTTCAGCGTCGCCAAGGGCATCGACCAGAAGACGATGACCCTGCAGTACTTCGACACGCTGCGTTCGATCGGATCCGGCCCCTCCACCAAGTTCATCTTCCCGCTTGAATTCACGAGCATGGTGGAAGGGTTCTTGCGCGGCGAGAAGAAGTAAGTCCGCGATATGCGGCGGCTCGAGACCCGCCCAGGTGTCGATGACGGCGGATGCAGAACCGTTCTTTAGCCCGGCCGCGCGCGATGTGACCATCGCGCGCGCCGGGTTGCGCGATCTGGCCGCGGTGCTCGACATCGAGCGGCGCTGCTTTGCCGGCGATGCCTGGCCGCTCCTGGATGTCATCGGGGTCCTGGCCTGGCCGGAGGTGGTGCGCTTCAAGGCGATCCTCGAGGGCAGGGTGGTAGGGTTCGCGGCGGCCGACCCGCACCACCGCGGCGAAACGGCAATGATTGCCACGCTGGCAGTCTTGCCCGAGTATCGACGGCAGCGCATTGCCTGGCGCCTGCTCGAAAGTTGTGAAGCGGCGCTGGCGGCCCGCCGCATATCCCTGACCGTGCGCGCCGAGAACGAGGGCGCCCAGCGCCTGTACGAGCGATTCGGCTACCGCGTCACGGGTTCGCTGCCGCGCTACTATACCGACGGAGCGGCGGGCATCTCCATGGAGAAGGACCAACCCGCGAAGTGAGGTGACGCCGCGGGACGAGTGTGCTGGGAGGCGGGCCGGCCAACGTGGTCCGGCGGCCGAGTGCGGGCGATTGTGGTATCCTGTGCGCTCCGCGCAGGCAGTTTCCGATAGGAGTGTGAGCCGCGCCTCTGGCCTGTGCCTTGCGGCGCAAGCCGAGCGCGGGTTACATCAACAAACGGGCCGTGAGAGGGGGGCTCACGGCTTGCCATCTCCCCGTAAAGATAGGACAGCCATGCCGCCGATCCACCCAACCGGTCCGCGCGTGAAAGCCGTCGCCTTCGACGTCGGCGGCGTGCTTCTACGCACGGAGAACCAGGACACCCGGCGTCGGCTGGAACTTCGCTATGGATTGGCGCCCGGCGGCATGGCCGACCTCGTCTTCAACAATTCGGTTTCGCAAAAGGCCACCCTGGGTCAGGCGACGGAGGCGGATGTGTGGGCCTTTGTGGCTCGCCATCTGCATCTGGTCAACGGCCAGCTCGAGGAGTTGCGCCGCGACTTCTGGGCCGGAGATGCCTGGGATGAGACCCTCTTGGCCTTCGCCGAAGGGTTGCGCCCTGCGGCGCGCACCGGCGTCTTGAGCAATGCCTGGCCGGGGGCTCGCGCAACGTTTGGCTCCCACCTGGGACGCCACACGTTCGATACCGTCGTGATTTCCGCAGAGGAAGGGTGCGCCAAGCCGGACGAACGCATCTTCCGGCTGTTCCTGGACCGGCTGGGAACCGAGCCGGCCGAGACTGTGTTTGTGGATGATCTCGCGGAAAACGTCGAAGCCGCCCGCGCCATCGGCCTGCATGCCATCCGCTTCACCAGCACGGCCGCCGTGCTGGATGGTGTGCGCCGGCTGTTGCGGTAGCGGCGGCGCGGTCACACCCGAGCGGGGGATTGCGACTATGGGAAGAGCGGACTGATGGAGCAGGCCCCACCCCGGTCCGGCTCCTTCTGGTCCAGGTTCGATCCGCGCGAGGTCCGCTTCGGACGCAACGCGCGTCTCTTCCTTCTTTCGACCCTCATCGACGGAATTGCCTTCTCGGGCAGCCAGCTGTTCTTCAATTTCTACATTCTGGCCCAGGGGCACAGCCGCGAGTTCCTGGGGCTGGTCAACTCCATCCCCTTCTTCACCGGGCTGGTGCTGGGCCTGCCGCTGGGGGCTCTCTCGGACCGCATCGGGCATCGGCGGGCCATGCTGCTTGGGCTGGCCCTCTCCTTCTCGATGTTCGCGGTCGTTGTGACCACACCCTCCACACCCGTCTTGATCGTCGCGATTGCCCTGCAGGGCGTGGGCAACACGCTCTATTACTTGAGCACCACCCCCTTCATGACCGGGATCACGGATACGGCCGACCGCCCGTACCTGTTTTCAGTTAACGTCGGATTGCAGGCCCTCTCAAGCGCGGCCGGCAACTTGCTGGCCGGCTTCTTGCCGGGGTGTTTGGGCCTGATGTTGGCGGTGCCGGCGGATGGGCCGCAAGTCTACCGGGCGGTGCTTCTGGTGAGCCTGGCGGCGGGCTCGCTTTCGATTGTCCCGCTGGTCCTCCTGCGCGATCAGAAAGCACCGGCAGGCGCCTCGGCGCAGATGGCGACCGTGCGGAAGATCATTCAGGCCCTGGCGCTGCCGGTGGTACGCAAGCTGGCTCTGCCCAACTTGTTGATCGGGATCGGCGCGGCCATTCTCATCCCGTACATGAACGTCTTTTTCAAGGAGCGGTTCGACCTTCCGGATTCCATGCTGGGGCTGCTTTTCAGCTTGTCGGCCATCCTCACGGCGGCTGGCACGCTGCTCGGGCCTCGGCTGGCCGAACGACTGGGCTCGAAGATTCGCGCGGTGGTCTTGACCCAGGGGCTCTCGATCGTGTTCCTGCTGCTTCTCGGATTCTGGCCCGGCCTGATCGTGGCGGCCGGCGCCCATCTCATTCGCGCGACGCTCATGAACATGGCCGCGCCGCTCTATTCGGCCTACGCCATGGAGCGCGCGCCGCTCGACCAGCGCGCATTGGTCTCGTCGGTTCTCTATCTGACCTGGCAGACAGGCTGGGCCTTCGGTCCGTATGTCTCGGGGTATGTTCAGGAGCGGTGGGGGTTTGGACCGCTCTTCGTGACGACGTCCGTCGTCTATGTGCTGGCTGTGGCGGCCACGTGGGTCTTCTTCCACTCCGGCGAGGATTTGGCCGGCCCGGCCGCCGGTGGTCCCTATAACGCGTAGTTTCCTCGCCTCCCGCCCCAGTCGCTCTTCTTATGCGAGAATGGGTGTGGCGCAAAAAGAAAGCCCGATGCGCCCTTCCCAACTCCACACGCATTCGTGGATCGGGGTCCCGGGCCTCCTCTACAACTGGCGCTCCCATAGCTATTCGTCGTCGCCAGACGATGCCCAAGAGTGCGCCCGTGCGGGCGCTGTGCGGGCAAGCGGAGCGCGCCTGTGGCTAGGAGGTGCCCCGGCGACCAAGCGGCAGCATCGGGCTGTCTGACTACAAGTCTAGGGCACTTCCCTCGTTTGTCAAGACTTCTCTAACCTTTGCATGAGAATATAATCATCCATGGGTGATTGAGGCGGCGCGCCCCTTGGCCGAAACGTCGCGATATGGGCGCGGCATGTCACCCTTCAGCCGGCGTGAGGCACAAGTGTTTCGACGATTCTTCTGAGGTGGGAGGGATGGCATGACGAAGGCCAAGCTCATTCTCAATCCGCAGGCCAATCACGGCCGAGCGTACGAAATCGCGGGCGACCTGCGCCATCTCGCCGATGAGCTGGGAGGCGCCGACTGGGTCGGCACCGACTACCCGGGGCATGCGGTACAGCTCGCGCGGGAGGCCGCCATGGCAGGCTTCGACCCGGTCGTCGCCGTCGGCGGCGATGGAACAGTGCATGAAGTGGTCAACGGGCTCATGCTCGTGGATCCCGCGCGCCGCCCGCGCCTGGGCGTCGTGCCGCTGGGCTCCGGGAACGATTTCGTCACCGGCGCCGGGCTCGAGTCGCGCCCGTTGGCTGCGCTTCACCGAATCCTTACCGGCTCCGCCGAGCGGCGCATCGATGTCGGATCGATCCAGGATGAAGGAGGCCGGACGGAATATTGGGATAACACGGTGGGTATCGGCTTTGACGCGGCGGTGAATCTGCAAAGCCGGCGCATTACCCGCATTCACGGGTTCATGATGTACCTCTTGTCGGTCCTCAAGGTCATCGTTGAGAATTACGATGCTCCGCGAATGGAGGTGGAGATGGATGGCACCTCCTTCACCGAAGAACTGCTTATGTTCACGGTAGGCAACGGGCCACGCGAAGGCGGCGGTTTCATTACCACGCCGGAAGCGAAGATCGATGACGGCCAACTCGATTTCGCCTATATTCACCGCATCTCGCGGCTCATGATGATCCGTCTGATCCCAGAGGTGATGAACGGGCGCCATGGCCGGTTCAAACCGGTCCGCATTGGGCGCTTGCGCACAGTGCGCGTCCGTGCCGACCGAGCGCTGCCCGTTCACACAGACGGCGAGATGTTCGCGGCCTACGAGGCCAATGTGCGCTGCGTTGAGATCGGCATCCTGCCGGGGGCACTGCGGCTTGTGAGTTGACTCCCGACCCTGCATCGAGACCCGCATAGGTGATGGGCGATGCGCGACCTGCTTCAGGTTCTGCGGGATGAAGACAGCCTGCACTGGAAGAACGTGGCTCGCGCCTGGGGGGTGGACCTGAGCGCGGCCGGCCGTGACCCGCTCACCCATCTGGTGCTGGCGATGCTCGATGCCGACCGCGTTCGACTGCAGTTTTATGCGCTTCCGGACGAGGCGCAGGAGGCGCTGGCCCGCCTGCGTCAGTCGGGGGGGCGCATTCCGCTCATGCGATTTGGGCGCGAGTACGGCGAGATCCGCGAGATGGGGCTGGCGCGCCGTGAGCGCGAGCAGCCCTGGCTCTCTCCGGCCTCCGTGGCCGAGGCCCTGTGGTACGCCGGTTGGCTGGGCAAGGGTTTCGCCATCTCGCGCGGAGGCCCTGAGGAGTTCGTCTTCATCCCAGGCGACCTGTTGGCTTTGATGCCGGCCCCAACGCTGGCTTGGGCCGACGGCCCGGCATTCGACATCTTCACCCTCGGGCGCACCGAAGAGCCTGCGGACTGCGGCACGTCAATGGCCGAAGATGCCTGCACCCTCTTGGCCTTCCTGCGCATCAATCCACAGAGTGACGCGTCGCCGGCGGCCTGGAAGCATCGGGAGGTCTTGGCGCGCCACGTGATCCTGCCCTCCGCGGTGCCGATGATCGTCCGCCTTCTGCGCGAGATGGGCGTGCTGCGCAGCGACGGCCTGCGCCTCGATCCGCAGCCCGCGGCAGCCTACCTCGGGCTGTCCGCGCGCGAGGCGCAACTCCGTCTGGTCCAAATATGGCGTCAGTCGGAGTCGTGGAATGATCTGGCCGAATGGGGCGAGGTTGAAACGCGTGGAAAGAGCTGGCCGAACGATCCGCTGGCCGCGCGCAGCAACTTGATCGGCATGTTGCAGCGGATTCCGGGGCATGGCTGGGTAACCCTGGTGTCGCTCATCCGCGCCTTGCGCGATCATCAACCGGAGTTCATGCGCCCGGCGGCGGCGTTCGAGGGCTGGAGCCTGGTCGATCCAAGGACGGATGCCGAACTGAAGGGGTGGGAGGTATGGCAGCGGGTTGAGGGCGCATTCGCGCGCTGGCTCGTGTGCGGACCACTGTTCTGGCTCGGGCTCACTGAGTTGGCCGGAGGGACAAATGCGCAGGCCTTCCGCCTCAGTCTTCTGGCCGAACCCGCGCTCGACCTGCCGCGAACCACCCCCTCCGAAACCGTTCCGCCTCGGCCGGCCCCTGTCCGCCTGCGAAGCGAGGGGACGGTGAGCCTCCCGGCCGGAACCGATCTGACACATCGCTACCAGCTGGCCCGTTGTACGAGCTGGGTGGGCCGCCAGGGAACGGCCTATGTCTATCGCCTTGACCCGCAGGGGCTGGAAGCGGCACGCCGTCAGGGGCTCGAGATGCGCCACGTGACCGCAGTCCTCGAGCGCGCCAACCGGCGTCCGCTCCCGCCCGGGCTGGCCAAGGCCTTAGCGGCGTGGGAGAAGGACGGAGCGCGCGTCGTGGCGCGACAGTTGCGTGTGGTCACATTCAAAGATGCGGAGACTGCCCGACTTGCGGCGCGGCTGAAAGGCATGGCCGCTATCCCGCGCGAGACGCTCGGCCCCCAGGCCTGGGTCGTCCGTCCGGAGCATGTGGGACGTGTGCGTCTGCTTCTTGCCGAAAACGGCTTGCTGATGGATGTGGAGGGCGAGTGATTGGCGAGGTCGATCTGACGGCATCCAGCGAACGTCGGTTTGCCGATCGCTTTGGCCACGCCGCGCCGGGCCTGGCGCGGGCACCCGGCCGAGTCAACCTGATTGGCGAACACGTGGACTACAACGACGGCTGGGTGCTGCCGGCGGCGATCGAACGCTCGGTGGTGCTCGCATTCGAGACGACGGCCGAGCCGGTGATGGACCTCACCGCCGCCGACCTTGGCCTCTCCGTGCGGCTTCCACTGGGCGAGGTGACCGGCCGCGTCCCGCCCAAGAAGTTGCCCTCGTGGGTACGCTATCCGGCAGGCGTGGCGTGGGCACTCGCGCAGGCCGGCCACGAAGTCCACGGGTTGCAGGGCGTCTATGCCTCGTCTATCCCCATCGGTGCGGGGCTGAGTTCGTCGGCTGCGGTCGAGGCGGTTTTCGCGCTGGCGTGGCAATCCGCTGGCGGCTGGCCGGCTTCGCCGATGGACTTGGCGCGCCTGTGCCAGCAGGCTGAGAATGATTTCGTCGGCGTGCGCTGCGGTCTCATGGACCAATTCGCATCGCTGCACGGAGCGCGAGGCCAGGCGTTATTGTTCGACTGTCGCCTGCTCACGTGGGAAGCGGTGCCCATTCCTCCAGAGGTTGTGATCGTCGTGGCCGACAGCGGCGTGCGGCGGCATTTGGGGGCGTCGGCCTATAACCAGCGGCGATCTGAGTGCGAGCAGGCCATTCACGTGCTGCAGCAGCGGATTCCGGGCATGCGTGCCTTGCGCGACGTGACGGCGGAGATGTTCGCCGAACACGCTGGGGTGCTGCCCGACATCATCCGCCGCCGCGCGCAGCACGTGATTGACGAGTGCCTGCGGGCGCGTCTCATGGCCGATGCATTGTGCGCCGCAGACCTGCCGCGTGCGGGTGAGTTGCTCAACGCGAGCCATGCGAGCCTGCGCTCCTTGTACGAAGTCTCCGGACCCGAGTTGGAGGCACTGGTGGAGGCGGCCAGGCGGCAACCCGGATGCTTCGGCGCCCGCCTCACCGGTGCCGGGTTTGGCGGCTGCACAGTTCAGCTGGTGGAGGCCTCGCGCGCAGAGGAATTCACCCAGTCCCTGGCCGATGAATACCAGCGGGCGACGGGGCGGCGGGCTGAGGTCATGGTCACCGCTGCCGCGCAAGGCGCACAGGTCCTCCGCCATCCAGCCTGATCGACGGAGCCCGGCTGGTATAATCGCGCCGATGACTCCTACGCTAAGTCACCTCGATGCCGGCGGAAAGGCGCATATGGTGGATGTGGGCGACAAGCCGGAAAGCGAACGCGTGGCGGTCGCCGCAGGCGAGATCACTATGCGCCCGGAGACCTTGGCCATCGTCCGCCAGGGGTCGCTGGCGAAGGGCGACGTGCTCACCGTGGCGCAGTTGGCTGGAATACTGGGAGCCAAGAGGACCTCCGAACTCATCCCTCTCTGCCACCCGCTTCCGTTGAGCCAGATCGACGTGAGCCTCGCGCTGGATGACAACCTGCCCGGCGTGACCATCACCGCCACCGTGCGCACGACCGCGCGCACCGGGGTGGAGATGGAGGCCCTGACCGCCGTCGCGGTCGCGGCGCTGACGGTCTACGACATGGCCAAGGCGGTCGAAAAGACGATGCGAATTCAAAACATCCGCCTGCTCGAGAAGCGCGGCGGCCGTTCCGGCGACGTTTCGAACCCCTGACGCCGCCGCGGGGCGCATGTCGAATGGCTCGCATCCGCGTTCTCTTCTTTGCCACACTCAAAGACCGGGCCGGGGTGCCCGCGACCGAAGTCTTGCTCGACCCACCTGCGACGATCGCCGCACTGCGCCAGAGGCTGGCATCCCTCTGGCCCGGGATGGCGGCAGCTCTGCCTACGGCCATCGCCGCCCTCAACCATGAATTCGCCCAGCCCGAAGACTCGCTCGCCGATGGCGACGAAGTGGCCTTCTTCCCGCCCGTTTCTGGAGGCGCGCAGGCACCCACACTTGTGGGTGTTGTGAGCGGGGCCCTGGACCTCGACGCGCTGGTGGCTCATGTCGTGTTGCCCACGACAGGGGCGGTGGGCGTTTTCACGGGCATCGTGCGTGCCGAGACCCGTCGCGGCGAGGCACACGAGACGCAGTACCTCGACTACGAGGCCTATCAGCCGATGGCCGAAGACAAGATGCGCCAGGTGGCGGACGAAATCCGCGCACGCTGGCCGCGGGTGGAGGGGATCGCCATCGTCCAGCGCACCGGGCGGCTGGACCCGGGCACGCCCACGGTGGTCATTGCCTGCAGCGCACCCCATCGGGATAATGGCGTTTTCGAAGCCGCTCGCTATGGCATCGATCGATTGAAAGAAATCGTCCCGGTGTGGAAAAAGGAGGTCGGCCGGAAGGGTGAAACGTGGGTGGAGGGCGGCTACCGCCCGACGCCGGCCGACACAGCACGCGCTTCGCGCACTCGTCGGCCGTGAGGCCAGGGCGCATGGCTGGGATGGCTCTTCCTCCGCGCTGCGCCGAGTGTGCCGCACCCTATTCCTCACAAACCACTCCTTTCCGGTGTCCGCAGTGCGGCGGCGTGTTCGAGCCGGTGGCCCTGCCCGCCTTCGACCCCAAACGCGTCGAGGAGGACGCCCCGGGGCTGTGGCGCTATCGACATTGGCTGCCGTTGGCCGACGGCCGCCCGCCGTTATGGCTTGGAGAAGGGCGCACGCCGCTTGTGTCCACGACGGTGGACGGCCTGCCGCTGCGGTGCAAACTCGAATCGCTTAACCCAAGCGGGTCGTTCAAGGATCGCGGGAGTGCGATTCTTGTCGCCTGGCTTCGTGAGAGGGGGGTGTCGCATGCCGTCGAAGACTCGTCCGGAAACGCCGGTGCGTCTTTCGCCGCCTACTGCGCCGCGGCCGGCATTGCGGCCACGATCTTTGTGCCGGCGCACGCCGCCGGGGCCAAGCTGGCCCAAATCGAATCGTACGGAGCGCGCCTCGTCCGCGTCGCCGGACCGCGCGAGGCGGCTGCGCGCGAGGCGCGCGCGGCCGCGGCCCAGGGGGCCGCGTATGGCAGCCATGTCTACCTGCCGTTTGGGCTGTACGGCATCGCCACGCTTGCCTTCGAATTGGTCGAGGCGCTCGGCCGCGCACCGCGCGCGGTTGTTCTTCCTGCGGGGCACGGGACCTTGAGCACGGGCCTGTGGCTGGGGTTCAGCGCGCTGCTCGCCGGCCGGCGGATCACGCGCCCGCCGCGATTCATACTCGCGCAGGCGGAGGCGTGCGCCCCGGTCTACCAGGCATGGAGCGGCGCGGGCGAATCTATTGCAGCCCCCCCCGCGTCGTCGCGCGCCGAGGGCATAATGATCCGTGAGCCAGTCCGGCTGAGCACGATGCTGCAGGCTGTCTCTTCCACCGGGGGAATGGTGACCCGCGCATCGGAATCGGAAATCGAGGCAGGCCGGAACCTGTTGGGCCGCGCGGGCATTTCCGCCGAACCCACCTCGGCGGTCGTCGTGGCCGGGTTGCGGCAGGCAATGGCGGCTGGGATCCTGGGGTCAAATGACGAGGGAGAAGTGGTTATGATCATCAGTGGGCATGGACTCAAATCGTCTTAGCCCGCCCTGCGAGTCGCACATTGTTCCGCTGCCGAGGGATGAATATGGAACGCGTCGTCGTAACGGGAATGGGCACGGTCAACCCGCTCGGATTGGACGCCGAGGAGAGCTGGAAGAATGCGCTGGCGGGCCGCTCCGGTATGGGCCCGATCACGCTCTTCGATACTTCACGCTTGTCCGTCCATGCAGCCTGCGAGGTGAAAGGATTCCACCCGGAAGACTCGATGGAACCCCGCGAGGCGCGGCGTCGCGACCGCTTCGAGCAGTTTGCGGTGGCGGCCGCCAAACAGGCAGTGCTCCAATCCGGTTACGATGTGCAGTCCAATGCGCTGCGAACGGCCGTTGTCGTTTCGTCCGCCACCGGAGGATTGACCACGCTGCAGAACGGCATCCAGGTCATGGGAGCCCAGGGACCACGGCACATCAGCCCGTTTCTAATTCCCATGTTCATGCCGAACGGCGCATCGGGGCTGGTGGCCATCGACTTGGGCGCAAAGGGCCCGTGTCTGTCGGTGGCCTCGGCGTGCGCCTCCGGCGCCGACGGAATTGGGCTGGCCTGGTCTCTCATCCGCCAGGGCGAGGTGGATGGCGCAATGGCCGGAGGCAGCGAGGCCACGCTGTGTGAGCTCGGCGTTGCCGCGTTCGACCGCCTAGGCGCGCTTTCGCGCCGCGATCCTGCGCAGGGAACCCCGCGGCCCTTCGACAAAGAGCGCGACGGGTTGGTGATGGGCGAAGGGGCTGGCGTGCTGCTGTTGGAGAGCCTGACCCATGCACGCCGGCGCGGCGCGAAGATCCTGGCCGAACTGGCAGGCTACGCCGCCACCGGCGACGCGTATCATGTCACGGCGCCGGCCGAAGACGGCGCGGGTGGAGCGGAGGCAATCCGCCGCGCGCTGGCTTCCGCAGGACTTTCCGCACCCCAGGTAGACTATGTCAATGCGCACGGCACTGGCACGCCGCTGAACGATGCCTCCGAGACGCGCGCATTGAGAGCGGCCTTCGGTGGGGAGGCGGCGCGTATTCCGGTCTCCTCGACCAAGTCGATGACCGGTCACATGATGGGCGCCACCGGCGCGCTGGAAGCCATCTTCTGCATACAGGCGATCCGCTCCGGAATGATCCCTCCGACGATCAACTACCACACACCGGACCCCGAGTGCGATCTGGACTACGTTCCCAATCAGGCTCGCCGGTGTTCAGTGCGTGTGGCCGTGAGCAACGCCTTTGGCTTTGGGGGACACAACGCGGTGCTCGTCTTTAGGGATTACACCGACTAGACGCACGAGATGGAGGATAAGCCCGAGGGGGGCGGGAGGACAAAATGGCGTCCATTCACGAGGCGTTCGAGCAGCGCACCGGGTTGCGCTTCCAAAACCAGGCTCTGCTGGAGCGCGCGCTCACCCATCATTCGTACGTCAACGAACATTCGGAGGCCGATGCGGACAACGAACGTCTCGAATTCCTTGGCGATGCAGTGCTCGACTTTCTCAGCGGCTCCTGGCTCTACGCGCGGTACCCGCTGGCCGCTGAGGGGGAGCTGACGCGCCTGCGCTCGGCGCTGGTGCGGACGGAGACCCTGGCCGACTTCGCCCGGACGTTGGAGTTGGGGTTGTATCTGCGATTGGGCCGGGGCGAGGAGGAATCCGGCGGGCGTTCGCGTCCGTTGCTCTTGTGCGGCGCCTTCGAGGCCCTGACGGGGGCACTCTATCTTGACCGCGGGGAGGAGGCAGCCCGGCGGTTCGCCGAGCCGATGTTCGAGAGCCTGTTTGCCACGCTCAACCGCGAAGAAATCGCCGCGGATGCCAAGAGCCGCCTTCAAGAATGGTCGCAGGCGCACCTTGCACAAACGCCGCACTACCGCACCGTGAGCGAAAGCGGTCCGCAGCATTCGCGCGAGTTCACCGTGGAAGTGCTCATCGGCGGCCTACTCCATGGCAGCGGTTCGGGGCGCAGCAAGAACACCGCGGCCCAAGAAGCGGCCGCGGCGGCGCTAAGGCGCCTGGGTCTCCGGTGAGATAAGCGCCGCGGCTCGCGATACTCCATCGGCTCGCTAAAGTAGGATCTCGCGCACGGCGGGGGCCAGGCCTGTGAGATCGGCCATGTGAGCGGCCACCTCTTCGCGCAGCTCGCGCGGCCCGAGAATGAGCGTGGGCACAGGGTTGCTCGTATGTCCGCGCTCGCGCAGATCCTCGAGGTTCCCGTGATCCGAGGTGATCACGGTCAGCAGGCCCTCCTTTTCACCCGCCGCATGCAGTTGGCCCATCACCGTGTCGAGCACCTCCAACACCGCAAGGCCGGCCTGCATGTCGCCGCTGTGGCCCGCGTCGTCGGTCAGCCAGCCGTCGAAGACCGAAAAGTCCTGGGCACAGGCCAATCCGGCCAAGGTCGAGCCGGCTTCGCGCGAGGTCAGCACCGGCGTGTCACGGTACCCCAGGCGCTGATGCCAACCGACCCCGGTGAAATCCGCCGACAGGGCATGCCCCTCGCGCAAGTCGCCCTCCTCGGGGATCGGCAAGCCGGCGTCAAAGAAGGCGAAGGGAATGACCGAGAGCAGCCGCAGCCCGGACCGAATGCCGGCAAAGTAGCGCGGCGGGTAGGCATTGAGCAACGCCGCCCGCCGGCCGGCGTGGCGCAATTCGGTCAGCAGGTTGTGTCGATGCACGATGTCGCGTATGGCCTGGTTAGGCTTGGGGCCGTAATGCTCGCCAATCTCGCGCGCAGCGTTGACCCCGGTGAGCAGGGTGGCCTGGCCGGTGGCCGACTGCGGCCGGCCCGCCACTCCCAGGGTGGCAGAGGTGCGCACGAAAGTGCATCTCTCATTCGAGAATGGATCAAGGTCTGCGGAAAGCGTGCCGCCCTTCAGCAGGAATTCGAGGCTGGGCAGCTGGGCGTGGGCGAATGGATTGGTGTGCGGATCTGAGGGGCCGAGGCCAACGCCGTCGAGAAAGAGGAGAAGGATGGAGGTCATGCCTTCTCAGTGGGCGAAGCCTCACGGGTGAAGAGGTACCAGGCCGCACGCCCGTCGTCGTCGATGCGCCGCTCGGCCAGGCGAAAGGCCCCCGCCAGCAATCGCTCAAGCTCGCCGGGCGGGATGCCCGGCACACGGGGGGATGTGAAGGCAAAGATGAGGAGCGCGGCGCCGGGGGCGAGCAGGCGGGCGAGTGCCGCGCCATACCCCTGCCGTGCCGCGCGGTCCAGGGTGTGCAAGCAGCCCACATCCAGGGCCAGGGCGAATGGTCCGCGGAGGCCCTCGAATGTCGGCACCGACCCAACCCGGAAATCCACCTCCACCCCCGCCGTTTGGGCGCGGTGTCTGGCGCGTAGGATGGCCAACGGGACGAAGTCGATGCCGGTCACCTTCCAGCCCGCGCCGGCCAGATACACGGCGCTGGCGCCCGTGCCGCAGCCTATGTCGAGAGCTCGCCCGGCAGGCCGCCCGGCGGCGTATGCCACCACCTCCGGCGGCGGAAGGCCGCTATCCCAACGTGGGCGACCCAGGTAGCGCAGCGCGAAAAACAGCCGCCTCAGCATCGCGCCGCCTGCCTCAACCGATCACAACCTCGAGGAAGACTTCAACCACGTTCGGGTCGAAGTGCTTGCCGGCTTCGTCCCACACGTGCGCACGAGTTCTTTCCTCTGCCCAGGCATCTCGGTAGGGGCGGTCCGACCGCAGCGAGTCCCACACATCAACAATCGAGAAGACGCGCGCGGCGAGCGGGATCTGCTCATGGCTGAGGGCTCGCGGGTAGCCGCTGCCGTCCCACTTCTCGTGGTGGCAATAGGGGATGTCGATGGCCGGCCGCAGGAATTCGATCGGAGAGAGTAGTTCGTAGGCAATGATCGGGTGGCGACGCATCGCGCTCCACTCGCGTTCGGTCAGCGGCCCGGGTTTGAGCAGGATGCTGTCGGGGATGCCCATCTTGCCCACATCGTGCAACAACGCGCCCCGGCGAACGTGCACCAGTTCTTCCTGGCTCATGCCCATCGCCCGCCCCAGGCGCAGGCTGGTCTCGGTGACCCGTTCGGTGTGGCCTTCCGGTTCGTGGTTGCGCAAGTCGATCGCGCGGGACCAGCCCTCCAGCGTGGTATCGTAGGCCAGGGTCAATTCGAGGTTCGATCGCTGCAGGCTGTCGAACAGCGAGCCGTTGTCGATGGCGATGGCCGCCTGCCCAGCCAGGGTCTCGAGGAATTCGAACCACTCGCTATCGGGGACAAGCGGGGAGCGGTGCAGGATTTCGAGAACGCCTTTGACTTGGCCCTTCGCGATGAGCGGAACGCCGAAGTAGGTGACGAACCCTTCCGCGATGAGCAAAGGCGCCCGCTGCATTTCGCCCGCGGCCTCGTGCAGATTGGTGATGGTGACCCGCCGCCGTTCGAGCGCTGCGCGGCCGGCGTAACCGGCCCCCAGGCGTAGGCGCGTCTGCTGCAAGGCCGAGGACCGAAAGCCGCGCCCGGCTGCGAATTCAAGCGTTTGCGTATGCGGATTGAGCAGCAGTACATCCGCGGCGTGGATGCCGAGTTGCGTGGTCACCTGGTCGAGCAGAACGTTGAGCGTCACGCGCAGATCCAGGCTTGAGCTGATGGCGGAATCGATGCTGCGCGAGGCAGTCAGGCGCTGCAATCGCAATTCGGTCTCGGCAAACAGGCGGGCGTTTTCGAGCGCCACGGCCGCCTGGTTGGCGAACAGCGTCAGCAGCCGCTCGTCCTGGGCGGAGAAGGCCT